>MDTG01357966.1_pt1 | contig 23563 bp, 28 predicted proteins | sample 811421 | NCBI WGS metagenome assembly MDTG01 (sample SAMN05326645, study PRJNA326480) | marine metagenome | isolation source: seawater | place: Pacific Ocean: South East | collected 2011
AAAGCTGAAGCAGCACCTACTGAAGAAACTAAAGCTGAAGCAGCATCTGCTGAAGAAACTAAAGCTGAAGCAGCATCTGCTGAAGAAACTACTGACAAAGATAAAGCGTAACCTTTTCTCACTTATCTAAAAACATGAATAAACGAGACTCTGTAATCATAGGGAAGGTCATAACTCCACATGGTATTCATGGTTGGCTATCTATTTTATGTTTTGCACATCCTCCAAGTAATTTAAAAAATTATGATACTTTCATATTTATAAACGACTTGATAAGGCAAGTTGATATCACTGATATAAAAGTAATGCCTAAAAAAGTTATTATAAAGATCAAGGATTATGACAATATTGCTTCATCAGAAACTATCCTAGGAAAAGATATACTAATCGATAAATCTGATATGCCTATACTTGGTGAAGGAGAATATTATTGGAGGGAACTAGAAGGTTTAGAGGTGACGACTTCAAAAGAAAAGTTTCTTGGGGTTGTAGATTTCATTTTTAATAATGGTTCGAATGATGTGCTAGCGATAAAGGATAATAATAAATATGTATACATAGCTCTCATAAAAGATAATATAACTTTAGTTCCAAATAAAAAAATTATCATAAAGCATGAATCAGTTTAATATATTGACCATTTATCCAGATTTTTTTGAATCATTCAATAAGCATGGTTTGATTAAAAAAGGCCTTGATAAAGAAATAATTCATATAAACACAATTGATCTTAGATTACATACTAAAGATAAGCATAATAGAGTAGATTTTAAAACATATGGAGGTGGTCCGGGCATGGTCATACAGTATCAGCCAGTAAAAGACTCACTAAAAACGATAAAGTCTGGTAAATGTTATTTCTTGTCACCACAAGGCAAGACGCTTAATCAAAAAAAACTCATAAACCTATCCAAAGAAAAAAATATTACTCTTTTATGCGGAAGATATGAAGGAGTTGATCAGCGAGTTATAGATAACTTGGTAGATGAGGAAATCTCTATCGGAGACTATGTTTTATCAGGAGGAGAGTTGCCTGCAGCTATAATAATAGAGTCTGTAACAAGATTATTGCAAGGAGTAGCAGAGGATATTGTCTCTATTCACAATGATTCTTTTTATAACGGAATTCTCGATCATCCTCATTATACTAAGCCGGAAATTATTGATAATATGACTGTGCCTGATACTCTTCTATCCGGCAACCATAGGGAAATTGAATTATGGAGACGAAAACAGGCATTAGGAGTAACATATGTAAAAAGACCTGACCTGTTAAAAAACGTGAAACTTACAAAAGAAGATGATAGACTACTGCAAGAATTTATTACTGAGTTAGAAGCCCGAGAAGATGAGTAAAATAATTGAAAATATCACATCAAAACAGATTAAATCTGTCCCTAACTTCTCATCGGGAGATACCATTGTTGTGTCTGTAAAAGTTAAAGAGGGCAAAAGAGAGCGTATTCAAGCATTTGAAGGTGTGGTAGTGGCAGTAAAAAATAGAGGGATTAGCTCATCATTTACTGTTAGAAAAATCTCATATGGAGAAGGCGTTGAAAGGGTTTTCCAAACTCACAGTCCTATTATTGACAAAATTCAAGTAAAACGTAAGGGAGCCGTAAGAAGGGCCAAGCTATACTATTTACGTGAAAGATCTGGAAAATCTGCAAGGATTAAAGAAAAGCTTAATTAACCACTAAAAATTGAATCAAGTTTTCATAGGGATAGGAAGTAATAAAAATCATCCTTACTTCAGAATATATTCTGTTTTAAAACAAATAAACCGAATTAGATCTACTAGAATCGTAAAAAAATCAAGTTTATATGAAACTAAACCTCTAGGACCACAAAGTCAGCCTAATTTTATTAATGCTGTCATAGAAATTAAGACAAATTTAAATCCACATGAATTATTAGATGCACTCCAAGGACTTGAGAGGCAGCATAATAGGAAAAGGACAAAAAAGTGGGGACCTAGAAGCATAGATTTAGATATATTGATTTATAATAGAATTACTATGGACTCAAAAGACCTAATAATCCCTCATCCAGGGCTAGAGTATAGAGAGTTTGTTTTAATACCCTTATATGAAATAACAAGCTATGGTTATGTAATACCAAAATATGGCAAAGTTTCAAATCTTATTAAAAACTTATAATGATAAATAACAAATATATTGCAATAGAGGGCGCAATCGGTGTTGGTAAGACCACATTGGCTAAAACTATATCTAATACTATGAAATGCCAAACTCTATTTGAAGATTATACTGATAACCCATTCTTAAAAAAATTTTATGATGAAAATCAATCCAATTCTTTCTCTACTCAGCTATATTTCCTTTTGAAAAGAATTGAGCAATCTGAAAAAATCAGTAGGTCAGATGATATGCTAATATCTGATTTCTATTTTGGTAAAGATGAGTTATTTGCTAAATTGAATTTATCAGAAATAGAATTTGAAATGTATAATAGTATTCGTAATAAGCTTAATTTTATCCCACCTATACCGGATTTGATTATTTATCTTCAAGCATCGACAGATATATTAGTTGATAGGATTAAGAAACGAGGCCTAGACACAGAAAAACATATAAAAACAAAATATATAGAATCTGTTAATGATTTATATATGAAACATTTCCACGAATATACATTGTCACCTGTCTTAATAATTAACACTTCCAATGTCAATATAAATGATAAGAATGATTATCAGTTATTGATAGAAGAAATATCATCTGATATTAATGGTAAAAAGTATTTCAATCCATCTTCAATAAAATAATGAATGCTTTAGATAATTTATTAAAGTCTTATAGGAATGGGACCGTGCTTTCATGTGTCACTGCTTATGATGCAAGCATGGCTAAGTATCTTGAAACTCAAGGAGTTAATATTGTATTAGTAGGTGATTCTTTGGGTCAGGTTATTAAAGGTGATAAATCTACTCATAATGTATCATTTGAAGAGATAACTTATCATGCAAAATGTGTTACTTCAGGAACTAAGAAAGCAACTGTTATGGTTGATCTGCCAAAAAATACTTATAATACTAAATCAAGTGCATTTAAAAATTCAAAAAAATTAATAAACAATAACCTAGCTGATCTTATAAAAGTTGAAGTTGATTCTAGTAATTTAGATATTGTTGAATATCTTATTGAAAAAAATATACCCGTATGTGGCCATCTAGGTCTTTTGCCACAATCGGTAAAAAATAAATCAGGATTTAGAAAATATGGTAAAACCAAAAGGGAAGCTAGCTTGATATATAATAACGCAATGTTGTTTGACAAAATAGGAGTTAAAATTATTCTTTTAGAATGCGTAGAAGCTTCATTAGCCAGAAGAATAGCAAACAGATGCAGTTGTCCAGTTATAGGTATTGGTTCAGGATTAGGTCTAGATGGGCAGGTCGCTGTTATCTATGATCTCTTAGGGATTAGTTTTAATAAAATTACATCTCTTACTAAAAAAAATGAAAAAATCATAAATAAAGTAATACAAAAATTCATAAAAAAAACCTGAATCATGGAAGTAATTAATTCTCTAGAGGATGTAAAATCCTTTATTAACAATCATAAATCTAATAAGACAATATCATTAATTCCTACAATGGGAAATATTCATCCTGGTCACATAAAGCTTATTAACAAGGCCTCAAGTTCTTCACTAAAAATTGTTTCGATATATGTCAATGAACTTCAGTTCAATAATAGAAATGATTATATAAGCTATCCAAGAACTCCAGCTGATGATTTGTCTATTTGCGAAGATAATAATGTGGACCTAATATTTGCTCCTGATAGCTCTGTCGTACATAAACAGCTTGATGGTGATAAAAATGATCTTCCTAAATTTACATCATATATGTGCGGCGCAAATAGACCGGGACATTTCTCAGGTGTATATAGGATAGTTAAATTTCTTTTTGAAATACTTGAGCCAAATTATGCATACTTTGGCAAGAAAGATTTTCAACAACTTCTATTAATAAAGTATATAGCTAATACTTATTTTCCAAAATTGAGAATCATTGATGTTGATACTGTAAGAGACTCAAATAATATTGCTCTCAGCTCAAGATTAAGTAAGATATCTCGTAAATCACTTCATCAAGTTGAATTAATATTTCAAACACTGAAGATAATGAAAAAAAAATTACTTAGCGGATTGGACTATAATACTGTTAAAGAAAGCAGTTTATTAGACCTAGAAAATAATAATATAGTAGTAGAATACTTAGATTTAAGATCTCTTGATACATTACAAGAGCAAGTGAAAATTGATCATCCGTGTGGAATTTTTATTGCTTGCTATATAGATAAGATTAGACTCATAGATAATATTGAAATTTAGTTATAATCACATAAAAAAGATAGTAATATACATTCATGGAAAGGCAGTATTTAAACTCAAAAATACATAAGGCAACGGTAACGCACTCAAACATTGACTATGAAGGATCATGTGAAATTGATGTGGCTCTTCTGAAATTAGCAAATATAGATCCTTATGAGAGGATTGATATCTATGATATTACAAATGGAGAAAGATTATCTACATATGCTATTCCTGGTAAGCCCGATACAGGGATTATTGGAATTAACGGCGCATGTTGTCATAAGATTAAAATAGATGATGAAATAATAATCTGTACTTACACAATGTTAAATGAAAATGAACGCATAAATCATACACCAACAATAATATATGTAAATCAATCAAATCAAATTATTGATAAACCCATAAACAAAAAACTTAACGCCATATAGCTGTGGATATCAAAGAACGGCTAAGATATTTTTCATCTAAATCGAAAAAAGGCAAAAGTACCCCTTTAAAGAATAAAATGTTCAGCGGGATCACTCTCGATTTGTCTAGAAACTTTGTTAAGAGTGATGTTTTCATAAAAATGAAATCTTTGCTGACAATGAATAAATTTTCAGAAAAAAGAAAAAAACTTTTTACAAATAAGTTAATAAGTAAAACTGAATCACAACAAGTTTCGTTTATCTACTATCGTAATAGTCAAATGTATGACAAGGCCATAGATAAAATGTCAAAATTTTACTTACTGGTTAAACAAAATAAAATTAAAAGTTCCAGTGGAGATAAAATTGATACTATCGTACATATTGGCATCGGAGGATCTATTTTAGGGCCAAAATTTTTGTCAGAATCATTAGAGAACTTTAAAAAAAATGATTTCTTAACATATTTTGTCTCAAGTGGAGATACTGATGAAATAGCTGACCTAATAAAAAAAATTGATGTAAGGCGTACACTTTTTATTTTTGCTTCCAAAAGCTTTAAGACCGATGAAACGATGAGGATAAAATTATTTATTGATGATTATCTAGAGAAAAATCATCCTGAACATGCTGATTATGTTCATAAAAATCAATTTATAGCAATCTCATCAAATAAGTTATTATGTAAATCGCTTAATTTTATTTCTAAAAATATCTTTACCTTTCCAAAAACAATCCCTGGAAGATTTTCAATTGCTTCACCAGTAACTTTAATTAATATGTTTGAAATAGGTATAGAGAATTACATAAAATTTGTTAACGGCATAAGATCTATGGATTTACATTTTTTAAAAGCTAAATTTGAATCTAATTTGCCTATTAACTTAGCTCTAATTAATATTTGGAATATCAATTATCTTTGTAAGCATGGAAACGTAATTGTTCCTTACTCATATAGACTTAGAAATATTTCAAACTATATCCAACAAATTGAGATGGAAAGTAATGGCAAATCAATAACAAATAATTTTGAACATACCATGAATAAAACAGCACCTATAGTTTTCGGTAACCCTGGCACGGAATGTCAGCATTCATTTTTTGAAGCTGCACATCAAGGAACCTTAAATGTATATTTTGATTTTATATATGTTAAGCAACTTAATTCAAATTCAAATAGATTTATGGCAGCGAATGTTCATGCTCAAGCAGATTTACTATTCAAAGGTAAGAAAACAAAATATTTACAAAAATCATTAAATGGTAATTCGCCATCTAATTTAGTTTCTCTGGATAGAATTTCTCCCGATAGGATAGGTAAGATTATAAGTTTATATGAACATAAGGTTTTCATTGAGGGCGTGCTATGGAATATCAATAGTTATGACCAATGGGGCGTTGAAGAAGGTAAAATCTTAGCTAAGAAGAATCTTTTGAAAAATTAATTATTTAATAATTTTAGATACTCTGGCAGAATCGATTCAAGTTGCTCAGCACTATTTTTAGTTATAGTTATGTGCCCAAGTTTTCTCAAATTCCTTTCTTCTTTATCATAACTATGGAAATAACGAGACTCTTGGTCACTCCTTAGATTATCTTCCGGATATTTTGATAATATATTAAACATCAGAGAGGGTTTGAAATTTATTGGTTTAATGTCAAGATTCCCAGTAATTGCTCTCACATGAAGTTCAAATTGACTCATAGAAGAGCCTTCTATAGACCAATGACCTGAATTATGAACACGAGGTGCCATTTCATTAGCTACCAACTTTCCGTCATTGGATACAAAAAACTCAATTACTAATACACCTACATATTTAAAATAATTTAATAGTTCTTTTCCATATTTTTCTGCAGTATCTTGTAATTTTTTATTTGTATAAGGAAATTTACTATATTTTAAGATTCCATCTTTATGGAAATTTTCAATCAGAGGATAGAAGACTATATTATCGTCATCCTGTCTTACACAAACTAATGATACTTCAGTTGAGAAATCTACAATCTCTTCAATTATACAGGAGCACTCTGATAGCAGCTTTTCTAATAAACCTATTTTCGAATTACATTTTAGCTGATTTTTTCCATCATACCCAAATCTTCTAGATTTAAGCAGATATCTTGATTCATTTCCCTGACAATAATTTTTTAAATCTGAAAGATTTTTTATTTCTTCATATTTAGTTACATTGATATTCAATTTTTTAAAAAGATTTTTCTCCAAGAGCCTATCTTGACATACTTCAAGCGCTTGAGAGGGAGGAAAGACTTTAATTTTATTCTCTAAAAACTTCATTGCAGAGATATCAACATTTTCAAAGTCTATAGTTGCAACATCATAATTAGCAACAATATAATCTAATGTATTTTGGTCAACATAATCAGTTTGTAGATGTTTGGCATGTTTACTTGCAGGTGGATTTTGAGAGGGATCAACTACTATGAAATCATGATTTAATTTGGATGACTCCTCTATCATCATCATAGCCAGTTGACCTGCACCAAATATAGCTATTTTCATTAGAGTAATTTACTTGCTTTTAATACACGTCTTGTTTGTTTTTTTCTAAATTCTAAAACTTTCTTATTTATATTAGGATATTTGTTACTTAGTATAGAGGCTGCGAGTAAACCTGCGTTTATAGATCCTGCTTTTCCTATTGCAACCGTTGCTACTGGAATTCCAGCTGGCATTTGCAGGATAGATAATAACGAATCTTTGCCCTCTAAACTCTTAGTTTTTATTGGTACGCCAATGACAGGTATATGCGTTTTTGCTGCTGTCATACCAGGAAGATGTGCTGCACCACCAGCTCCAGCAATAATAACTTCAATCCCTCGCTCATTTGCATTTTCGGCATATTCAAATAATAAATCAGGCGTTCTATGGGCTGATACTACTTTTTTTTCATGACAGATGGCTAGATTAGTTAGAGTGTCTGACGCATGTTTCATGATTGGCCAGTCAGATTGTGATCCCATTATTATACCAACAAGTATTTGTGACCTTTTCATTTTAAAAAAATAATTGTAACAGCAATATCAATAGCATAACAATACTTTTATTAAGTATTATTATAATTGATACTAAAATAAGGTATTATTCACCATATGATTATTATAACTGGCGGTGCAGGTTTCATAGGAACAAATCTTGTGCGATCTTTAATAGAATCAGATAAACAAATTTTGATTGTTGAAGAATTAGATAGATATACAAAAAAATTTGAGAACATAAAGAATCTAGAAGTTTTAGATTGCCTTGATCATAATATTTTTCTAAAAGATCTACTTAGTGGCAAATATGTAAACAAAATTGATCAAATATTTCACTTAGGTGCATGTTCGAAAACCACAGAGCCTGATAGAGATTACATCATGGATGTAAATCTAAATTACTCAAAAAAACTATTAGAATATTCTGCTAATAATAAGATTGATATGATTTATGCTTCTTCTGCATCAGTTTATGGTGGTGGCACTATTTTTAAAGAAGATTCAAATAATGAATCTTCATTAAATCATTATTCAGAGTCTAAATTATTATTTGATAATTATGTAAGAGAGAATATGACTAAGATTAAATCTCAGATTGTTGGTATGCGTTATTTTAATGTTTATGGGCCTTATGAACAACATAAAGAAGTTATGAGTAGTGTTGCATATCATTTCTATAATCAATTTAAGCAGTATGGAATGTTGAAACTTTTTAGAGGTAGCCATGGTTATGATGACGGCGAACAAAGAAGAGATTTCGTATATGTTAAAGATACCATAGATATAAAATTATGGTTTATGCAAAATAATTACTCGGGAATATTTAATGTTGCTACAGGCAAGAGTCGCTCATTTAATGATGTAGCAAATGCAGTAATAAACTATTTTAATTCAGGGCATATTGAATATATCAATTTTCCTGAAGGTTTAGAAGAACAATACCAAGCTTTTACTCAAGCTGATATGACTAATCTAAAAAACACAGGTTATCAGAAGGAGGCAACTGAACTAGAGGACGGAGTATCATCATATTTGAAATTCTTAGATCAAAATTAAAAAATGCCAAACAAAAAAATACTAATAATTGCTCCTTCATGGATTGGAGATCTGATCATGAGCGCATCGTTGATAAAGGCATTAAAAAATAATCAAAATAATTCTATTGATATTCTTGTTAATTCAAATCTTCTAAAATTAGCTAACCTAATACCCGGTATAAGGAAAGTTATATTATCCGACACAGAACATGGGAAATTATCATTAATATATAGAATTAAGAAAGGGCTAAGTCTAAGATCCGAGCAATATGACGAATGCTATATTTTAACAAATAGTTATAAATCGGCAATTATTCCCTTATTTGCAAGGATTAAAAAAAGAATTAGTTATTTAGGAGAACTTCGTTATGGATTAATTAATATCATAAAACAACCTCTCAAAAGAAACTTAGGTATGGTGAATAGATATTTAAACTTAATAGACCAAAAGTATACCGATAAAGTCAATCCTGTTTTTAATATTAAGACGAATAGAGAATTAATTTCTAAAAAATTTAATTTCTTCGGCAAATATATAGTTTTTTGTCCTGATGCTGAATATGGTCCAGCAAAAAGATGGCCAACTAATAAATGGCTTGATCTCGCTAATGAAATATCACAGCTCTATAATGTCATTATTGTAGGTTTAGATATTAGTATAAGTGATGAATTCAGGCTTTTAGAGTCAGATAAAATTATTAATCTTATTGGTAAAACTAATTTAGTTGAAGTCATGGAAATAATTGCCTTATCTGAGGGCGTTATTTCAAATGATTCTGGTTTAATGCATGTTTCTGCTTCATTAGATAAAAAAATAATAGCCTTGTATGGGTCATCATCCCCATCTTATACTCCGCCTTTAATTTCAAAAGAAAAAAGAGATATTATTTATAAAGATTTAGATTGTAGCCCATGCTTCAAAAGAGTTTGTCCTTTAGGGCACACAAAATGCTTAAATGATATAAAAGTCAAAGAGGTAAAGGAATCAGTAACTAAATTATTTCAATAATTTATTATAAATTTCGTTTGCAATGCTAAATATATTGACTTTAATATATTTATCGCTGATACCAAAATCTTCATAGGCTAATTTATTAGTCTCATCATTAATGGTACTCCATCTAAGGGATGTTGATGATTTCTTTCTAGGATAAAATCCAACAGTTTTTTTATTTAAAGACGCCGCAACATGCAGTGGACCAGTTGATCCTGCTATGAATAGATCACATTGATTAATATTTGAAAACATTTGTGTGAGTTGACTGGTAGGTTTAATGATATCAATATCTAATTTGGATAACTTATTTTTCATCCTAAGACATTTGTCATAATCATATTTATCACAATGTAAAATAAATTTATAAGAACATAATTTATGTAACTCTAAACATAATATTATAAAATCATCTTCAGATAACGTCTTAGATGATCCTCCAGTAAATGGATGAATAAAAATAACTTTCTTTGAATCATTCTTTTTTTCATTTTGATTAGATAACTTTATGAAAGGACCCTTAGTTTTACTGACTGGATAACCATTGTCTTCTAAAAAAAAACGAGCTAGGTCATTGTTATATTCATATTCAGACTTAAGTGATTTTGACCTGTTTTGTTTGAGTGTTTTGTTATAAAAAAGCTGTGCTATTTTTGTCGCTGGTGCATACCTATTTTTGATATTAGCTTTCCATAGTTTATAACCAATATTAAATGTCGAAAAAAAGCTTATGGAGTAACTATATTGATTATCAAAAATAATATTAGTTATATCAGTATAGGAGATGACATTGTCAATATCATCTGATAATAATGATATATCTTTATAACTATTATCTACAAGACAATCTATTTTTATACCCGGTATGGATAATTTAATGATTCTTAGAGCAGGAAGAATCAACATTAAGTCCCCTAAACGATCATTTCTTAAAACTAGAATTTTATCCATAAGCCTATTACAACAATAAAAATTATTAGTTACAAATTATTCTTTGTTTCTTCATAGATAATAGGACTATAATATTCAAATTATATGAAAATTAACAAAGTATTAGCGCTGTGTTTATCTCCTGATCAGGGAGGGCTAGAGTTATATTTTATAAAACTTGTGCAACATTATAGAAATTTAGGATATAACATGCATGTTGCTTGCACAAAAAGAACATATATAGCGAGAAATATAATTGATTATAAGGTTGAGTGTATTTACAAAGGATATTTCAAAAATATATTAAACTTTTTCATTTTAAGAAAATATATTATCAATAAAAAACTAAATATTCTTCATGTAAGTTGGTCTAAAGATATATTCATAGCAGTAATGCTAAAGTTATTAACACCAGGGAAGGTTAAGATAGTATTTTATAGGCAAATGAAAATACCTCATCCGAAAAAAATATTCTATCATAGGTTTTTCTATAGACACATAGATCTACTCTTAGTTATAACAGATAAGCTAAAAGAAGAAGCCCATAGAAATCTTCCAATAGATAAAGGTAAAGTTAAAAAATTAACTTATGGTATCAGAAAACCAAAATTAAATACTAAATTAAATAAACCTGACTTTTTTAAAAATAATAATATTGAACCACACATATTCTCTATTGGTGTATTCTCACGTGTCGAGAAGCAAAAGGGGCAGCATCTTGTTCTGGATGCTATGAACATTAGCTGTAATCAAATGCAACTTTGTATTATTGGACATGTAATGTCTGAAGAATATAAAGATGAGTTGATTATTAATGCAAAAATATATCACTTAACTAACTACTTAAAATTTATTAATTTTGTGGATTCACCTATGTCATATATGCCATTCTTTGATTTAGTTATACTACCTACTTATGAAGAAACATTTGGTTTAGTTGCTGCAGAAGCAATGATTATGGGCGTACCAGTTATTGGAAGCAACGCTGGCGGTGTTCCAGAGATTATCTCATGTGGCAAGAATGGTCTTTTATTTGAAACAAAAAACGCAAGTGATCTCTCAAAAAAAATTGATATGTTGTATGAAAACAGGGCACTTAGAGATCAACTTATTTCTAATGCGTCTGAATTTGCATATAATCTTTATGATTATAATAAACATTTTGATAGATTAGAGGAAATATTTAACTCTTTATAGAAATGAATAAAATCACAGGTACAATAATAACGCTCAATGCTGAAAAATATATCGAAAGAGCTATTAAAAGCTTACAGAGTATTTGTGATGAAGTAATCGTACTTGATTCAGAAAGTACAGATCTTACAAGAGATATAGCAGTAAAATCTGGTGCTAAGGTGTTTGTTCAATCATTCTTAGGAGATGGAAGTCAAAAAAAAGAGGCTTCTAAATTTTCTAAAAATAACTGGATATTTAGCATGGATGCAGATGAATATTTAGGAAATGATTTAGTAGAATTTTTAAAAACAATTAATCTTAATGGTGATTATGATAGCTATTCATTTCGTAGGAAAAACTTTTGCGGAGATGAGTGGATAAAAGCAGCCGGTTTCTATCCAGATGAAGTCACAAGATTATATGATAAAACTAAAGTGAATTATGACACTAGGGCAGATCATGCTTCTGTGGCAAGTATTAAAAAATATAAAACAAAAACGCATATCATACATAATACATATGAGTCTATGGAAGAATGGGTCGATAAAATGAATTTTAGAAGCAGCATGAGTGCTCAACAACTTTTTAAAGATGGGGTTAAAGCATCTTCTATCCGACCAATAACGAGATGTATTTTTTCATTTTTTAAGAAGTTAATTATTAAAGGTGGAATCTTTCAAGGAAGAAATGGATTTAAAGTCGCCCTCACCACTATGTTTAATACTTATCTAAAATATATAAAGCTAAATGATCTTCATGACAAAAAAGATAGTTCAAATAAACAATAAATCTTTTTCACAGTCAATATCTTTGAGTTCTCTTATAAGTTTGTAACTAATTCTATTTTTCTTACAAATATTTGTTAAGTCTTCAAGTAAAATAGTATCCATATTGAGATTTTTAAATATGAAATGAGCATTAGCTTTAGTACCAACAAGATAAAATCCTTCATCGTTTGAGGGGCCAAGAACGCAATCATATTCATTTAGTAGATTAATACAATCAGAGATTTCTTTAATACTTATAGATGGTATATCTGCACCTATTACTAATTTTTTTTTAAATTTTTGATTATCTTGATTCAAAATTGAGTATATCTTATCACTTAGCATACCTCCTTTTTGCATTTGAGGGGTTATATTATACTTCTTTGAAAGATTTTTAATGAACATCCCATCTTTGTTTGGAAACAGATGGAGTATGTTTGCAGTATTAAATTGCGATACAACACTACAAGTTATATCAAGCATGTATTTTGCTATGTATGTTCTTTCTTCTCTAGATAAAAGACTCTTTAATCTAGTTTTGCATTCAGCAAAGTCAGGATTTTTTGACATGACGTTAATAACTATGCTCACTTATAAATACTAGCTAGAAATTTATCATTAACACCAAGGAAATATAGTATCCTTAAAAATCTCATTAGAAAAATTGTTTGAAAAAAACCATATTTTTCCCATCTCCTTGGAGAGGTTATAGCTAATCCCTTGATTAAAACTGGTTTACTTAGTTTCTTTATCCTATTTGATAGCTCTATATCTTCCATTAGATATATTTCTTTAAAACCTTTTACTCCATAAAAAAATTTATTCTCCACAATCATAACTTGATCTCCTGTCGCGTAATTAAATAATCTACTTCTTGTATTTATAAGTGCAGATAACATCTTATACTTAAAATCATTTGATTTTATTTTGATATTGAAAAACCCCCATTGAATATCTTTATTAATCTTTTTAAGATGGCTTATAGCATCATTATTCAGTATGGTATCAGCATGAAGAAATACTAAATACTTCCCATTGGCATGCTTTGCTCCTAAATTAAATTGTTTTGACCTCGAAGGCTCAGATGTGTAAACATTACACGATAATGTTTTGGCAATATTTACTGTAGAATCATGGCTTCCACCGTCAACTACTATCAATTCAGCATTAAGATATTTTCTTATTTTTTTTAAAAAGAGTAGATTTGACAAAAGAGTTCTTTCCTCATTAAGTGTTGGAATAATAAAAGAAAGGTTCATACTTATATTGTTGTTCCTCCACAACTACTTCCGGACCCTGCAGTACAACCATAACAATGATCTCTGGTTGATATCTCTCTATTGAGTAGATATTTTTTAGTCATTTTAGTGATATGAGTTTCATTACCTGATAAGTTTATTTTGAGCATTTGATTGAAATCACAATCAAAGACGTTTCCGTTATAGTCAATGCTAATTAACTCTTTACACATCACATTTTCTTTGGCTTTTTCTGAAAATGATGATTTTAGAAGGTTCATATAACTATTAAATTTGTCTTGGCTTACTAACATGCTACCAAATCTATTAATTGGCATATTAGTAATTGTAAACAAGTTATTAAACTCTATATCAAAACTCTCTCTTAGATAAGACTTATACTCTTTTTCTAGTTTGATTTGTGAAGGAGGTAGAACAGGACCTTGTGGGTTATAGACTAGATTTAAAATTAGATCTTTCTTCGCTCCATACCCTAAATTATTCAGTAGCCTTAATATATTGATACTTTCATCAAATACGCCTTTACCTCTCTGACTATCTACATTTTTTTTTATATAACAAGGCAAGGAAGCAATAATTTCTATTTTATGTTCTACAAAAAAACTTGGTAAATCTTTCATGCCATCTTCATTGAGTATAGTCAAATTACATCGATCAATTATATGAATATCATGTTGCCTTAATTGTTTGATTAGATATCTAAAATACGTATTTATTTCAGGAGCGCCTCCTGTAAGATCAACTGTTTTGATATTATTATTAATCGCAAAATCGATTACATTATCTATGGTTTTTTTATTCATCATTTCTTTTCTTTTTGGCCCAGCATTAACATGACAATGAAGACAGCTTTGATTACACTTATAACCTAAATTGACCTGTATAGTTTTGAGAGAAGATCTTCTAATGTTTGGGAAATTCGTATTTTTAATAAGAGGATAAATCTTATGCATAATTATAGTTAAATGATACAATGTATTTTCCATTAAATCATGAAAAATGAATTCATAAATCAAATAAACACTTATCTTCCAAATGTTGACTATTGCTCTTTCCGTTTTGTTAGTAAATATACGAACGTTTTATCGGTTACAAGAAATGTCCTCGAGCCGATTGAGATTATAGAAGATGAAGGCCTAATGGTAACTGTAATTCATAACGGTGGATATGGTTATTCTGCGACGAGCGATTTGACTAGGGAAGGAATATTGAAAGCAACAGAAGAGGCAAAGAACTGGTCTGCATTTACAAAAGGCAACTTGATTCATCAGCCGACTCCTCCAGCTGATATCATTAATAATGGCCAGTATTATACTCATGAGCAAGATACTTGGGCCAAAGAATCAAACAAAGATAAAGTTGATTATCTATATGAAATTAATAAAGCCTTAAAGTCTAAACCAACAATTTCAAACTGGGGAGCAAGCTTTAGATATAATAAAATTGAAACGCTTTTTACAGATACAAATGGAAGTAAATTTAGACAAAATATTTCGTACATACTTCCCCAACTAATTGCATGCGCAGAATATAAAAATGAAATCCAAACTAGGACCTATGGCGGTCACGCACATGCAAGACAAATTGGCTATAATTTTATTAAAGACTCAAATTTAATAGATAAAGCGAAAACAATTGCAAATGATGCTATTGAGTTGTCAATGGCACCAAACTGCCCTAGTAAAAAATTCGATGCGCTAATAGCTCCTGATCAAATGATTTTACAAATTCATGAATCTATTGGCCATCCATTAGAATTAGATAGGATATTAGGTGATGAGAGAAATTATGCGGGTTCAAGTTTTGTCAATATTGACATGTTTGGTAAATATAAGTACGGATCAGAAAAACTAAATATATCATTTAATCCTGAACAAGAATCAGAATTAGCATCATATAACTATGATGACGATGGAACACCAGCTAAAAAGAAATATTTAATACAGAATGGATTGCTTAAGAAACCAATAGGTAGTTTTTATTCTGCCCAGAGAACTGAACAAGATTATGTAGCCTGTTCAAGAGCAACAAGTTGGAATAGACCACCTATCGATAGAATGGGTAACATTAACATGGAGCCAGGAGATACTCCTTACTCTGAAATGATAGCAGCTGTAGAAGATGGAATTTTATTAGAAACGAATAATTCATGGTCCATTGATGATTATAGGAATAAATTTCAATTTGGTTGTGAAAAAGGTACGCTTATTAAAAATGGAGAAATGAAAGGAGTTGTTAAAAATCCTAACTATCGTGGAATCACTAAAGATTTTTGGCATAACTTAGCCATGGTTGGTGATGAATCATCTTATTCCATTCTTGGTACAGCAAATTGTGGTAAGGGAGAGCCTAATCAAACTATTTTTGTAGGGCATGCAACACCGTCTTGCTTATTTAAAGATATTGATGTTTTTGGTGGTGAGTAATGAGAGAGTATTTTAAAAATATTACTAAAGAATTATTTAAAAATATAAAAAGTAATGAACTCTTGATTATTAACTTTGATGCTGAAGAATCAAAATTTGTAAGACTAAATAAGGGTAAAATAAGACAAGCTGGAAGTGTCAAACAAATATCAATGACACTAAGTTTATCTACTAAAGATAAAAGAAACTTAAAATCATATGTAAGACTTAATGGTAGTTATGATAGAGATATATCTACACTAATAAAAGCTCTTAATTACTTAAGAAGGGAGCTACCAGACTTGCCTAAGGATCCATATATGATGTTTTCTACATCTGTCCATTCAACCGAGATATCTTCTGAAGGGCAAAGTACTAGTGATGAAGAAATTTTAGAACACATATTGAATAGCGCAACAAAGCTTGATTTAGTTGGAATATTCTCATCAGGATCTATTTACACTGGACTAGCAAATTCATTGGGTCAAGAAAACTGGCATGATGATTATTCCTTCAGTTTTGACTATTCTATTTATAATAAAAATAATAGCGCTATAAAGCTTAATTATTCATCAAAAAAATGGGATAAAGATGATTATGATTTTATTCTCAATAAAGGTATTGAAAAGTTAGCTATACTATCGAATCCAGAGAAGAAAATTACTACTGGAGAATACAGAGTATACCTTGAGCCATCTGCACTTAATGAAATCATAGATATGATGGCATGGGGAGGATTTAGTTATAAATCTAATAAAATTGGAACTAGTCCTCTGCATTTGTTAAATAAAAAGGAAAGAAAACTGAATGAACTCATATCTATAGATGAAAATATCAAAGACGGACTTTCTGCTAATTTTAATTCTGATGGTTTTATAAAGCCTGAGGAGATTAGCATGATTAAAAAAGGAGAATTTAGAGAATCTTTAACCTCACCTCGTTCATCACTAGAATATTCAGTAGTTCACAATGCAGCAAGTTCTTCAGAATATCCCTCTTCTATTGATATGAAATCCGGTTCCATAAGCGATGATAAAATTTTAGAGACAATTGATAACGGAATATATATAAGCAATCTATGGTATCTAAACTTTTCGGATAGAAATAATGGAAGAATGACAGGCCTTACTCGATTTGGATGCTTTTTAGTAGAAAATGGTAAGCTTACTGCTCCAATTAATACGATGAGATTTGATGATAGCGTATACAGCATGCTTGGTGATAACTTGATTGGCCTTACCTCAAGTAGGGAACTTCTAATTGACTCTGGCACATATGAGGAGAGGTCAACATCAAGTGCAAGATTACCCGGCGCTATAGTAAATAATTTTAAGATGACTTTATAATGATTAAAACAAGATTCGCACCTAGCCCTACAGGATGGCTTCACATCGGTGGGGTCAGAACGGCACTTTATTCCTGGCTTTATGCAAGAAAGAATAATGGAAAGTTTTATCTTAGGATAGACGATACAGACACCACTAGAAGTACAGATGAGTATAAAAATTCCATCATATCTGCTCTAACTCAATTAGGTCTTAAACATGATGATGAAATTACATATCAATCCAGTAGATTTAATCACTATATAGATAAAATAGAAGAGCTTCTAAAAAAAGATATGGCTTACTATGACAAAGTTGAAGTAAATGAAAAAACTAAAGAGACAGATCTTTCCGTGAAGTATGAAAACAGACTCAATAAAGAGGGATATGTAATTAGGTTTAAAAACCAAAAAGAAAATAGTATTGCTATCAATGATTCAGTCCATGGTGAAATTACATTCGATCCTAAAGTTTTCTTTGATGTTGTAATATTGCGTTCAAATGGTGTTCCAACATATAATCTTACATCAGTGGTAGACGACATTGATTTAGGAATTACACACCTAATAAGAGGTGATGATCATCTAAGCAATCTACCTGTTCAAGTAAACTTATTCAAATCTCTCAATGCTAAAGTCCCTGCTTTTGCACATCTTCCAATGATTCATGGCGTAGATGGAAAAAGATTATCAAAAAGACATGGAGCAGTTGACATTAATCACTTTTTAAAAGAAGGATACAGGGTTGATGCAATATTAAATTATCTTGCAAAAACTGGATGGTCACATGGAGATCAAGAAATATTTAGTATAGAACAATTAATTGAGCTATTTGATTTAGATAGAATAACAAAGTCGGCTGCTGCATTTGATATTGAAAAAATGAATTGGCTAAATCAGCATTATATTAAAAATGATTCTATTGTGAATATTGCTGAACAGATCCTTCCTTTTTTAATAGCTAAAGAGTTACCAAACACACCAAAAAATGATAAATATTTACAAGATATTCTGCTTTTGGGTATAGAAAGAGAATATTCTTTGAAAAATATTGCAAATAGCATTACATATTTTTATGTAAATGAGATTGAATATGACCTAGACATAATCACTAAATTTGAAAAATCACAAACAATAAAAATTCTCAGAGATATAATATCTAAATTATTTATTGTTGATTTTACTGACAAGCCATCAATAAGCGCATGTGTTAAAGCAACATGCAAAGATTTGTCTCTAAAATTTAAAGATGTAGGTCCTTTGATACGGTTCTCAACTACTGGAAGGCTTAATGCTCCATCCATTGATGACTTATGTTTTGTGTTAGGAAAAAAAAGAGTAATTGAGAGAATATCAAGATTCCTAGAAATTTATAAATAAATCTTTACCAGTGAGGAGGCTTGTCTCTTTCATAGTCTATTTTTTGATTTTTTTTATCTCCGTACTCATCATAGCTTTGCTTGCCAGTATCTATTGGTTTCTTTTTTTTCTTTTTAATTTCCGAGCGATTCGTTTTAATGTCTTGCATAATATATTTACTATTGGCACGAATAATGCACATGAATTTAAAAGAAAAAATGTACAAAAAAGCACAAATCACGAGAGAAGAAACTTATAAAAAAGCTATAGACTACCTAGATATATACCAAATAAAAAATACAATTGGCATGATGATAAATAAAGATATTAGGTACACTCGTACCATTGTTCTAAACTTAATCTTTGTTTGTAACTCTTTGTTCAAAAATCTTCCTCATTCAACTATATAATCGAAACATATTATTTAAATTATATCTATGGTTTTTTAAAATAATTACTTAGGAGAATAACTATGAGTCTTACTACCCTAAAATGGGGGAGTACATTTTTGGTTTTAACAGGAATTCTCATTGCTCAATTCAATCTATATTCTCTATATATCTTTATACATTCGATTGGCGTACTAGGTTGGATGATGTCTGGATATCTGATGCAAGATAAAGCTGTAATGACAAACTTTGGTCTACAACTACCTATTTTTGCGATTGGTTATATGAATTATTTCTTAAGCTAAAGTTTGACTGTCCCCAAGAAACGTTACTCTATTTAAATAGATAGCTCGATTAGTCTGTAGGTCAATAATCAAGTGTTTTTCTTAATGATTTATCTGAAATAATAGAGCAGTAGAAAATTTTAATGTCTCGTTAGTGCTGATTAAAATGTTGGGTTAGGTGTTGGGTCAGAGAAAATAAGGTATATAAATAAAACTTACATAATTAAATATTAAGAGACTGAAAATGGTAAGATAATTATAGAAAGATATTTATGGAGATATAGAAAAAAATGATCGATCTAATAATGTACAGTTTTGTCAAGTATGCTGACAATTTAATTGCAATTTCCGTACTCCTGCTTGGAGGATTTTACTTTCGTTTTGTAATGCAAGCTTTTGGACAAACCTGGATAATGACAAAGGCGCACACCGCAACGATTATAATATTACCAATTATTACTTATGTAATCACAAGTCTCATTTCAGGTAACATTGCATTGTCTTTAGGGATGGTCGGCGCTCTATCAATAGTACGTTTTCGTAACCCTGTAAGATCTCCTTTAGAGCTATCAACATATTTTGGTGCAATAACTATGGGTATTGCGGCATCAGTCTCGATTAAATGGCTTTTATTTCTAATCTTGTCAATCACAGTTGCTCTAACTTCTTTGATTGTTGTTGATTTCTTATATCAGAAAATACTAGACCGTCCATTATTCACTACTTCATTTTCAGAGGGAAATTCCCTTTCTATACTTACAATAAAGGTACCTAATCCTATAAGAGAATGTGAAGAAAGTGACATGCTTCAATCAAAAGTTGTATCTGAAGATTCTATTACATATTCATTTACATCATCAAATTTTTCTAAGTTGAAAGAATTTGAGCAAATTAATGAAGTTCAATCAAATATTGTTTCTAGCGAGTTAAGACGATAAAAAATGAAGCTTTTTTATTTAATTCTCTTCATCTTTTTTTCAAGTGAAGTAAGATCAGCATGCGATTTTAAGACAGGAAAGTTCATTGAAGAAATGTCTGACCCGTCTCAAATATTAAAAATTGAGATAGATATTCCTAAAAGTTCTAAATATGCAACAAATGCAATAAGAATACTCACCTCAAAATCAAAAATTATACCACCGGAACTTAAAAAAAATTTTAAAGCGAATATATTTATACACTATAAATTTGGAGTATGTGAACACTCGGCAAAAGTAAGACAGAACGGGGATTTAAAAGACCATCTTGCATTTAATGATGGCAATCTTATCAGATCTTTAGATGTAAGATTATTTGATGGTAATATTCTAAATGCTGTAAAATTCAAACTTCTTATACCAAAAACACGGAATGGATATAATGAGATATTAGGGACCTCAATTTTAAAAAACCTCGACTTTATTACTCCAGAAACATTTGAGGTAGTGACAGTAGTTAATAAGGTATCTGCAAGAATGATATTTCAAGAGAAGGCAGCTAAAGAGCTTTTAGAGAGAAATAAACGACGAGAAGGACCTATTTTTAGGGGAGACGAAAGTTTAATGCGGAGCTATAAAGGTTTTAAAAATAATCTGAAAACGTCATTCGCCCTGTTTCTTCCCGTATCTCTCTCTAATCTCGTCAATGATGAGTGGCTAAAAAAAGGAGATATTGCAAAAAGAATTACACTAAATTCATATGCACTTTTGCAGATAGCACATCTTAAGAATAGGCATAAAAGGATTGATAAGCCAAGATACTTTCATATATTTCCAAATAGAATGGAATCTAATTTATACACTGACATATACAACGTATTATACGCAATGAACGGGGTACATGCATTGGCTCCAAATAATAGAAAACATTATTTTAATGCTATAGAGTCTAGATTTGAACCTATCTATTACGATGGCGACTTATCTCTCGCTAAGCCGGTATTGTATAACAATCCAGATTACTTTCCTTCTAAGAAAATTAGTCCTCACTATTTGAAGAAAATAATTTTACTAAATAACGATAGTCAGCTTCTTAAATATTTTGAAAAAAGAGTAATTGATAAGGTTTCAGCAAACAAATATTTTACAGCTGCATTATCACAATTTAAGACTAATATAAGTCTGATCAATCAAAAACCCTTACCAGACTCACATCAGATGAAATATTTAGGTGAAGCAAGAAACCCAATAGATTTTATTTGGTATAAAGAATACCTGGAAAAAAACGCAATTGAAAATAAAATTATTACTGAAGTTAACGCGGGCAAAGATCAAGATACGATCAATTTTGAAAATGGAAAGTCTTTGAGAGTTTCAACTAAAGAACTATCTAAAATTCTAACCAAAAATACATTAAACGGCGAAAGAGCTACATTTATACCATCAAAGAATATTTATAAATATAAAAGTATCGATGCTATAAAAAAAATAGATAAAAGTGATAAAAACATCCATACATCTAATGGCATGGATGTAATGATTGATGAGAACAAAAAGATTCTTATCTTTGAGCAGGCGCACTATTCAGATTGGGCTTTAATTCATGGTGGAGATTATACTGATTGGCAAATAGACTTTAAGGGGAAACCCTTTTTAGTTAATGAACCTGATATATCACATCAACGAATTAATGCACATGGCTTAACAGGTTGTCTTACGATCTATAGAAGTATAATTGATAGCGTCTCTCTATCAGTAACAGGGGGAGGATGTGAAGATAGTATTAATTTTGTTGATACCTCAGGTAAAAATATAGATTTGTTTGTTAGAGATGCACGTTCAGATGCATTAGATGCAGATTTTTCATTTTTGTCATTTGAAAAAATACAAATAAAGAATGCAGGAAATGATTGTCTTGATGTGAGCGCAGGAGAATACCTTATCAATAAATCTTATATGGAAGGATGCAGAGATAAAGCTATATCAATTGGAGAAAAGTCAGTATTTTCCGCAAAAAATATAATTGTTCGCGATTCTAGTATTGCAGTCTCAGTCAAAGACCAATCTAAAGCAAATATATTAAATATTGATATGAGTGATGTGAATTTATGCACAGAAGTTAAACGAAAAAAACAAGAGTTTGGTGGCGGGGCTTTATTTATTGATAACTTTATCTGTTCCTCTTCAGTTTATGTTGATTCCGAATCTATTTTATCAAAAGACCTGTTATGAGTTTTCGTAAAGAGAGAAAGTATAAATTAACAATATCTGAATTTGATCGATTAAAAAATCAATTGCTAAGAATTGGAATGGACAACCTTTTCCAACCTAGAAAAATTAATAGTTTATATTATGATACGGATGCATATGACTTGCATCATCATTCTGAGGATGGGGTAGTACCTAGAAAAAAAATTAGAATAAGATGGTACGATTCAGTTAAAAATGCAAGTGTTGAGACGAAAATATCAAGCATTGAAGGCAGATACAAGATAAAAAAATCTAAAATATTAACTGGCCCGAATAGTTTCCCCAAGGTAATTAGCGATCAGGTCTATGGTATTCTTACACCTTCATTATTAGTATCATATGAAAGAGAATACTATACATTAAAAGGAATGAGATTGACTTTTGATTCAAAAATCACTTATAAAGATTATCGATCTGTTCTTTCAATGAAATATGATGACGCGGAAAGAGTAATGGAAATAAAAGTCAGCATAGATACTTCAGAGGACTTTATTGAGAAACATATTCCATACCCAACATCGAGATTTTCAAAATATTCAAGGGGCATTTTATTTTGTAATAATGATATTTAATGATTTGATTAATCCTTTCTTAATCTTTTTTTTCACTAAAGATTATTAAATTTAGCATGACAATCGTCCCCAAGGGGATTCGAACCCCTGTTGCCGCCGTGAAAGGGCAGTGTCCTAGGCCTCTAGACGATGGGGACTTAACA
>MDTG01007369.1_pt1 | contig 23558 bp, 18 predicted proteins | sample 811421 | NCBI WGS metagenome assembly MDTG01 (sample SAMN05326645, study PRJNA326480) | marine metagenome | isolation source: seawater | place: Pacific Ocean: South East | collected 2011
GTCTGCGCCCAGTCCAGCGGCCACAGACAGTGCTGCCCAGCAGTCTGCTGCGTCGGAGGGGTTCCGGATCCAGCTTTTTCCCTCTGCAAGCAGGGCGGCGGCAATCAGCCGCTGCATGTGGCTTTTCGATGCCGGAGCGATCAGTCGTCCGGACAGCGCTGAAGGGCGGACGATGAGGTTCATGCCTTGTCCACCACGTACAGGGTGGCGATGCCACCGGTCAGCGGGTGCATGGCGCAATGGCTGAAACCGCAGTCTAGCAGGATGCGCTTCAAGTCTTCGCCTTCCGGGAAGACCTTGACGGATTCCGGGAGGTAAGTGTAGGCCGAAGCGTCCTTGGAAAACCATTTGCCCACCGTGGGCATGACGTAGCGGAAATACAGCCAGAACAGCTGCTTCATCGGAAACATCCGGGGCTTGGAGAACTCGAGGATATAACCCTTTCCGCCCGGGCGCAGGGTGCGTTGCATCTCGCGCAGTCCGGCGGTGAGGTTCTCAAAATTGCGGACCCCGAAGGCCACTGTGAACGCATCGAACCGGCCGTCTTCGAAGGGCAGGGACTCTCCGTCGCCCAGCACCAGTTCCACCCGTCCGTCTTGGCCTGCCTTGCTCACCTTGGTGCGGCCGATGTCGAGCATGCCGGCGGAGATGTCTACGCCGACCACCTTGAGTTCGGGCGCCATTCTCGCGGACTCGATGGCAAAATCTGCGGTTCCTGTGGCCACGTCGAGTACTTCGCTCGGGTCTTCGGACAACAGCATGCGGACTGCCTTCTTGCGCCAAAGCTTGTCGATGCCCAAGCTGAAGAAGTGGTTCAGGAAATCATAGCGGTGCGCGATGTTGTCAAACATCTGCGCGACCTGTGCCTTTTTGGCGTCGCCGCTTCCGTACGGGGTGATCGGGGTTCCCATAGGGTGCAAGGTCGGCATCAGCCCACCATCGTGTGGCCTTCGGGGTATTTGTAGTTCCTGCTGACGACTGAACGGGCAAATGCAAAGGCGACGGTGAGGGTTCCCACCCGTCCGATGATCATGCTGGCGATGAGAATGCCGCGTCCCATGGGGCTAATGTCTGCGGTGATTCCTGTGCTGAGTCCTACGGTGCCGAGGGCGCTGACTTGTTCGAAAAGCAGATTCAGGAAGCCCCGGTCCTCGGTCAACAGGTGGGGTTCGCTCAACGTGAGGGCGAAGATGCCCACCAGGTTGAACAGCAGGAAGAACATCAAGATTCCCCATGCGCGGCTGCGCAGGGTCTTGCCAATCGTGCGCTTGAACAGGTGAGGGTGTTGGAGGCCGCGGATGGTGCCGATCAAATCGGCGAAGACGACGGCAAACGTGCTGGTCTTGATTCCGCCTCCAGTGGAAGAGCTTGATGCGCCAATGAACATCAGGATGATGAGTAGAAAGAGCATCGGGGTACCTATGGCGCCGATGTCGACGGTGTTGAATCCGCTGGTGCGAGTGGCGCTTTGGAAAAAGGCCGTGGTGATGCGTCCCGTCCACCCCATGCCGTCGAGGGTGCCGCCGGCGCCAGACTCTAGCAGCAAGTAGGCGATGGCCCCGAAACCCACGAGTGCCAGGCTGTAATACAGCGCAATCTTGGTGGGGAAACGGATTTGTCGCCAAGGGTTCTTCATGCGCTCCCTCAGGGATTCACGCGAGAACAAGTCAAAAATGGCCACCATGCCCAGTGCCCCAAAGAAGACGAGAAGGGTGACCATCCAGTGCACCAGCCATGCCTCGGATACCCTTGGGTCGGCCAGTCCGTCACTGAAGAGGCTGATCCCGGCGTTGTTGAACGCGCTGATGGACAGAAACAGGCTCTGGAAAATGCGGTCGCCGGTGCTCTCGAACAGGCCGCTTGGCCAGAATAGGAAAAGCCCCAGGGCGCCGATGATTTCAATGGCGATGCTCCACAGGATGACCCGGCCCAGCATGCCGCGGCTGCCGAGGATGCTCCCGCGGTTAACGAAGTCTTCGATGACATCGTGCTGACGCACGCCCACCCCGAAGCGGGCCAGCAGCGCGAGCAGGGAGCCGAAGGCGATGATGTTCAGGCCGCCGAGCTTGATGAGCACCATGAGGACCACGTGGCCCTTGTGGGTGAAGAACGTCTCCGCATCCTGGACCATCAGGCCCGTGACGCAGGTGGCGCTGGTGGAGGTGAACAGGGCGTCAGACAAGGTCATGCCCAGTCCGTCCGTGGTCATTTCCGGGAGCATGAGCAGGCCGGTGCCGGAAAGGATGAGGGCCAGGAAGCTGAAAATGAACAGGGTGGCAGGATGGAAGCGAAAACGCGGGAGGGTGCGGGCTCGCTCCGACAATTCCAGAATGACCACCACGAGGAAGTAGGCTTGGACCATCCAGACGGTCCAGTCCTCGACGGTGTCGAACCCCATGGGGTCCATGGCTCGGCCTAGGAACACTTGGCCGGTGCAGAGGTCTCCGATTCCCTCAAACACGAGAAGTCCCATCAGCAGGCCTTCTAGCCGATTCTTCTTGAGGAATTGTAGGGGGTGGAAGTCAAAGAGCCACCGCACGATGTAATGCAGGACGTAAAAGGCGAAACTGCCTTTGATGATGCCGATCAGGTTGCGGGCGGTCTCCGATTCGAGGGGATAACCATAGTAGGCGATGAGACAGGCAAAGGCGGACAGGCTGACGAGGACATTGGCTGCCTTGAACCCGGATAGGACCCGCTCCCGATGGGGGTGGAGTCCGACGTTGACGCGTTCCCTCAGTTCCTGCAGCTTCATGCGGGGAGGGGGAGTCGCTGGATTTCCCTTCGGAGGGCTTCGGGGTCAATGGGCACAACGCCCGGCGTCTCGCACACAAGGCCGCCCGCAAGGTTTGAGACGGCAGCGAGATCAGGGGCAGCCACGCCGCAGGCCAGCAGCATCGTGGCCACGGCGATGACGGTGTCGCCTGCACCCGATACATCGAGGATTTCCCGGGGATGGGCCGGATGGTGGGCGTCTTGTCCGTCAAACCGGACGCGAACGCCGAGCTCGCTCAATGTCAGCAAGGTGGCCTTGGGCCGAAGGAGGGCATCCAGGCGGTCGAGTCCATCGCGGATTCCGGCGTCTCGGGCTTTGGTGTCGTCCAATTCCCATTGAAGGCCCAATCCTTCTTTCAATTCTTTAAGGTTGGGCTTGAACAGGTCCACACCCTTGAATAGATCGAAGTGCCGGAATTTGGGGTCCACGCATACCGGTATGCACTGGGCTTTTGCCGTGTCGAGGATGCTGTGAATCACCGATTCGGACAGGGCGCCCTTGTCGTAGTCCTCGAGGAGGATGGCGTGGTGGGGACGCGATGCCAAGGCGGATTGGATGCGGGAGAGCAAGGCTGCTGCACCGGTGGCGTCGACATCTCGGTCCACTTCCTCGTCCACCCGCAGCAGGTGCTGTCCTCCGCTCATAACGCGGGTCTTCAGCGTGGTGGGCCGATCCTTTACGGTGGCGACGCCATCGCCGTCAATACCGGCGTTCTGGAGCTGTCCTTGCAGGTGTCGGCCGTGGTCGTCGTCCCCGACCAGTCCGGCCAGGGTCACTTGGCAGCCAAGCGCCTTGAGGTTGAGGGCCACGTTTGCTGCTCCGCCCAAGCGGCGCTCCCGCTGGGTGGCGCTGACCACTGGCACCGGGGCTTCCGGGCTGATGCGCTCGACCCGTCCAAACAGGTATTGGTCCACCATCAGGTCGCCCACCACCAGTACGCGAACCGATTCGGCGCGGTCCAGTGCTGCGAGCGTGCTGTCCCGAGATGTCCGGGTCCAGGGGTGGGCCGATTCCTGTTCGGTGTTCATGCGCGGAGTTCGGAGATGGCTTTGGCGATGCGGCGAATCGCCTCGTTCAGCTGGGCTTCAGAAGCGGCGTAGCTGATGCGCATGCAGTTCGGAGAGCCGAATGCATCACCACCGACCGTGGCGACCTCCGCAGCCTCGAGGAGGTACATGGCCAGATCCTGGCCACTTTGGATGGTCCCTCCGTCGTGCTGGCGGCCGAAGAGAGCCGACACATCCGGGAAAATGTAGAACGCGCCTTGGGGAACATTCACTTTAAACCCTTCAATGCCGCGCAGGCCTTCCACCACCATGTCGCGGCGTTGAAGGAAGGCGGCTTTCATGTCGGCGGCCAGGGCCGCGCCGCCAATCATGGCATGCTCGGTGGCCTTCTGGGAAATGCCGCTGGCGCCACTGGTGAATTGGCCTTGCAGCATGGTGCAGGCAGCCGCAATCCATTGCGGAGCGGCGATGTAACCGATGCGCCATCCCGTCATTGCGAAGCCCTTGGAGACCCCATTGACCGTCACGGTCCGCTCCATCATGCCGGGCTGAGCGGCCAAGCTGGCGTGGGCTTCGGTGAAGTTGATGTATTCGTAGATCTCATCGGAGATGGCGATGGCGCGCGGGTGGTCCCGCAGCACGTCGGCGATGGCGGCCATTTCTACCTCAGTGTAGACGCTGCCGGAGGGGTTGTTTGGAGAATTGACCATGACGATCCGCGTCTTGTCGGTCAACGCGCGGCGCAATTGGTCCGCGGTCATCTTGAAATCCTGGGCAATCCCAGTTTCGACGGTCACCACCTTGCCACCGGCAAGGTTGGTCATGTCCGCATAGCTCACCCAATAGGGGGTGGGGAGGATGACCTCGTCACCGGGATCCACCAGGCTGAGGACGACGTTCATCAAGCTGTGCTTGGCGCCGGTGGACACCACGATCTGGTCCGGGGCGTAATCCAATCCATTGTCGCGCTTAAGCTTGTCGCAGATGGCTTGCCGCACTTCGCCATAGCCCGGTACAGGCGGGTAGTGGGTGAAGTTGTCGTCAATGGCCTGGATGCCTGCGGCCTTGATGGCGTTGGGGGTATCGAAGTCGGGTTCGCCCAAGGAGAGGCTGATGATGTCCCGGCCGGCGGCCTTGAGTTCACGGGCCTTTCGGCTCATGGCGATGGTCGCCGATTCGTTGAGGCGGCCGAGGATTTGGGACGTACGGGGTTCCATGAAAAGGGAGGCGTTGGGGACGGTTCTTAGGGTCAAAATTACGCCTTGGCGGTGGTCCGGGAGGCCCACATCGCCGCCAACATGACCCCGGTCCATGTCAAAAAGCCATTGACCGGAAGCAGGGCGAATCCAAAGCTGAATCCGTGGGCAGAGGTCCATTGTTCCAGCGCCCATCCCAAACAGGGCGCAGCTACAGCCACAATGGGAATCCAACGGTCTGTCCCGACGGCAGGCTGTCCGCGGTAGAACAATGAGAAGGCGAACAGTCCCAAAAGCGGTCCATAGGTGTAACTGGTCACCTCGAACAGCGCTGCAATGACGCTGGTGTCGTTGACGGCATGAAAGGCGAGGATAAGTGTTCCAATCCCCGCGCTCACGGCAAGGTGGATGCGTTGACGGCGTCGGTTCGCAGCGGCCGACTCCGCGCTGCCGTCGGTGTCCATGCCGAGAAAATCCACGCAGACCGAGGTGGTCAAGGCTGTCAGTGCACTGTCTGCGCTGGAGAGGGCGGCTGCGACCAGTCCCAGGAGAAAAAGGATGGGCAGGGCCCAGCCCATATTGGACGTGAGGGCCACCGTCGCAAAGAGGAGGTCGGCCTTTTCGACGAGGGTGCCTGTGGCGTCGGTGTGCAACAGGAGCAGGGCGCCCAGTCCGAGGAAGAGCAGGTTGACAAACACGAGCACCACAGCAAACGAGCCCATGTTGAGTTGGGCGTCCCGCAGGCTGCGACAGCTCAGGTTTTTCTGCATCATGTCCTGGTCCAGGCCCGTCATGCACAGGGAAATGAAAGTGCCTGCAACAAACTGCTTGGCGCCGTGATTGGCAGCGCCCCAATCGTCGAAGAACCACCACTTGGCATGCCCGGAGTCGGCAATGGTTCCGGGGATATCTAGGATGGACAAGTCAAGTTCCCGGCCGATCAGGACCACGGCAACCGCGGCGGCGAGCAGCATGCAGGCGGTTTGGAGCGTGTCTGTCCACACGACTGTGGCAATGCCGCCTTTACGCGTGTAGGCCCAGATGATGCCGAGCACGCCGGCTATGAGTACGGTGAGCCGGCCCCACTCCGCAGCACCTGAAGCCTCCGGCAGCACGGTTTCGTTGAGGACCAGCACCACCAGATAGAGCCGGAACGCGGCGCCCATGCTGCGGGACAGCAGGAAAAACGCGGCCCCCGTCTTGTAGGCACGGCTTCCGATGCGGTCTCCGAGATAAGCGTAAATGCTCGTCAATTGGAGTCGGTAGTAGAGAGGGAGCAGCACACCCATGATCACCCCGTAGCCCACGACATATCCCAGCACCATTTGCATGTAGCCGAACTGCTGGCTGCCCACCCAGCCTGGGACGGACAGGAAGGTGACGCCGCTCAATGAAGTACCGATCATGCCAAAGGCCACAGCCCACCATGGGCTTCTGCGGCCTCCGAGGGAGAAGTCGGCCATGTTGGCCTTTCGGCCTGTGCGGTGACCGAGAAAGAGCAGCAGGGAGAGGTAGGCGGCAACGGCGATCAAGGCCAGCACGGGCGTGTCCATGCCGGCAAGCTACATCGGCCCGTAACTTCGTGCCGTGGAAATGCCGTCTCGCCTTATCGATCGGGCTGTCGATCAAATTGCCGGGCTTCCCGGTGTGGGGCGTCGGACTGCGCTCCGCTTGGCCTTGCACTTGCTTTCCCGAAACGAGGAGGATGTGCGTCGGTTTACCGAAGCGATTCAGGAAATGAAAGAAGGCGTCAAGGCCTGCACTACCTGTGGAAACCTCGGAGAGGAGAATCGATGCAACATTTGTCTTGACCCCCGCAGGGAGGACGATCGGATTGCTGTGGTGGAAGATTTGCGCGACCTTCTCGCCATTGAAGGCACCGGTCACTTTCGGGGTCGATACCACGTATTGGGGGGGGTCATCAGTCCCATGGATGGGGTGGGGCCTGCCGATTTGCGGGTGGAATCGCTGATTCAACGGGCTTCGAAGGAAACGTGCAGGGAGGTCATTTTTGCCCTTCCGACCACTATGGAAGGAGACACTACGGCGTTTTACCTCGACAAGCGTTTACGGGAAGCCCAGGTGGAGATCACCACCTTGGCCAGGGGTGTCGCTGTTGGTGACGAGCTCCAATACGCCGATGAGCTGACCCTCATTCGCTCCCTGCAGCAGCGCTTGCCTTACGAGCAGGCCAGTCGGGTGCCCAAGAGTGACGCATGAAGCTGTCTGTCATCGTCGTCAGTTACAATGTCAAGGGGTATCTGAGCCTCTGTTTGGACGCCGCTTTGGTAGCCATGTCTAGGTTGGGGGAAGGAGAGTCTGAGTTGTTGGTTTTTGACAACGCAAGTGATGACGGATCAGCGGATTGGGTTTTGTCAAATTATCCGGAAGTTGAACTCCTGAGGTCCGACGAGAATTTGGGGTTCAGTGCGGGAAACAACGCTGCGATCCGCCGGTCAAAGGGAGACTGGGTGCTGTTGTTGAATCCGGACACGGTGGTGCCGGAAGACACGTTCGAGAAAGTCTTGGCCTATGCTGAGAGCGATCCTCACATCGGGGCCATTGGTGTCCCGATGTTCGACGGTGCTGGACGTTGGCTTCCCGAGAGCAAGCGCGGCATGCCCACGCCTTGGGCTTCTTTCTGTCGAATGAGCGGATTGTGGCGCTTCGCGCCACGCAGTCCGACTTGGAACGGCTATTACTTCGGCCACGTCGCCCCGGATGAAACGGCACCGGTGGAGGTGTTGAGTGGAGCCTTCATGTGGATGCGTCGCGCAGCCTTGGAAGAAGTCGGTATGCTCGATGAGGACTTCTTCATGTATGGAGAAGACATTGATTTGAGCATCAGAATTTTGAATGGTGGTTGGGTCAATCAATACTTCAGCCAAGCGCCCATTGTTCATTTCAAGGGGGAGAGCACCAAAAAAGGGAGTTTGTCCTATGTCCGCGTGTTCCACGGTGCCATGCGCATTTTCAGTGAGAAACACTTCGCAGGCGGACAGGCCGTGGCCATGCGGTGGATGATTCGGTTAGGTATCCAGCTGCGGGCAGTCACCGCTTTTGTTCATGGCCGCTTGATCCGCCATGCCCTTTCGGTGGTGGACGCATTCAGCGTGGGTTTGATTGGATGGGGCATGGTGCGCCTGCACGCCGCGTGGAGCGGGCTGGATCATCCCGTAGGCCCGACGTCGTTGGTCGGGTTGTTGGCCTTGGTGGCCTCACTGTTGGCGGGGTGGTGGTTTGGCATGCGGGATCGGCCGTTTGTCCGGGTGAGGACCTTGGTTGGAGGCGTGGCAGGTGCGGTCCTGTTCTTGTTGCTGTATGCCTTGTTGCCGGAGTTTTTGCGTGTCAGTCGTTTGTCGGTGGGCATCACGGCCGTTTGGATGGTGGGTGTGCCTTGGATGGTGCGTTTGGCACTCGTGACGGGCCGTCCTGCTCGGTTCCGATGGCGGTCATCTAGGCCGCGTGTGGGCTTAATGGCCCGACCGGAGCGCGAGGAGGCCATGACGAATTGGGTTCAAGGAGCATTCGGTAGCGTTCTCGAGATGAAAACGTTGGCCATGGAACAGTCCGATTGGCATGAAGGAAGGGGGTGTGAAGTGGCGTTGTGCGATGCAGGGCTTGGTGGGCAGGTGGTGTTGGACGCAATTCGACGGGCTGGAGACTTCGGGATTGACTTGAGGGTTGTGCCCGTCGGGCAATGGGCCGCTTTGGGTGGGCATCGCCGGGAGAGCGCGCCGGACGCCTTGCTTTCTTGGGGGGCAGATGGACTGGGACGTCTCGAACGACGCCGCACAAAGCGCCGGGTCGATGTCGCATGGAGCCTGCTCATTTTGCTGTTGGGGCCGGGACGTGGTGCAGCTGGGCGGCAAATGACGCGGCGAACGGCCAGGGATGTCCTGTCTGGTCGCATGACGTGGATCGGATTCCACGGCGGATGGGAGGGGGCGGAACGTCTGCCCGAGTTGTCTGGGCCGGTTTTTTCTGTGGGCACCGGCCAACGCATGTCGGATCCTGAGGAGGCCAAACGACTGGACCTCAGGTATGCATTTGATTTCGGGTGGATGCGCGAAGTCGAATTGTTGATGACGTTGAGGATGGATTGACATCCGTCGTCCTGTGGGCGCTTGGGTCGGCTTTACCTTTGTGGAGCATTTCAACCCCTCCGGGCAATACATCCATGGAGATTCTTCTACCCAAAATGGGCGAGAGCGTGGCGGAGGCGACCATCATCAAATGGGTCGTCGAAGAAGGCCAGTCTGTCTCTGCCGACGATCCGATCATCGAAATCGCCACGGACAAGGTGGATTCAGAGGTTCCTGCCCCTGAAGATGGCGTACTCGTCAAGCATTTGGTCGCAGAAGGCGATGTGGTCCAGGTGGGCCAGCCCATTGCTGAATTTTCCGTGAACGGTGAGTCGGTTACAGCAACCGCGCCGGCCCCTGCTGAAGTCGAAGCGCCTGCACCTGCGCCTGAAGTGTTGGAGACGGTGTCTGCTCCGCTCCCTCAGCCCGCCGCACCAGCCGGGCCCAAAACGGCGTCAGTGCCTGCAGCCTATGCAGAGAAGCCCGCGCGCACCAGTGGTGGTCGGTTTTATAGCCCCCTTGTGCGCAGCATCGCCGAAAAAGAGGGTGTGGGCCAGGCTGAATTGGATGCCATTCCGGGCACGGGCAAGGGAGGCCGCGTGACCAAAAAGGACATGTTGGCTTACCTGCAAAACGGTCGGGCGACGGTAAACACAGCACCAGCGCCTGTAGCTCCTGTGGTGGCCAAGCCAGCGCCTGCAGCAGCACCCCAGGCAGTTCCTGTCGTATCCATGGATGGCGAGGACGAGATTGTGGAGATGGACCGCATGCGGAAGTTGATCGCCGACCACATGGTCCGCAGCGTCCAGACCAGTCCGCATGTCACCTCATTCGTGGAGGCCGACGTGACCCGCATTGTGGATTGGCGCAACCGCAACAAGAAGGAATTCCAGGCCCAGACTGGGCAGAAGCTGACATTCACCCCCTTCTTTATCGAAGCTGTCGCCAAAGCCCTGCGTGAGTTCCCGGGTGTCAATGCCAGCGTCGATGGTGATCGCATCGTTCTCAAAAAGGGCATTCACATCGGTATGGCAGCGGCCACGCCGGAAGGGAACCTGATCGTGCCGGTCATCCGCCACGCAGACCGTTACAACCTCAATGGGTTGGCGACCATCGTCAATGACTTGGCCAACCGAGCCCGGCAAGGTGCGCTCAAGCCCGATGAAATCAGCGGTGGCACATATACCGTATCCAACGTGGGCACTTTCGGCAATGTCTTTGGAACGCCCATCATCAACCAGCCGCAAGTGGGCATCCTCGCATTGGGGGCCATCCGCAAAAAGCCGGCTGTATTGGAAACACCGGATGGGGATGTCATCGCGGTGCGCCACATGATGTTCCTGTCCCACAGCTACGATCACCGTGTAGTGGATGGTCAGCTCGGGGGCAGTTTCGTGCGTCGCGTGGCAGACCACCTCGAAGCTTTCGATGCTCAGCGTCCCGTGGCGTGATGCCGAAGGGGACAACGCGTTGAAGAGTTTGGTCCTCATTTGACGGTTTCCGGCGAAGGAGCCCCCTACTTTTCGTGCACCATGTCACGTTGTTGGCTTCTTTCGCTTCTGCTGTTTTCCTGCTCCGCTCCCGTTGTGGCGCAATTGTCGAACCATGCCCGTTGGCCGGCTCCATCTGCTTTGTGGGAGACGCTGGCGCTCAGCATGGAAGAAGAGGAGGAGGCTGCCCGTTTGTACCGCGATGCGAATCGGCACATCGGTGAGGGGCAATGGGCGGAAGCCGCCATCCTGTTGGAAGACCTCTGTGAAAGGGATCCGGACAACCGCAATCTGGCCTACAAGATGGCGCTCTGCTTGAGTGGTCTCAAGGGCAGAATTGCAGAAGCTGTGCCCTTTGCCCAGCAAGCGGTGCAAGGAGAATTTGCCCGCCGCTACAATGCTTTGGATCTATTGGAGCGACTTCCTTCTGAAGAAGCGTTGGAATTGGCCATGCGTGTATTGCAACATGCGGGACATTATGCCGATGCCTCAGGCATGGCATTGCGCATCACATCGCGTTACCCCGAGCGTGACTTTCGCCACATCGAGGCTACCCAGACCTTGAAGGATTGTGCCTTTGCCATGCGTTGCGTTGCCAATCCCCACGACATCGGGGTGTCTCCAGAGGCCGCATTGAACAGTGAGGCTTTGGATTATGCCCCCGTCATCGCCCCGGATGGGACATCCCTCTATTTCACCAGTGACCGAGATCAACGAGGCTCGGAGTCCAAGAGAAAGGGACGGTTGTACCGATCTGATCGAATGCGGTCCGGTTGGGGCCGTCCTGTGGCCATGGAATTTGCCGCTGCGGCTGAAGATGTCTCAACGGTGGGCCTGCTCGGGGACGAGGAGACATTGTTGGTCCACCGTGGTCGCGGCAACCATGGGAATGTTTGGACCGTTCGGTGGAACGGCAAAGGCGCGTTGGAATGGGGTGAACCATTAGAGTCTCCGATTTCTTCCCGGCATTGGGAAACCGCCATGACTGAAAGTTTCGACGGTCAGGAACGGATTTTCGTCTCCGATCGGCCAGGTGGGCGAGGTGGCAGGGATTTGTACAGGACGGTGCGCTTGCCGGATGGAAGTTGGTCAGAGCCTCTGAATTTGGGCGAGCGGATCAATACGGCAGGAGAGGAGGAGAGCCCGGTGATGAGCGCCGATGGCCGCAGTCTCGTGTTCTCGTCCAATGGCCGTCAGGGCATGGGGGGATTTGATCTCTTTCGCTGTGTTCGCCTAGACAACGGGAGTTGGAGTGCGCCAGAGCACATGGGGTACCCGTTGAATACACCTCGCGATGAAGTGATGGTGAGCTTGGATGCATCAGGGCAATCCGGATTCCTTAGCAGCTCGCGGGCAGGCGGCGATGATTTGGACATTTTCAGTATCGAGATGCATGAAGCGCCGGAAGAGGATTTGGCGGTCTTGTTGGGGGAAGTGCAGCATTGGCGGGTAGGAGATGTCCTTGAAGTGACCTCCATTGATGGTGGTGTGCCCATTTCAAGAATGTTCCGAGCCCGGCCGGAGTCCGGCAGTTTCGTTGCGGCGTTGCCGACTTGTCGCGAATACCGATTCACATGGATGCGCGGCTTGGAAGAAATGCAGTCGAGGGTGGAGCGTGTGGCGTGTGACGCGGCCTATGGCCATGACCGCCGCGTGGCCAGGTTGGCGCCATTCGGCGTGGCCGAGCAAGTCCGTCCAGAGGCCTTGCCGGTATCCTTCTCACTGAGGGTGACCGAGGGTGACCCTGTGGGCGGACCGGAGGAAACTTCAGGTGGGCGTCTGGTTTCGGAGGTGAGCCTGTCTGCGTCCGAGGAAGCGCCGGCAGTGATGGAGTTCGAGGCCGTGAGCGCCACCATGGAATTCGGGTATGGTCGTTATCTCACCCGTTCCTCGGATTCTCCAGTCCAACAAATGGTGGCCGAGGTCCTCGAGCGTTGCGCAGCGGGAGATGTCCCCGTCCTGAGCGTCGAGGGTTCGGCTTCCTATGTGCCCATCAAAAACGCCAGGGCTTTCGAGACCAATGAACAGTTGGCCAGGATGCGGGCCGAGAAGGGGAGGGATGCTTTGGTTCAAGCAATGGAGGCGATGGGGCTTGAAGTCGGGGTGGATTTCGTCATTGAAATGGATTGGGGCGTCGCAGGACCAGAATACAAGGGAGATGCCGTGACCAACCGCTCACAATACAAGGGCTTCCAGTATGCGAAGTTCTCTCTCGGAAGTCAGCGGATTGAACGCCGCTGACTGCATCTTCGCGATATGGACCGGATTGATTTGAACCTTCCGCTGGAGCGGCCCCTCGTTTTTTTTGACCTCGAAACCACCGGTACGGATGTGGCCAAGGACCGCATTGTGGAGATGGCGTTTGTCAAAGTCATGCCGGATGGACAGTGGCACGTGCGCCCGGACAAGGAGCAGGGGCAGGGGCGGTTGTTGATCAACCCGCAAATGCCTATTCCTGCTGAATCTTCTGCAGTGCACGGCATCTCTGATGCCGACGTGGCGGATGCCCCGACGTTTGAGAGCTTGGCGGCCAAGTTGTACCGTTGGCTGGACGGTTGTGACCTGGCGGGTTTTAATTCGAACCGATTTGACGTGCCCTTGCTCGCCGAGGAATTCCTTCGCTGCAACATTGCCTTCAAGGTGGACGATCGCCACCTGGTCGATGTGCAGAACATCTTCCACAAGATGGAACAGCGGACCCTGCGTGCCGCCTTGAAGTTCTACTGTGACGAAGACCTGGATGACGCCCACGAAGCGCTTCCCGACATCATCGCCACGGTGAAGGTTTTTGCCAAGCAAGTGGTCCGCTACCGGGATCACAGTATCCTCGATTCTCGCGGGGAGCAAGTCGGTCCGTTGCCCCAGGATGTTCCGGGGATTGCAGAATTCGGACGCCGAGGGAGAAACGCGGACCTCGCCGGACGTTTCGTCTACAATGATGAGGATGAAGTGGTCTTCAATTTCGGGAAGTACCGGGGCGTGTTGCTCAAGGACGTTCTGGACCGGGACCCTGGGTATTACGGTTGGATGATGAACGGCGACTTTCCGCGCTACACGAAATGGGTCCTGCAAGAGACCCGAGATGCACTTCGGTCTGCGAAATGAGCCGGGGACGCATCCTGGTTTTGGTCTCCAACGACCTGACCTTCGACCAGCGCGTCCGCAAGACTTGTGCTACCCTTCAACGTGCCGGTTACGAGCCTGTGCTCCTGGGCCGAAGGATGTCGCCAGATGCGTCTTCGACGATTGACCGGCCGTATCCCACAGAGCGGATTTGGTTGCCGCACCTCGTGGGTCCTCGATTTTACTGGTCCTTTCAAAAGTCCCTGTTCGAAGCGATGTCCCGTTGGCACGCCAAAGGGCAGGTCGTGGCCGTGTGGTCCAATGACCTCGATACGCTCTGGCCGGCGGTCAAAGCGGCGCGACAATGGAGGCTGGACATTGCCTATGACAGCCATGAATGGTTCACTGAGGCGGAAGGATTGAGAGCCGCACCGTTCAAGAAAGCGGCATGGTGTTGGTGGGAAAAGCGCTGCTTTCGCGCCCTTCGTCGGATGATCACCGTCAACAACGCGATCGCAGACGCTTATCGCAAAACGGGCCTTGAAGTGGGCGTTGTGCCCAATGTGCCCGAGTGCTCGGACGTACCTGTCGTATCCATGCCTCGTGCAGAGCTTGGATGGCCTGAGGAAAAAACCGTGATGTTGATGCAAGGGGCCTTTATGGACCGGGATCGCGGTGCATTGGATGCGGTGCGTTCCCTGGTCCACCTGCCCGACGTTCACCTCGCCTTAATTGGAGCGGGACCTGAGCACGCCATGGCCAGGGAATTGGCAGAGAGCATTCGGGTTTCCGAGAGACTGCATGTGCACGACCGGATGCCGTTTGATGTATTGAAGCGGTGTACGGCTGCGGCCGACATCGGCCTCTCGTTGGATCGCCCTACCGTCGACAACTTTCGCTTCAGCTTGCCCAACAAGCTGTTTGACAGCCTTCATGCCGGCGTGCCTGTGGTGTGTTCGGATTTGCCGGTCGCAGGGCGGTTCGTGACGGAGGAAGGCATTGGCAAAGTGGTGGCTTCCGCACAAGGCGATGCGGCCATTGCGAAATCCGTTGCCGATGCCGTCAAGGCGCTGATGGCCGATCCACCTCATTCAGCGCATTTGGCAGCGGTGGCGGAGCGTCACCATTGGGGCGCCCATGAAGAGACCTTGCTCGGAGCGATTCACGCCCCGCGTTGAAGGCCTCGTTTTTTCACGGATTTCAGTGCGATCCACAGCGGCTGTGCGAATCGGGCAATTCCCGGAGGCAGGATGTCTTGCTTTAGGCGGGCTTCCTCCGCGTACAGGGCAGCGTCGAATTGGCGGGAGATTCCGCCGGGCGCGACAGCGACCCAATCTTCATCATCCTTCCACTGCGCTTTCGTGCCGGCCAACCACCATTGCAGGTTGACCGCATAATCTGCGAGCACCCTGTACTGGATGTCGAAGCCGCCATGGTCTCTCAGCAGTTGGGTGGAATACGCCATGCCTTGGTGGTGCGAGGAATTGCGCCAGAGCAGCGAACGGTCCCACCTTGCCGGGTAATGTTGGGGCACCCCCGGCTCGGCACCGGGAAGTTGAACGCCGCCCAATTCCAATGGCGTCAAGTCGGTGTGCTGCCACCGCAGGACAGCGTTCCGCAATCCGGGTAGTGGACCGTCGCCCGCACCTAAGAACAGAATGCGGGGTGAGGCACAATGGCGAAGCAGCCGGTTCATGGCGTCATAGATGCCGTGGTCTGCCTCGAAGTGCCACGTGGGCTGGACTGGATGGGATTGAATATGGGCAGGGAAGTCCGAAAGTGCGCCTTTTGCCGAACCGATGTGCACCACTATTGAGTTCATCGGGCACGGCCAGATTTCGGCGATGCGGTCGAGCGTGAACCCGAGATCGGAAGCGGCCTCAGGGCCGACCACCGGGATGGCCAGCGTCAAGATCGGCTCGGATGCAGTCATGCCTTCAGGGATGGCGGGGCCTCGAGTTCTCGAAGTTGTCCGTCCTGGCATTGCAGGATGCGCCCGGGATGGCGTGTGAGGATGCCATGATCGTGTGTTGCCATCAAAACGCACCGTCCATCCTTGGCCAGTTGATGCAGGAGCTTCAGGATGCCCTCTGAAGTCTCAGGATCCAGGTTGCCTGTCGGTTCGTCGGCGAGGATCAGTTCGGGAGAATTCAGTAGGGCCCGGGCAATGGCCAACCTTTGGCGCTCTCCTCCACTCAGTTCGTGGGGGCGTTTGTACCCCTTGTTTTCTAGTCCCACCATGGACAGGACCTCGCCAATGCGTTCCCGCCGTTGGGCGCTCTGTTTCCAATCGGTCACCTTGAGGACGAAATCGAGGTTGGCCTCAGCAGTTCGGTCGGAGAGCAACTCGAAGTCCTGGAACACAATACCGAGTTTCCTTCTGAGCAAGTGGACCTTGGAGGGCTTGAGGCTTTGGAGGTCGATTCCGCACACTTCTCCTTGGCCATGGGTCAAGGGGAGTTCGCCATACAGGGTCTTGAGCAGGCTGCTCTTTCCGGATCCCGTGCGGCCGATGAGGTACATGAATTCTCCCGCATGTCCTTCGAGGTTGACATCGCGCAATACGATGTGCTCCTCCTGATGCAGGTTCGCGCCGGCGAGGCCGATGAGAAGGGCGGGGCGGTCGCTCACTCGACGGAATAATCCGCTTCGTCCATTTTGGGATTCAGCTTGATCTCCTTCATGTTCATCGTCATGGCTTGGCTACCGGGGTTTATGGTGACAGACGATTCGAACTGCAGGCCTTTGACTTCCATCATGGGGCCGTAATCTAAAGTAACGGACATGTCTCCGCGCGGTGTGCTCTCAGAGCGTACGGTCCGCTTCCGCATGGCGGTTTCCACATTGAACCAGTGGCTCTCGGTGACTTTGCCATCCTTGCGGATTTCAATGAGGTAGTGGGGGACCTCGTTGATCTTGTCCACACCGAGCAACTCTGCAGATGCATTGTACTCCTCTATATGGAGGAACTCGAGGACGTCGTGATCCCGCTTGGCTTGCACGAGCTCTTCCTGCGTCATGGGCTGGCTCTGGCCCATCGAGGTTTGGGAGCCTTTGTTGCCATCGAAACGGGTCTCCTGCATGACGTTGTCACCTGCTGAGATGCGCATGAAGCCGGGGCCTTTGACATAATAGGCTTGGGTCATGTCCAGCGACATGGGGCCAGCGGCCATCTCGCTCTGGAAGGCGATGCTGCGCACTTTTTCGAATTTGGCGATGCCTCCCCGAGCTTCATAGTGATTGCGGAAGACGTCCTCAGCCGTCATGCCTTCTGGAGCTGGATCCAACTCCTTCAGTGGCTCGCCGAAAGCGTCGAAGAATTCCACTTGTCCGGTGGCGGCAAATTGGGCCAGTCCCTCGGCAATGTCCCGGTTGCCGGCGATGGTGATGTTCATGTTGTCTGGACGCAGGTACGTGCGGGCCACACGTTGAACGTCTTCCACGGTCACCGCGTCAAGGCGGGAGAGGTACGTGGCGTAGTAGTCGTCCGCAAAGTCGTACCGCTCGGTGTTCAGGGCGAACCGGGCGATTGTTTCCGGACGCTCGAGCGAGAGTGCAAAGCTTCCGTTGAGGTAGTTCTTGACGAATTGCAGGGTGCTGTCCGGTGCTGGGGTCTCCACCATTTTCCGGATTTCGGAGAGGAATTCCACGAGTGAGCTGTCCGTCACTTCGTTGCGCACGCTGGCCGTTGCGCTGAATCGGCCGACGAGTTCATCGGGGCCGATGGAGCTGCGCGCACCGTAAGTATATCCTTTGTCCTCTCGGAGGTTCTGGTTGAGTCGGCTGCCGAAGAAGCCGCCCAGCATGGTGTTCATGACGCTTACGGGAACGACGTCTGGGTGACCCGGCTTTAGATAGACTGGGAACGTGATGTTGATCACACTCTGCACGGCGCCGGGGACCGGAGCAAAGCAGACGCGATTTCCACTCGGCGGAATCGGCCGCGCGAAACGTTGGGTGGCGACTTCATTGGGGCGCCAGGTGCCGAAGTGGGCCTCGGCTTGCGCCTTGGCTTCCTCGGGCGTGATGTCACCGACGACAACGAGGTAGGCCACGTTTGGCTTCCAGATTTTGGCATAGTGGTCCATGAGGTCCGCTCGGGTGATGGCCTCCACAGTGGTCTCCTTGCTGCTCTCTCCGTAAGGGTGGTTGAGGCCGTAAGCCATGGCACGGGAGAGGCGTCCACTGATTTGGTTGGCGTCGGTGGCGCTGCTGGCAAAACCGCTCAGGGTCTGTTTGCGTTCCTTCTCGATTTCCTCCTCAGGGAAGGTGGGGTTCAAGAGGATGTCCGACATCAGTTCCAGCAGGGTCGCGCTGTGTTGAACCAGGCAGCGGCCGTTCATGCCGAATCCGGAAGTTCCGAGGCTGGCTCCGATGCGGTCGATGGCCTCGTCGATTTCAGCCTTGGTGCGGGTGGTGGTGCCCTTGCGCATCAAGGAACCCGCCATGCTCGTGTAACCGGCCTTGTCGCCTTCGAAGATCGGATCGACGTCCAGGGTGAGGCGGTAACTCACCCGGGGCAGTTTGTGGTTTTCCACCACAATCAGGGTCAAGCCGTTTTCAAGGGTTTCGACGCTGTAGTCGCCCAGCACGATTTCGGGCGCTGCGCCGGGTGCGGGGGCTTGGGAACGGTCCACCTGCGCTTGGACTGCAACAGGAAAGCAGACCGCGAGGAGGAGAAGGAGGGAAGCGAAACGGCTCATTGTGCGTTCTCGTTGAGGAAGTAAAGGACCACTCGGCGGTCGTGGTTGTAGTACTTGGCGGCGGCTTTTTGGATGTCTTCCGCCGTCACGGACATGTACCGGTCGATTTCGGTGTTGATGAGGTTGGCGTCTCCGAAATACATGTGGTAGTTGGCCAGCGATTCAGCAATGCCCCGCATGGTTCCATTGCTTTGGACGAAGCTGCTTTCGACTTGGTTCTTCAGTTTGTCCAGTTCCGCGTCCGAAATCCCTTTGGCTTTCACCTTGTTGATTTCAGTGACCATGGCTTTTTCGACTTCCGAAGGGTCGGTGCCGATGTTGGCCACGGCATAGGCGATGGTTTGTCCGGGATCTTCAAGTCCGAAGCTGAATGCTCCGCAGAACACGGCCAATTCCTGCTCGTCCACCACCGCGCGGTTGAGGCGGCTGGATTGGCCGCCACTCAATGCCGTGTTGAGCAGGTCGACGGCGTAGTAATCCGGCGTGCCTTCGGCTGGAATCGGGTAAGCCATGAGGACCAGGGGTAGCTGGTCGTCGCCCCAGATGGTGTCGCGGACCTCCCTCATTTTGTAGGCTTCTACGATGTCAGGTCGGGGAATGTCTTTCGTTCCCTTGGGGACAGGACCGAAGTAGCCCTCAATCATCTTTTTGAGGTCCTTCCGGTCGAAGTCTCCTGCAATGGACAGCACTGCATTGTTCGGGACATAGAACGTTTCGTAGAAGTCGGTGAACTCCTGGTCTTCGGCAGCATTAAGGTGCTCCATCGAACCGATCACGGGCCAGCGGTAGGGGTGCTGTCGGTAGGCGCGCTTCATGGTTTCCTCGATGAGGTTGCCGTAGGGCTGGTTGTCCACCCGTTGGCGTCGTTCTTCCTTGACCACCTCGCGTTGGGTTTCAATGCCGATGCGCTCCACCCGGGCGTGCAGCATGCGCTCGCTCTCGAGCCAAAGGCCGAGCTCCAGTTGGTTGGAGGGAAGCACTTCGTAGTAGAAGGTGCGGTCGTTGGAGGTGTTGGCGTTGTTCTGACCACCGGCGTTTTGGATGTACTTGAAGAACTCACCGCGTCCGATGTTCTCGGAGCCTTCGAACAGCAGGTGCTCGAAGAAGTGGGCCATTCCGGTGCGCTCCGGCTTTTCATTCTTGGATCCCACGTGGTACATCACGGAGACGGCCACGATGGGGGCGCTGTGGTCTTCGTGGAGGATGACGTGGAGTCCGTTGTCGAGGTCGTATTCCTCGAATTTGATCGGGGCCCGCTGGGCATGGAGGCTCCCGATGGTGGCCATGAGGCACAGGGTCAAAAAGAATCGCATGAATCGGTTTTCCGAATGGATGGGCAAGATAGCGGGTGTGCCGGGTAAATTCGTGGCGATCATGGACCACCTCTTGCATCCCGGCCCACAGCCTTGGGGCCAATTGAAATCGTTGTTCAATGCCGACCGCATCGCCCTTTCAGATGAAGCCAGGGGCAACGTCGAGCAGGCCCAAGCTTTCCTAATGGACGTCGTACAGTCTGGCCGCACTGTGTATGGTGTCAACACCGGTTTCGGTCAGTTGGCCAATGTGCGCGTTGGAGACGATGCCTTGCACCAATTGCAGGACAACATCCTGCGCAGCCATGCCGCTGGCCTCGGGGCGCCGCTTCCACCGGAGGTCGTCAGGTGGATGATGCTGTTCAAGGTGTGCGGGCTTGTGCGCGGGCACAGCGGAGTCCAACCGAGCACGGTAGACCGGTTGGTGGATTTCTACAATGCGGGGCTTATGCCTGTGGTGCCGCGCCAAGGCTCGCTGGGCGCCAGTGGAGACTTGGCTCCGTTGAGTCACATGTGTTTGCCGCTGCTTGGTGAGGGAGAATTGATGGAGCGCGATGCGCACGGAGCGTGGGTAACTCGGCCCGCAGCTGAAGTCCTATTGGACAAGGGCTGGACGCCGATTTCCTTGGGCCCCAAAGAAGGCCTGGCCCTGATCAACGGCACCCAGATGATGTCGGCCATGATGGCGCATGCCCTGCACCAGCTGGAGACACTCTGGCAGCAGGCCCATGGCATTGCTAGCCTCAGCCTCGCTGGCTTCGAGGGGCTGGATGCCCCGTTCCACCCGATGGTGCATGTTTTGCGCCAGCATGATGGACAGCAAGCCAGTGCCGCTGCCATGCGCCATTGGCTCGAGGGAGCGGATTTCTTGAGGGAAACCCACGAATGGGTCCAGGACCCGTACAGTTTCCGGTGTATCCCCCAGGTGTATGGTGCTGTCCGCAAGGCGTTGGATTTGGGCATTGCCACGTTGGAAGGAGAGGCTACAGCCGTAACGGACAACCCCATTTTGCTGCCGGAAACAGGCGAAGTGATCAGTGCCGGCAACTTTCATGGCGAACCCTTGGCCATGGTCCTGGACCACCTGAAGGTGGCGGCGTCGGAGCTCGGCACGATGTCGGAGCGACGGGTGTTCAAGCTGTTGAGTGGAACGCGCGGATTGCCCCCGTTCCTGGCTTCTGACCCCGGATTGGACAGCGGCCTGATGATCGTCCAGTACACGGCGGCGAGCATTGTGGCCCGCAACAAGATGAGGGCCATGCCGGCCAGTGTAGACACCATTGACAGTAGCAATGGCCAGGAGGACCACGTGAGCATGGGGGCCAACGCCGGTTTGCAATTGCTCGCGGTGGTGGAAGGAGCCCGGGAGTTGCTGGGGTGCGAACTGCTCACCGCCAGCCAGGCCCTTCACTTCCGCGCGGCACCCGGCTTGTCACCGCGTCAATCCAATTTCTTGTCGGCGTTCCGCAATGCGGTTCCGCCGCAGGAAGGCGATGTCGAGCAGTCCTCTCGGATGCAGGCCGCTGTGGATTTCCTTTTGACGTAAATCCGGTGGCCATGGGCAACAGCATCCGGCGCGTCCAACCTGCAGATTGAACATTTACAAATTGAGGGCGCAAGCGGGATGTAGCTCTCTATGCCGCAGGTTACCTTCTTTCTAAATTCTGGAGTGTCATGCGGTTTTTCCTTGTATCCCTCTTTGCCTCTTGCAGCCTTTCCGTCATGTCTATGGAGGACCCACCGCTCGTGGATTGTTCTTCCATGCTCGACTTCCTCGAAGAAGAGGTCATGGCGCTGTCCCACACGGCTGTGTTCGGGGGGGCTTGCGTGACCATCGAGACCTTGGTGTATTTCGGCGAGAATGGTGTAGCCGAGGAGCTCAGTCCTGAGGGGCAGGTCATTGGCAGTTTCTCTTATGTCGTTACGGAGGTGGACGGCCAATGTGCGTTGGCGTCTGCAGCATCTGATTGCGAAGTGCAATTGCTTTCCTTGAATGAGGAAGGGGCGGTGATGACGATGTCCTTGAATGGGGCGGAAGCCACCTTGACTCAAACGTCTTGTCCGTTCCCCCCGGCCTTGGGTGCTGTGGAGATCACTTCGGCTACCGGATTCGGAGTAGAGGATGCGGCGCTGACGGTGGAGGTGACCACGGGTGCGCCCAGCAGCATCCATGTTTCAGGCCTCAATGGAAGCGGCGATTATGAGTTTGACTTGCCCGGTAGCATCGATGGCCTTTTGGCCGGTTTGTATGCGGTGACCGCGGTGGATGCCGACGACTGTTCAAGCGAGGCGATTACGGTGATTGTTCCCTATGACCTCTGCTGCGACTGTGGTGTGAGCGATTTGGATGCCGATGGCCTTTGCGACGACGAGGACAACTGTACGGACAAGTCCGCACCGAATTATGCCGATCCGTCGAACACGCCCTGCGAACAGGACTGAGTTCGGACTTCGTGAACTTTTTGGGAAAGGGTTGACTGCCCGGGCACGGCTTGCCCCCGGGCTCTCCCGTACTTTTGCCGAATGCTCAATCTGCGCGGCATAGAAAAGTCGTATCCGTTGGCCGGGGGGACCCTCCCGGTCCTCAAAGGCATCGATCTCAAAATCGAGCAGGGCGAGATGGTTGCCATTATGGGATCCTCTGGATCCGGCAAATCCACATTGCTGAATGTCCTGGGCCTGCTGGATGGCTTCGATGAAGGAGGCTATGACCTCGATGGGGTCGACATGACCGGTCTTTCCGAGAAGCAGGCGGCCCGGTACCGGAGCCAATTCCTGGGGTTTGTCTTCCAATCATTCAACTTGATCGCCTTCAAGACGGCACTGGAGAATGTCGCCTTGCCCTTGTTCTACCAAAAGGTGTCACGCCGGGAACGCCAGAAGCGTGCGATGGAGATGCTGGCCAAAATGGGCATGGATGATCGTGCAGATCACTTGCCGTCTGAATTGTCCGGAGGTCAGAAGCAGCGTGTGGCCATCGCCCGGGCGCTGATCACATCACCGCGTGTGATTCTGGCAGACGAGCCGACAGGGGCTTTGGACAGTACAACCTCCTCGGAGGTGATGGAGGTCCTGAGAGAGGTCAATGCATCAGGCATCACCGTGATCATCGTGACCCACGAAGCCGACATCGCCGCCAAGTGCAACCGTGTCATTCGGTTGCGGGATGGAATCATCATAGAAGATGGTTTGAGCAGTGAGGTGGTTGAACCCACCGCAAATGGAGCGGATTCAGTTTGATGTTGAATCGCGAGACCTGGATTGAAATCGCCCACACGGTGACGGCCAACCCATTGCGGACGGCGCTGACGGGACTGTCAGTGGGTCTCGGTATTTTCATCATGGTGGTCATGCAGGGACTGGGGTTCGGTCTGCAGAACGGTGTGGAGCAGGACTTTGCTGATGAGGCCAAGAATTCCATTTGGGTCAGGACTGGCAGGACCACTTTGCCTTATCGGGGTAGACAGCCGAACCGAAAGGTTCAGTTGCGCAATGGAGATGAAGTTCGCGTGACCCAAGAGGTGGTGGAGGTTCCCAAATGGTCGGGGCGCAACATGAAATGGGGTTCGTTTGTCCAGTACAAGAATGAGCAGGGTTACTACCCTGTGGTTGGGGTCGAGCCGGACTTTAAGGGGTTGGAGATTTTGCCCTTGGCTGGTGGCCGATGGCTTCATGCCGATGACCTGGCCAGAGAATCCAAAGTATGTATTGTGGGTGGGGATGTGATTGATGGCATTTTTGACGACGATGAGCCGGTGGGTGCGTTTGTCAACTTGAATGGAATTACGTTCCGCGTCATTGGACATTTCTCCAAAGAAGGCCGCTGGGGCAACCGCATGATATACATTCCGCTGAGCACGATGCAGAGACTGTTTGATGGAACAGATAAGCTGGACCAGCTGATTTTGTCCGCCGGTGAAAGTGA
>MDTG01276815.1_pt1 | contig 23553 bp, 16 predicted proteins | sample 811421 | NCBI WGS metagenome assembly MDTG01 (sample SAMN05326645, study PRJNA326480) | marine metagenome | isolation source: seawater | place: Pacific Ocean: South East | collected 2011
CCAGCTTCTATCGCAATACGATTGTCCACTTCTTTCTGGCACGAGCCGTCGCGGAGCTAGCGCTACTCGCTGTCAGCGACGAGTGCGACCACCCCTCACCGTTGGCGCTTTTCTGGAGCGAGGTTCAGGAACTTCGCGACCTGTTCAAGTTCGAATTTTTCTATGCCGACAAGGAGCATTTCGAACGCGAGATCGACGCAGAGCTGTCGCGTGAGGTTCCAGATTGGCAAGCGCTTTTATGTGATAACAGCGGTAACGCCCGCCTGATCATAAACCGCATGACGCCCAAATTAAGTCACGTTACGTTTTCTATATTTGCCGAGGCTTACAGTGTAGGGACTGATCTGCTGTTCCGCCATGCCGAGGAAGATGCAATCGATGAAGACACCTTTATTGAGCGATGCATGAGCTATGGCAGGCAGGCATACTTGCAGCGCCGGATCAGTAGCGAGGCCTCAATTGGGAAATTGCTTTATGCCAACGCTTGGAAAATGTTGATGAGTCGCGGCCTCATCGAGAGCGCTCAAGGCCGCTCGCTACAGGCAGACGCGCTGAACCAGCTGATCAGGCGGCTCGAGGTCATTCGCGCGATGAGCATCGCCGATCGCGGCGCCAGCACCTTAAGGGATGTGGCGCGTGGAACGATCTAAGGTAGCCATTCTCGGCGGCGGCTCGTGGGGTACCACCACCGCCTCCGTCATCAGTCGCCAGTGCGATGCCTCGTTGTGGGCACGAGACAGCCAGATTGTTGCCGAGATCAATGAGCAGCACACCAATCAGCGCTACCTCGGCGACGCAACACTCAACCCGAAGCTCTCCGCCACAACCGATATCAGACATGCAGTGAAAGACGCAGGTGCCGTCCTTATCGCGGTACCCAGCAGCCACTTCCGGGAGGTTCTCCACAGCGCACTCGCGAACTTGCCGGCCGGCATCCCGGTCATCAGCTTGAGCAAAGGTCTCGAGAAAGGCAGTCGCATGCGCATGACCGAAATCATTCAGGAGTTGGCACCAGGGCGCATTCCCGGCGTACTAACCGGGCCCAACCTCGCGCGAGAAATTGTCGCCGGCCAAGCGGCGGCCAGTGTCTTGGCGCTGGAGGATTATAGCGCTGCCCTTGCCCTTCAGCCGCTGCTCAACGTTGGGCTGTTTCGTGTCTACACCAACGAGGACGTGATCGGCTGTGAGTTGGGCGGCGTGCTGAAAAACATCATAGCAATCGCCGTCGGGATGGGTGACGGGCTGGGCGCAGGTGATAACACGCGCGCGGCCTTGATCACTCGCGGGCTGGCCGAAATGAGCCGATTAGGCGAGGCACTGGGCGGCAAGCCGGGCACCTTCGCGGGACTCGCGGGCATGGGCGATATGATCGCCACCTGCACCAGCCCCCAGAGCCGCAATCGGCATGTCGGCATGGAATTGGCGAAAGGTCGATCAATCGAGGACATCATCGACAGCATGCACATGGTGGCAGAGGGAGTGAAGAGCGCCCCCACGGTAATCGAGCTGGCGCGTGAATACGGCATCGAATTGCCGATCAGCGAGGACGTCTACCGAGTGATCACAGGAGAGTCGAATGCGCGAGGAGTCTATCGGGGTTTATTGCGCGTGATCGCAGGAGCAGAGTCAGAGCCAGGTTAACTCTATCCTGCGATGGTTGTCACACCGCTTGGCATACATTGGATCGAACCCTGTCGAAGATTTTTTCTCCCTCCTTGCACCCTAAGGTCCCACGTCAGCCGATGCAATGTGGCTCCAGCCCTTCATTCATATTGACGCGACCTTCGGGGGCTCGAATTGTGGAAAATGCCCTAGCTCAATCTGCGCGAGTTGGCTACGCTGTTCTGACGTTGGCGCCTAGCCGGATCAACTTGTCGAGTCTGAAACCATGCTCAACTCACCCGTTAGACCCACACCATACCTACTGATTCTGGTCTTACTGCTCTTAATGCTAACGGGCTGCGCCACGAGCCCCACAGGACGCACACAGTTCATATTAATTTCACCTGACGCCGCCATTCTCGAGTCGGAGGCCGCCTACCTCGGTACCGTTCGGCAGCTCGATGAAGAGGATATGTTGGTTAACGATCCTCTGACGGTCGCCCGCGTCGCCAGAATCACCGGGCGGCTCGTTTCGATCGCTGTGAAGGACTTCCCCGAGAGTGGGGATTGGAAGTGGAGCGTTGCGATTGTGGATGACACCGAGACAGTCAATGCCTGGTGCATGGCCGGAGGTCGCATGGCGGTCTATACGGGGTTGTTTGGTCAGCTCGAGCTCACCGATGATGAGTTCGCGCAAATCATGGGTCATGAAATTTCCCACGCGCTCGCGAATCACACAGCGGAAAGAATGTCTCGGGCCATAGCGACCGCAGCGGGCGTTGCGGTCATCGGTGCCGCCTCGGACAACAGCGGCGCGGCAATGGCCGGGGCCTCGGTGATCGCCAATGTGGCACTGACCCTCCCCAACAGCCGCGACGCCGAAAACGAAGCCGACGTCATGGGCATGGTGCTCGCCACCAAAGCGGGCTACGACCCCGAAGCAGCCGTCACCCTGTGGCAAAAAATGGGTGATCTGAGCGACGACCGTCCCGCTGAATTCCTAAGCACGCATCCGGCTCCTGAGAACAGACAGGCAGTACTCAACACCATGATTCCACGCATGCTGCAGGTGAATCCGGGCCGCACCAAGGCGCCTATTCACCCGGTCACGATCGTCCAGTGAGTAAAGGTTGACTAGCGGAGGGTGTGAAGAAAGTGGAGGTGATCCTCATACTGGTTGAGGATGTCGACAATCACCTGCTCCTGTGACCACCCCATAACGTCGTAATCCTGACCACCCTCTGTCAGGTGTACCTCAGCCCGATAAAAACTGGCTGCATTATCGCCACTTGTGCCTGCCGACAGTGAGGCATCAGGCATCGGATGTAGTCGCGCGCGAACCTCATAGCTAAAGTCGGGCTCTTCTCCGTGAGTGACCTCCAGCCGCACCGATAGCGCATCGTCCTCGGTAACCACCCGCGCTGCTATGCCGCGCTCAGCCAGGGCACTTGCGAAAGACTGCATGGCAGGATGTATGGTGTTGCGTTGAAACGCCTGCACAGTCTGATCATCGGGATAATGCAGCAACACGCGAAGCCGCTCTCGCCAGCCCTCGGCCGCCATCGCGGGTGGTGTGTGCGTCGAGTGGGCATCACGCTTAGCGCCATCAGCCAGAATCGCGCGACCAAAACCCCAGAACGCGCCGAGCAAAGCGATGGCGAAGGGCAGGGCGCTGGCGATGGTGGCAGTTTGTAATGCCTGGAGACCACCACCGAGAAGTAGCAGCGACGCGGCCACTGCAATTACCAGCGTCCACAGTGTCCGCTGCAGGGCCGGGGTGTTATCGACGCCCTTGGCGCTGAGCATGTTCAACACCATAGCGCCACTATCTGCAGAGGTGACAAAGAAAATGACAATCATCAGCAGTGAAATGACGCTGAGTATTTTTGTCGCAGGGAGAAACTCCATGAAGCGGAACAATCCGACAGCCGGGTTCTCCTGCACGGCCGTCCCCAGTTCTGTCACACCTTGATTACCGATGAGCTCAAGCGCGCTGCCCCCGAGCACACCCATCCACAGACAGATAAACAAGGTGGGCACAACCGTCACGCCGATCAAAAACTCGCGAATGGTCCTGCCGCGGGAAATACGCGCGACAAACACGCCGACAAAAGGCGTCCAGCTGATCCACCAGCCCCAATAGAAAATAGTCCAGCCTCCGAACCAGTCGGTTTGGTCATAGACATACATGTCCAGGGTGCGTGGAATGAGCCCGGCCACATAGGCGCCAAAATTCTGCAACGTGCCGGACAGCAGGAGCGCTGTCGGTCCTGTCAGTAATATCAGCAGCAAAAGTAGCACCGCAAGTACGATGTTGATTTCTGATAAACGCTTAATGCCCGTATCGAGACCGAGAATGACCGACACCGTGGCCAATGCCATCGTGGCGAAGATGAGGATCACCTGCACCCAAACATCGATAGGCAGCCCAAAGAGGTAGTTGAAGCCCGTGTTGATCTGCAACACGCCCAAGCCGAGGCTGACCGAGATACCGCAGGTCGTGCAGATTACCGCGAACACATCGACGGCGGCGCCGGCAGGACCATGGATGCGCTCGCCAATCAGCGGATAAAAAGCTGAGCGTAACGTGAGTGGCAGGTCGTGGCGGTACGCGAAATACGCCAGAATCATCGCAACCACCGCGTAAGTCGCCCAGGCATTGAAGCCCCAATGGAAATAACTGATCTGAATAGCCTCGGCTGCAGCGGCTGGGGTACCCCCCGGCCCGGTGGGTGGCGACAAGTAATGCATGACCGGCTCAGCGATACCGTAGAACATCATGCCGATGCCGATACCCGCGGAAAACAACATGGCGAACCACGACAAGAAGCTATACTCAGGCGCTGCGTGGTCCGGACCGAGCTTTATGTCGCCATAGCGAGAAAATGCAAGAACGGTGACGATCACGGCAATTAGCGACACGATCAGCACATAAAACCAGCTTGCCGTGTCAACAATCACTGCTTGAACACCCGCAAAAGGGTTGGTGCCTGCCTCGGGGATCAGCAACACCATCGCAATAGCACCGAATAACAAGATCAGCGCAGGAAAACACACCGCGGCATCCAACGTGAATCGGCTATTGCTCTGCTCGGTGTGATGGTCGGACATAGTCGGCTCTAGCGGATGTGATGCGGCAGTGTACCCGATAAGCCTGAGCGGCTCAGAAACTGCCGAAACACCTTATGAATACTTGTTCTGAACAAGTCCGGCGTTTGCAGGTCAGCCCCATAACAGGTAGGGTGATGCGAGCGTTTTTTCCAAAAATAACGATTTCCATTGCCATTGAGAAAAAGGGAGCCAGTATGTCTCATCCCCAACGTTTTCAACGCACACCCCTAGCCGCGGCGCTGGGTGTCGCACTCCTGCCACTAGTAGCCAGCCCGGTTCACGCACAGCTCGAAGAGGTGGTTGTGACGGCGACTAAGCAAGAAGCCAGTCTGCAGGACGTCCCTGTTGCCGTTTCAGCGCTGACTGAAGAGTCATTGAACCAACGTGGCGTGTCGAACTTCAACGATTACCTGATCGAATTGCCAAACGTCTCCGCGGGCGGCGCCGGTCCGGGCCAGAGCACCATGTACATTCGCGGCGTTGCCTCAACCACCCCTAACCTGACGACGTCGGGCGTGGCAGGCTTGAGCCCGAACGTGGCCCTGTACCTCGACGAACAGCCCATGGCACAGCCCGGCCGTAACCTCGATATCTACATCACTGACATCAACCGTGTAGAAGTGCTCGCCGGTCCTCAGGGCACACTCTTTGGCGCAAGCTCTCAGGCAGGGGTGGTGCGACTGATCACCAACAAGCCTGATCCGTCAGGTTTTTACGGTCGTGTGCAAGCAGGTGTCTCCACGATGACCGATGGCGAAGCCAACTACAATTTGAGCGCAATGCTGAATATCCCCGTCAGCGATAACTTCGCAATTCGTGGCGTGGTCTTCACTGATGAGAAAGGCGGTTACATTGACAACGTCGCAGGCACGCGAACGGCAGCAGAGAGTGCGCGCTTCAGGCCTGGCTCTACAGTGAGATCAAACGGTACTGAAGTAGGCTTCCGCGGCGGTTTCCAGGCCGGTGCAGATTTGAGCAACGTGACCTTCCTTGCAGCCAATAATTCAGCCTCTGGGTTGGTTGAAGATGACTTCAACGACACCAGCTACACCGGTGGCCGTATCGCGGCTCAGTGGGACATCAACGACAACTGGCGCATCAGCGCCGGTGCGATGGCGCAGAAGATTGAGAGTGACGGCACGTTCTACACTGATCCCAACCTGGCCGATGACTACCAGATCCAGCGCTTTGAGCGCGAGTTCGTGGAAGATGAGTACACTAATTTTCATTGGACGGTAGAAGGCCGTATCGGCGCGCTGGAAGTGCTGTATACCGGTGCATTTACCGAGCGAGAAACTGATCAGCGCACGGACTATTCTGACTACCTGTTCATCGGTCAGTACATCCCCTATTACATATGCGACTACTACGTGTCCTACACCGGCTTCTCGCCTTTGGGTGCCGGAATTCCTTCGGGCACTTGTCAGGCGCCTAATCTGTTCACCACCAACAAAGTGGACAGTGAATTTACCAGCCACGAGATCCGCTTCAGCACGGATCAGGAAGCTCGCTTCCGCGTCACTGCAGGGGGTTTCTTCAGTGAAATGGAGCTGACCGAAATGGTCGACTTCTCATACCCCGGCAACAAATTTGTTGACGCATGGGGTGGAGGCTACAACGGCACCGGATTCGGTTTCGCCGAAAACTCCAATTACCCCTACGACGGTCAGGGTGGCTATAAGGTGGGCGCTGGTCCGTATCCGCGAGACACGGTGTTCAGAAACGACATCCTTCGTACCGATGACCGAATGGGCATCTTCGGTGAGGTCACCTTTGACCTGACTGACACTGTCTCGATTACCGGTGGTCTGCGCTGGTTCGATTACGAAGTGGATCTGGCCGGTAGCGCAAACTCGTCGTTCTATAATATGTCGGGAACGGACTACAACAAGTTCGGCACCAACATCAACGACCTGTACGATGGTGACCAGTCCATTCGCTGGACCTATGCGGGCTTCTTCCCCTACGACGCGAGCCCCGTGTACACCCCGGATAACCTGCCATCGCAGGATGATCCCAACTACCAGCGTATCGTGAACAGCATCTACGCGCCCGACAAGGCAGAAGATGATGGCGTGATTGGAAAAGTCACCGTGTCATGGCGACCTAACGATGATCATCTCTGGTACGTCACCTGGTCTGAAGGCTTCCGAACAGGATTGCTGAACAGACCTGGTGGAGCGGTGCAATCGGCCACTGGCTACACCGTGCCCTTCGACGTGAAGTCAGACGAACTGGTCAATATCGAGCTGGGCTGGAAGCTGGATATGCTCGGGAACACGCTGCGCTTTAACGGCTCGCTGTTCCGCCTCGACATCTCAGACCTACAGACCACGATCTTCGATACCAGCATCGTGAACCTGTTCTTCTCTGATAACGCCGCAGACGCTGAAGTGACCGGGCTTGAGGGTGACATCACTTGGGCACCGACGTCTAACCTGACCATGGGTGCGGCGTTCTCCTTCCTCGATACTGAGATCACAGAGACACTCACACCATCTACCGACGTGCAAAAAGGTCTGGACTTGGCCTACGCACCTGAGTTCCAAGGTAACGTCTGGATGCGCTACGAGTGGACTATGGGTAATGGCTGGACAGCGCACTTCATGCCAAGCATCAGCCACTCTGGCAAGTCTTACAGTGACATCATCACCATTAACCGGATGGAAGTACCCAGCTGGACCATGGCGAACGTCACCGCAGGCGTGACCTCAGACAAGTGGATGCTGGAAATGTTTGTTACCAACCTGACCGATGAGCAGGTCGTGACCGGCGCGAACTACGTGAATGACCGTGAGCGTCTAGCGCTGGCCCCGCCAACAACACTCGGTGTGAGAGTCTCGTTCGACTTTTGATAGCAAGTTAGTCAACACACCTCTTGAAAAAGTGCCCCAATCGGGGCACTTTTTTTGTCTCTTTTATTTGTGTGAATAACAGACGAAATATATGACCTCCAACGCCAGTCAGACCGCCCAAGCGCTCAGCGCAGCCCAGCAGCTTATCCAGCGCGGCGAGGTTCAGGCGGCGCTTTCAGCTATCGAGGCGCTGCCCCGTGATGTGCAGCAATCACTCAGGTGCGCCTATATGAAAGGGGTTTGCCTCAGAAATTTGCGCGACTTCGCAGCAGCGGAGCAAGTGCTACTCGCTTTAGTTGAGCAACACCCATCCTACGGGCGGGCGTTTCAGGAACTCGGCCATCTGTACCGCGACGCTAATATGCCTGTGGAAGCACTGAATGCTTACGCCACTGCCTGTCACTTGAACCCGGGGCTCAAAGCAAGCTGGGCAGGCCAACAGCACTTAATCGGGAAAGACTCTCCGGAGCGCCTCTCGCAGATCAATCAGCGACTGCAGTGGCTCGAATCCCTACCCCCGAACTTGGCCGCCAGCTGGGATCTATTGCACGAGGGCAAGCTCCACAAAGCGGAACAGCTCTGCCGGCAGTTCATGCAACAAAATCCACAGCACATCGATGGCATGCGGATCCTTGCCGAAATTGCCGTACGCAACGGCGTTCTAGAGGACGCGGAATTCCTGCTGGAGAGCGCCGTCGCCTTTGATTCCTCTCACCGGCAAGCGCGTATCGATTACGTTCAGGTGTTGAGCAAGCGTCAACGCTTCCAAAAAGCCGTCGACGAAGCGAAGGCGCTGTTGAAAAGAGCACCAGACAACCCGCAACTGCAGTCACTGTATGCCATTCAATGCATGCAGCTCGGTGATTACGAAACCGCCTTGACGCTGTTCGACAAGATTCTGGAGCGCGTGCCGCATGACCCGGTCACCAACGTGTCAAAGGGTCACGCCCTCAAAACAGGCGGGCGCTCAGATGATGCCGTAGCCGCCTATCGCGCCGCCTTGGACAGTCAACCGTTTTACTGCGATGCCTGGTACTCACTGGCTAACCTAAAGGTGTACCGTTTCGACGACGACGAGTTAGCTGCGATGGAAGCGCTGGAAAATAATCCGCATCTCGGCGGTCAGGATCGCGTCTATCTGCAGTTTGCACTCGGCAAAGCCTACGAGGACCGTAAAGACTACGCGCAATCCTTTACGCACTACGCCAAAGGCAACGCCATCAAAAAAGCACAGCTGCAGTACCGTGCCGAGGGCACGACCAAGGAGTGCGACGAGCAGGTTTCTGCCTGCACACCCGAGATCTTCGCGCGACAGACGGGCTGTCAGGCCCCCGATCCGATTTTCATCCTGGGACTTCCCCGCGCCGGCTCGACGTTGCTAGAGCAGATCTTATCCTCGCATAGCATGGTGGATGGCACCTTGGAACTGCCAAACGTACTGTCGATCAGCGGTAAGTTGCGACGTTTGGGCCAGCGACAGGGTAATCAGAAGTATCCCTTCAATTTGGCAGATCTCTCAGCGGAGCAGCTGACGACACTCGGTGAGGAGTACATCCGCGACACCAAGATTCATCGTCAAAGCGCGCCTTTCTTCATCGACAAGATGCCGAATAATTTCCGCCACATCGGCTTGATCAAGCTGATGCTGCCCAATGCAAAGATTATCGATGCTCGCCGTGATCCCATGTCCTGCTGTTTCTCGGGCTTCAAGCAGCTGTTCGCAGAAGGGCAGATGTTTAGCTACGACCTGCAAGATATCGGCGAGTACTACCTGGACTACATTCGGCTGATGGAACATTGGAACGCCGTGCTGCCCGGGTTTGTGTTGAAAGTGCAACACGAGGATGTGGTCGCTGATCTGGAGACCGAAGTCAGGCGGATGCTCGACTTCTGCAGTCTGCCTTTTGAAGAATCGTGCTTGGAATTTCACAAGACCGAACGCAACGTGCGAACACCGTCGTCAGAGCAAGTCAGACAGCCTATTTTTTCAACCGCGCTGGAACAGTGGAAACACTATGAACCGTGGTTGGGACCGCTCAAGACCAAGCTCGGCCCCGATTGGGTGACTCAAGAGTAAGAGCCGACTCGGTTTACTGGCTCTTTACCCACTCAAGAATCGACGAGAAGTCCCGGGGACCGTTGCCGTCTGACTGGTGGGCCGTGTAAGCCACCATCGCCTGCTTGCCCATCTGGTTATTGAGCCCACAGCGATCGGCTACCTCACAGGCAAGCCCCAGGTCCTTGAGCATCAGATCCACCATGAACCCCGGCTGGTAATTGTTGCTCGAGGGCACGCCCTCCATCACGTCGGGCCAGGGGTTGTAGACCTGCAGTGACCAGTTGTTACCGGAGCTGGCCTTCATGATGTCTGACAGCACGGCAGGGTCCAGTCCATTGGCCTCGCCCATGGCCAACGCCTCACAAGTGCCTATCATGTGCACGGCCAACAGCATATTGTTCGCGGCCTTGGCCACCTGACCGGCTCCCGCAGGGCCCGCATGGAAGATCTTCTCAGGACTGCCCATGCCCTCGAGGATCAGTCTCGCTCGCTCGAAAGCCTCTGCCGTGCCCCCGCACATGAAGGCGAGGGTGCCCGCTGCAGCTGCTGCGACGCCACCTGAAACCGGCGTATCCATAAAGTCGATACCCATGGCCGCGGCGGCCTCTCCCACTGCTTTCGCGGTCGCAGCGTCAATGGTGCTGGCATCCAAAATCAACGTTTCGTTGGAAACTTTAGCCAACAAGCCGTCATCGCCCAGAAAGGTGCTGGCCACATGCTCACCCGCTGGCAACATACTGATGATGACGTCAGCGTCTTCAGCGGCCTCAGCGGCAGACGCTGCGACCGACGCACCCTCAGCAGCGAGCGCTCCACAGGCAGCTTCGACCAGGTCAAAGACAGTCAGATCATGACCCGCCGCCAACAAGTTTTTGGCCATCGGCCCGCCCATGTTGCCCAGTCCCAAAAACGCAATAGCGGCCATGTCTTACTCCGGAAGTCCAAGCGCTGGCATACCTGCCGGCGCAGAAAAAAAGGTATCGACGAGGTCAGACGGCACCGATGCAAGATCGGAATAGACCCATGCAGGGTTTCGGTCTTTATCGACCAACAGCGCGCGCACTCCCTCGGCAAACTCGGGGTGGCGCATGATGTTACAACCGAGTACTAACTCAGACTCGAAAACAGCCTCAAGGCTGGCGTCCCGCGTGTTGTTTAGTTGTCGGAAAATCCACGTCGCGGCGAGCGGGGAACCGTGGGAGAAGCCATCTCGCGCTTTACTGAGCCAAACATCCTCGCCCTGCCAAGCCATGACCCGCGCGAAGATAGCTTCCAAGTCGTCACCAGCCATCCACGCATTGATGGTGTCAATATAGAGCTCCAGCTGCGCATCGGGTTGCGCGACTGCAGGGCTCATCTGTGACAACAAGCCTGTCACCGTCTCGTGGTTCGCCTCTGCGTTGCTCGTCCATACCGCTCCGCACAGAGCCGTCATGGCATCTGCCTTTTGCTCATTAGCCAAAAAGTGCGTGCCCAGGCCACAGTAGAGCGCATCGGTGGCATTGATGTGTGAAGAAGTGAGGGCGAGGAAACGTCCTACCTGACCGGGCATGCGGTTCAAGAACCAGCTACCGCCGACATCGGGAAACAGCGCAATCGTGATCTCGGGCATACCAATGCGAGTACGCTCGCTGACCATGCGATACCGGCAGCCCGCCAAGATTCCGAGTCCACCACCCATTACTACGCCATGGCCCCAACAAATTAGGGGCTTGGTGTAGGTGTGGAGCAGGTAGTTCATCCGGTATTCGCGGGCAAAGAAGTGCTCGGCGTACTCGCAGGGGCCGCCCGGATTGTCCACACAGGAGTTGCGCAAGGCCTGAACGTCACCCCCCGCGCAAAACGCTTTCTCACCCGCGCCATCAATCACAACAGCAACAACTGCGTTGTCTTGTGCCCAGGCTTCGAGGCGGTCGGTGATGACGTCAACCATTTCCCGCGTCAGCGAGTTGAGCGTCTTTTCGACGTTGAGGGTCAGCTGGCCAATACGGTGCTCGCCGGCGGCATGCTCGACGACCAGGACACTATCGGTCATCGATTCTTCCACTCGGGCTCGCGCTTCTCGAGGAAAGCGTTGGTACCTTCCTGTTGGTCCTCGGTGGAGAATAGCGCTACGAATTCATCGCGCTCCGCAACCAAGCCATCTGAAATCGCGATATTGCGCGCTGAGTGGATCAGTCGTTTGCACGCCGAAACAGAAGAGGGCGATTGATTACCCACCTTGGCCGCCAACGCGGTGGCCGTTGCAAGTGCCTCACCAGCGGGCACCACTTCCTCGACCAGGCCCAGCGTTTGCGCCTGCTGTGCCCCGATACGCTCACCGCAGAGAATCATGCGTTTGGCCCAGCCTTCTCCCACGAGTTGCGTTAGGCGTTGCGTGCCACCAGCACAGGGCAGCAAGCCCACGCGAGCCTCCGGCAGTGCCAATGCGGCCTGCTCTTCAGCTATGCGGATATCACAGGCCAGCGCCACCTCGAGACCGCCGCCCATGGCGAACCCGTTAATCGCAGCGATCGATACGCCGCGGAAATCAGCCAGCGTCTCAAACGCCTCGCCAAAGGCTTCACCCACCACACGCGCCACGTCGGCATCGCCGGAAGCGAATTGGTTGAGGTCAGCGCCCGCAGAGAAAAACTTTTCGCCCGCACCGGTTAACACTAGTGCGTAAACGCTCAAGTCCGCATTGAGGGCCTCGACCACCGCCTTAAGCGCCGGCAGGCTCTCCCGATCCCAGGTGTTCGCGGCAGGGTTGTCGATGGTGACGGTAGCGATGTTGCCATCGATCGCGACTTTAATTTTTTCAGACGGGCTGATGCTCATTGAATTACCTCCAGGGCGCCGTCCATCAGTAATTTACGACCGACAATCACGCGCATGATTTCATTGGTTCCTTCGAGTATTTGGTGCACCCGCGTGTCGCGCACATAGCGTTCCATCGGGTACTCCTTGATATAGCCATAGCCGCCCAGCAACTGCAGAGCGTCATTACACACGGTAAAGCCCGCGTCGGTGGCAAACCGTTTGGCCATCGCACAATACGTTGTAGCCTGTGGGTCCTTGTTGTCGAGTTTACTGGCGGCCAGACGAATCATCTGCCGCGCTGCGACCAGCTCCGTCAACATATCCGCCAGCTTAAATTGGGTGTTCTGGAACTCAGCGATCGCGGTATCGAACTGCTTTCGTTCCTGCACATAGGCCGTCGCGTCTTGAATCGCGCGTTGCGCCGTGCCTACTGAGCAGGTAGCGATATTGATGCGGCCGCCGTCCAAACCTTCCATTGCGATCGCAAAGCCCTGGCCCTCTTCGCCAAGGCGATTCGAGGCGGGGACACGGACATTATCGAACGTGATCATGCGCGTGGGCTGCGCATTCCAGCCCATCTTGTGTTCTTTCTTGCCGTACTGCACGCCCTCGGCGTCTGCGGGAATCAATAAAGCGGTCACGCCCTTGGGGCCGGCATCGCCGGTGCGGGTCATGACCACGAGCACATTTGTCTCGCCGGCACCCGAAATAAAGACCTTGCTGCCATTGACGACATAGGCGTCGCCATCGAGTACTGCGCTGGTGCGCAAACTGCCTGCGTCAGATCCAGCACCTGGCTCGGTCAGACAGTACGAGGCGAGCTTCTCGCCCATCACCAAATCGTTGCACCACTCATCGACCACCGCTTGCTGACAGTACTTGCCGATCATGGCCGTGGCCATGTTGTGAATGGTCAAAAACGCAGCCGTCGTCGTGCAACCTTTGGCGAGCTCTTCAACAATTAAGCTGGCATCGAGGCGGCCCATGCCCAGACCGCCCGCCGCTTCCGGCGTGTACATACCCATAAACCCCAGTTCACCGGCAGCACGCAGGGCTTCTTTGGGAAAGACTGATTCGGCGTCCCATTGGGCAGCGTGCGGCGCCAATTCGTTGTCCGAGAACGCGCGGGCACTGGCGATATAAGCCTGCTGGTCGTCGTTCAGCTCAAAATCCACTTGGGGTTCTCCACCACTTTTTTATTTGCGGTCCATTGGCTCGACCGCTTGCTTTTGACGGTTGGTATCGACACATCTTTCTTGCTCGACAGACCGCCTGCGCTACGGTCTCCAGCCTCACTCGTTGCCTCACCAGCTCGAGCGGGGACTGTTCGGCGGGGACCCTCACACAGGGTCAGAGTATAAACTGATTCGGGGCAATACCCATGGCTGTGCCATGTATCACTGCGCTCCTAGGAGTGAGGTTCATCCGCGCCATAAGTGACTGGAATGCACCGCAGTGTCCCGGCACATAGTGCCGCTGAAACACTGTAACTGCTGGCAACACAACGCACCGCAGTTTACTCTTACCACCCTAATAAATTGTCATGGGGAACACGGCTATGTCACAGGATGCCGTCGACGCAAAAGCCTATATCGCGGAGCTCGTTGCACGATCTCGCGCGGCGCAAAAACAGATTGAACACTACTCTCAAGAACAGGTCGATGCGCTGATCAAGGCGATGGTGTGGTCTGTTGCCAAACCCGGTATGGCCGAGGAGATCGCGCAGTTCACAATCGATGAAACGCAGCTTGGCAACTACGACGGTAAGTTTCTGAAAATTCAGCGCAAGACGCGGGCGACACTGCTCGACATTATTCACGACAAGTCAGTGGGCGTGATCGAAGAGTACCCGGAGCGAAACATTCGCGTATTGGCCAAGCCGCTGGGCGTCATCGGCGCTCTAGCGCCCTCAACGAACCCCGAGGCGACTCCGGTCATTAAAGGCATTCATGCCGTCAAAGGCAGAAACTCCATCATCGTCGCACCACACCCCCGGGCTAAGCTGACTAACAAGAAAATCTGCGATCTCATGCGTGCCGCACTGAAAAAAATGGGTGCGCCCGAAGACCTTGTGATTGGTATCGAGACCCCGAGTCTAGATACCACCAATGAATTGATGCGCCAGTGTGACTTAGTGTTGGCGACCGGTGGCGGCGCCATGGTGAACGCGGCCTATTCCAGTGGCACCCCTGCGCTGGGCGTGGGCGTGGGTAACGCCGTAATCACGGTAGACGAAAGTGCCGATCTCGATGCCGCGGCAGAAAAAATCCGCATCTCAAAGACGCTCGATCTGGCAGCGTCCTGTTCGTCCGACAACTCGGTGGTACTGCTCGATAGCATTTACGAGAGCATGCTCGACAAGTTGAAAGCGCAAGGCGGTTACCTGTGTAACGAAGAAGAAAAGACCGCACTACGCAACACGCTGTGGGACGACGAGTTACACCTGAATACGGCGATCGTGGCACAGCCACCAGAGAAAATCGCCCAGATGGCGGGCTTGTCTATCCCGGAAGAGACTCGGTTTTTTATCGTGCCAGAAGATGGCTGGGGCCGGGAGCATCCGTTCTCGGGAGAGAAGCTGTCCGTGATCATGGCACTGTATCGCGCGCGGGATATCGATCACGCCATTGAGCTCACCCAGAATATTCAGGCGTATCAGGGGCAGGGGCACAGCTGTGGCATCTACTCCAACAACGACTCCAATATCATGAAGTTGGCGGAGAACACCTTCACCTCCCGCGTCATGGTGAACCAGCCTCAAGCAGCCTCAAACAGCGGCAACGTATGGAACGGCATGCGCCAGACATTCTCGCTGGGCTGTGGATCATGGGGCGGCAACGGCACCAACAACAATATCTCTTGGCGAGACCTCATTAACGAAACCTGGGTGTCCATGCCCCTCGCTGAAGAGAAAACCATCCCGTCGGACGAAGAGCTGTTTGGTGACGTCATCAATCAGTTGGGCTGACGTCCACTCCCGCACCTCTGCGAACGCCGGAACCCCGGGTGACTGACTCAGAGCACCCGGATCTGATGGACCCGGCGGTTCAGCAGTGCCCGTATGAGCTCTACAAAGCGCTGAGAGCCAGCGCACCACTCTACAAAATGCCCTCGACAGGGTTTCGCCTTGTTACCAACTGCGCCCTGGCGCGTGAGGTCATCCGCGCACCGGATCAGTACCTGAGCAGCGTGAGCCCGATGGCGCTGTCAGATGACGGCATACCGCAAGAAATCATCGACATTTACGAGGCGGACGGCTGGCTGCCTCTGGCCTCGTGCTCGACGTCAGACGCGCCGCAACATCCCAGGGTGCGCGGGTTTCTGGAAAAATTGTTTACCGCGGAGCGCGTGCGCGCTGTGACGCCGAATATCGATGCCATTGCCGAATCATTGCTAGACGAGTTGGCTGGCGAGTCTGAGATCGAATTCGTTCAGGATTTCGCCCACCCGCTGCCCATGATGGTGATCGCCGCGCTGCTTGGCGTACCGCAGGCTGATATTGCTCAATTTAAAATCTGGAGCGATGCCATTGTCGAGCCTTTCAGCATGATGGCGTCTCCAGAGCGCCGCATTGAATGCGCACGCCTGGTCGTCGAGATGCAGACCTACTTTGCCGACATGGTGGCGGATCGTCAGAAAAGCCCCAGCGAAGATCTGATATCAGAGGCCATTGCCTACCGGGATGCCGCAGGCGAGCCCTTCACCATGCAGGAACTGATGACCATCATCACCATCGATCTGCTGGCTTCCGGGAATGAAACCACCACCGCTGCGATCGGCTCCGGCATGAAGCTGCTGATCGAAAACCCTGACGTAGTCGCAGACATCACCGCAGATGCCGGGCTGATACCCAACTTTGCAGAGGAAGTGCTGCGGTTGGAGTCTCCGGCGCAAGGGATGTTCAGGCGATGTGCTGCAGCATCCACGCTGGCGGGCGAGACATTACAGGAAGGCGATCTGCTAAATATTCGCTTCGGCGCTGCCAACCGGGACGAGGCACAATTCCCCAATCCCGATGCTATCGATCTGCACCGCACCAAACCGGGCAGCCATTTGGCCTTCGGCATGGGTCGTCACGTCTGCGTCGGTGCCGCGCTCGCTCGACAAGAAATCGTCAGCGCCTTCAGAGCAATCTTCCGTCGCTATGATCGGTTCGAATTGAGCGTAGGAGAGCCCGAGCCGCGATATCAACCTAGCCTCTTCGGCCGTAATCTGCTGTCACTCCCCATCAAATGGTCGTTACTACCGTAACCGGCGTGTACTGACCTATACACGCTCCACAACATGAAAGCGCCACATGCTGGTCACTGCACCTATCGCGCACGGTGGTTCGGTAACGGCCTCCGGAACAAGTGGTCTCATCCAGATGGCCCCTCTAGAATGACGTTCCCAGCACTCACATGACATAACAAGAGGAAGATATGAGTCGCATTAGTTTTGTACCCACCTCTGACTGGAGTGATGAGCTCCGAGACTATGTCGCTGCCGACAGCGCGACTGGTCTCGAGCTAGGCATTACGCGAATGCTCGCTCACGCGCCCGAACTTGCTATGGGAGTGCTGTCCTTCGGCGGGACGATGGCAACCAAAAGGACGCTTCCAGAGCGGCTGATCGAGCTTCTGCGATTGCGCGTCGCGTTCCATAACCAGTGCAGAAGCTGCATGGCCATCCGCTATCGAGCGGCCAGTGCGGATATTACCGAGGCAGAGGTATGCAGCCTGGAAAAACCACATGAGGCAGAGTCCTTGGATGATCGTGAACAGTTGGCGGTTGAGCTGGGCGATCGTTTTGCCTGTGATCACCTCTCCATCGACGACGCATTTTTTGAGCGACTCAAAGCGCTGTTTTATGAAGCCGAAATCATGGAGCTATTGATGCACTGTGCGCTCTATGTCGGGGTGGGTCGGCTCGCTGCGGTGCTGGATATGACCGAAGACCTGCCCGACGGATTCAACTTGCCCTTCGGCCAAGACCATCATGTGACACCGACAGCCGGTGAACCCGTAGTGGTGAGGTGAATAACGCCCATGACCATGCTTTTACAGCCTAGCGACGCGCTAGGTAACGGAACTTCAGACAGGGAGATGTCCGCACGCACATCCTCTCGAAGCAAAGCGCGGCAGAACGCGACAACACGTTTGCTGGCCCAGCTCAGTTTGATCCTTCTAAGCAGCCTCTGGCTATCCACCCATGCACTGGCAGAGCCTTTTCAGGGATGGCCCTTACCCGGTGCCGAAGCAAGAGGCGGCCATTTCAGTGCGACGACTCAGATAACGCCTGACAACGTGAAAGATCTGGAGATCGTGTGGACGCATCGCTCGGGTGACTTTAGCGAGGGCGACAATTTCATCGGAGGATTAAGCGGCGAGGCACCGCTGCAATCGTCCTGGCAGGCCACACCAATTCTCATCGACGATCACTTGTACCTATGTACACCTTTCAACCGGATCCTCGCTATCCATGCAGAGACAGGCGCAGAAAGTTGGTCCTACGCACCTGACATCGACCTGGCGAACTTTCCAATGCCGCGGTGCCGGGGGGTGACCCAGTGGACTGATCAACGCGTTCCGCCGACTGAGCCGTGTTATCGGGTGGTGGTCGCCCCGCTCATGGATGCGCGTGTGGTGGGTTTGGATGCAGTCACAGGGCAGATCTGTCCGTTTGGTAACAAAACTGAACTCGACCTCAGCGAAGGACTCGGACCCTATCAGGCGGGGTTTTACATGCTGAATACGCCGCCGGCGATCGCGGGTAACGCCCTCATCACCGGCGGATCAGTGGCAGACAATATGACCACCGCTGTCCCGAGCGGCGTGGTGCGCGCCTATGATCTCAACACTGGCGCACTGCTGTGGGCGTGGGAGCCCATAGTAGCGGTTGAGAAAGCGAGCTCGGTATCCGCCTATAACCCCGCTCCTGATGACACGACAATCAGCGCCGATAAACAGTTGTATCAGCAAGGCACGACGAACTCCTGGTCTTATTTGTCGGTAGACCTGGAACTGGGGTTAGTTTATGTGCCGACAGGCAACACCTCGCCGGACTATTACGGGGGACATCGCGGCAATCTGGACCACTACTCAAGCTCCGTCGTCGCACTGAAAATTGACACCGGTGAAGTCGCTTGGCACTTCCAGACGGTCCATCACGATATCTGGGATTTCGATGTGCCCTCTCAACCCACACTGTTTGAGACACAAATCGAAGGCCGCGACGTCAAAGGTTTAGCCCAAACCACGAAGCAAGGGTATGTGTTTCTGCTCGACCGGGAGACCGGGGAGCCGCTATTCCCGGTTGAGGAAGTGCCCATGCCTCAGGGCACGGCGCCAGGGGATTACACGTCGCCTACCCAGCCAGTGCCCACAGCACCCCGCTCGCTGCTGGATCTGCCGGGAGAGCGGAATCCGATCTGGGGCCTGGTCCCCTGGGACAAATGGGCCTGCCAAAAAACTCTCGACAACTTACGGTACGAGGGGCCCTTCACACCGCCCGCGCTGGAGGGTGCGTTGCATATGCCCAGTGCATTCGGCGGGCAAAATTGGGGGGGACCGGCGATCGACCCCGGTCGGCAAAAGTTAGTCGTCAACACGCTGCACATGGGGACGGTCGTGCAACTCATTCCGCGGGACCAATGCGAAGGTGAAGGTCCAGAACCGGTTGCTGATGGTCCGTTCCTGCTGGAGCCTTCCGAGGGCACGCCTTACTGTAACCGGCGCTGGTTAGGCTTCGTCTCGCCCATGGGTGTGCCCTGCACACCGCCACCCTGGGGCACACTTGCCGGCATTGACCTACAAACAGGTAACGTCGATTGGCAGGTACCATTGGGAACCACGCGCGATATGGCTCCTTGGCCGTTTTGGTACATCAAAGGCTCACCCAATCTGGGCGGTCCCGTGAGTACAGCCGGCGGACTCACTTTTATTGGGGCAACCACCGACCACTTCCTGCGCGCATTCGATACCGATACCGGGAAAGAACTCTGGAAAGGCCGGCTGCCCACGTCAGGTCACGGCCTACCCATCACCTATCAGCTCACTGAGGGGGGTAAGCAATATGTCGTGATCGCGGCTGGCGGCCACGCTGCGATGGGAACGCCACCGGGTGACTACCTGATCGCCTTTGCACTGCCCGAATAACTATTCCCAGCTACATCATGGAGAAATCACTATGAACGCACCGATGGCCCTGACGCCCGCTGGCGACATTCTCGCCAACATCAACGAGATGGAATGGCTGGACGTGGGCGGCGGCTCCTACTTCAAAGTGTTGAGACTGTGCGAGAAAACGGGCCAATGGGTGCTCTACGTGCGGATGGAACCCGGTGCACGATTTCAGCCCCATCGCCACGAGGGCTGGGGACAGTTTTTCATTACCAAAGGCGAACTCATTTATGACGTCGGCTCGGCACCCGCAGGCACTTACGGCTTCGAACCGATCTTTGCGGTGCATCACGAGGCCGGATGTGAAGTCGAGACAGAGATGCTGTTTATGGGTGAGGGCGCCGTTACGTACTTCACACCCGATGGCGGCATCGACTACGTCATGAATGTTCAGACGCTGCAGGCGGTGACGGAGGGCACTGCGGAACTCGACGTCAGCCCCACGTAAAGCGCTGGTCTGTCAGGACGCCGCTTCGAGCTCCGATCGAATCGTCGCGAGGAAACTCGCTGCCTGCGCACCATTCACCACGCGGTGATCACTCCCCAAGGTCAGGGTCATGACTGAGCGGGCAACCACCTCGTCGGCTTCATTGAATACCGGAACACGACGCACCGCACCAACCGACAGCACCATAATCTGTGGGGGTGTCACCATCGCCGTGAACGACGAGACACCGTACATCCCCAGGTTGCTAACGGTAATTGCCGTGGGGCTGTGATCCGCCGGGGCCAGGCGCCCTGAGCGCGCCCGCTGAATCACGTCTTTAGACTCGCGAGATAGCTCGTCGAGGCCCGCTCCAGCCGGCGTGCGAATAACCGGCGCTAAAACAATATTTTCATCCGTCGCCACCGCGACCGCCACAGCTTGTCCGTCCACAGCCGTCAGGCGTTCACCGTCAAAGGTCTGGTTGAGCTCGGGGTGCGCCAACAGCGCACGCTGCACCGCCGCGATAATCGCGTCATTCAGCGACGCGTCGCCTGACACCAACGAGAGCGAGGCGCCTGCATCGACGTCGAGCGTGACGTGATAGAGGGGTAAGCTAGATTGTGCCTGAGACAGCTTGCGCGCCACAGTGGCTTGCTGAGAAGAAAGCGGTTGGCCACCACCGGCGGCGCTTTCACACTGCTCGAGAGCGCGATCGACATCTGCCTTAACGATGCGGCCATGGGGACCCGTAGGCGTCACATTGGCCGGATCAATACCGGCCTGCTGCAATTTGCGTCGCAACGCCGGTGCTATCCGTACCGAAGGCGCTACGTCGGCCTCTATCGCTGGAGCTGGGGCTACCGTCTCAGCGGTAGCCGCATTACTCGCATCATCGCCGTGCTGAGCAGCAACAAAAGCCTCAAGCTCTTCATCTGACACTGGGTCAGCCGCAATGACACCGATTAATTGCCCAACTGGGAGCTCAGCACCCACCTCGGCCAGAATCGTGATCAACGTACCAGACGTTCTCGCCTCGAAGCTGTTAACGATCTTGTCGGTTTCAATATCGACAATCTCTTCACCCGCAGTCACGGTGTCGCCGATCGATTTGTGCCAGGCAACGATAGTGCCGTGGGTCATCTCGATGCCCCACTTGGGGATCGTGACCGCGTCGAGCGGACTACTCATTAATAGACCCTTTTGCCAACTTTCCTGCTGGCGAGACCGCGAAAACCATAAGCGCATTACCGGGCATGCGTGCACCAAACTGGTAGCCCGAATTCACCAGCACGTGCCCCTTGTAGAGGACAGGTCCGTCGGATTCGATGGAGCCGCCCAATGCCATGTCTCCGGATACCGACTCGAACTCACCAAAGGTATCGAATGACCACAGGATTTCTCCAGACAAACTGTCGTAAACATTTAGGTTGCCATCCAAACTCCCCGCAAACACCAACTGCTCTGTGCTGGTGATCGCCGCCGACATTCCCTGGTCACACACAGGAATCGGCAACTTACCGTCGCAATCAGCGACGCTGGGCGTGTACCACCGAACTTCGCCGGAGGTAGGATCTAGTGAGTGGATTCCCGGTGAGACAGGTCCGGCAAAACGGCCCGTGATAGTGGTATCGGCAATCGGCACGAAGAGCGACTCGTTGTTGGCAGACATGCCCCAGTGAACGCCGCCCAGGAACCCGCCGCGACCGACTTTGTTATGCCATACCACGGCACCGTTGTTATTGGGATCCAGCGCGTAGACATCACCACTTTTCTGGCCGACCAATAAATAGTCTCGGTCGCCGCCCGGCCACAAAACCGTCGAGGCTCCGATATCTAGATCCGGTCCATCCTCTTCTGGACAGTTTGCCGCTTCGCCAATGAAACACGCCATGTTCCAGGCATCACCCCCAAGAAGCTGTTTTGACCACTTTCGCTCACCGGTCGCGAGGGAAAATGCTAGTACCGCGTCACTGGTATCAACCGCAGGCGAGGTGTAGGCCTCGCCGGTTCCGACATACAGCACACCACGTGCTGCATCGATGGTTGGGCTGTTCCAGACAGGAGCACCGGCGGGACCCTTTCGCACCGCCCCAAAGGGATTCGTCTCACCCGTTTCAGAGGCAGGCTCCTCAATGACATGAGCACGCCAATTCAGCTCACCGGATGCGGCATCTACTGAGACGACACCACCTCGAAAAGTACAGCAGGCGTAACCCGGATCCGCCGCAGTCGCCCACTCTGAAGAGGAAATGGGCACGTACAGACTCCCGTCATGGAGCTTTGGGGACCCTGTGATCGTCGCATCCGGGTGATCCCCCACCGATGAACGCCATATCAGCGAGCCATTCCGTGCATCGATGGCGTGAACTGTCGCACTAAAGTCACCCATGAAGAGCACTGGGTTGTGGTGTCCCGACAGCTGGCCAAGAGACAGACTGCTGCGGACTTCAGCACCCGCCGAATAGGTCCAGTGAGCGCAACCTGACTCGAGATCGAGGGCGTAAATGTCCCCCGATTGCGAGCCAACAAACACAACGCCATCGTGAACAAGTGGCTGCGAGCGCGCCCTGAGGGCGCCGGGATAAGCAAATACCCATTTGAGAGAGAGTTGCTCAACGTTACCGCGGTGTAGACCTGCCGAAGTGCCGGCGGTGTAACGATGATTCCGCGCATTGCCTCCCCAGCCTTGCATCGCGCTGGCATCGTTCGCTGCCAACGCGCCCATGGGTTCTGTGCAACCCAAAATCGGTTTCGGTGGCACCATCGCCTCTCCGGCCAGAAAACCGGCCAGTACCTCGCGCTCGGTCGCCGACAACGCCGAGGCCTGCGCGCGCATCACACCATTGTTCATGGCGTTCAACAGGGTGTCAGCACCCATCGTAGAGAAGGTAATCATGTGCGGCGCGCGTGGGACCTGCCCGTCGTGGCAGGCAGCGCAGTGTGCCTGATACAAAGCCATACCATCGGCTGCCTCTGTGATCGCCTCATCCGCGGATAGCCCAGCACTGGGGGTCGCTGCGTACCCGAACGGCACACTCGCCATAGCAGCCATCATCAGGCCTATCCGACACACTAGATCTCTCACTATCGTCATTTTCTTGTCGCTTCTTCTTCTCGTCTTAATAGGACAACGTCTCTTCCACCGCCGCCATAACCCGCTCAACGCTGGGTACATAGTTGGCCTCGAGGCAGGGCGTCGCAGGTACCGGCGTATGAGGTGAAGTCACTCGTTTTACGGGTGCATCAAGGGTATCGAAACCGCGCTCAACGACCAGCCCAGCAATCTCCGAGGCCATGCTGCAGTAGGGGTTTGATTCATCCACGACGACCAAACGTCCGGTTTTAGCGAGGCTCTCCAGCACAGATCCTTCATCGAGCGGTGACAGCGTGCGCAGATCAAGCACTTCAGCGCTGATACCTTTTTGTGCCAGTTGGGCAGCAGCAGCTTCAGCAATCACTGCCGTGCGCGACATGCCTACGATCGTAATATCAGAGCCTTCGACAGCGGTGCGCGCCTGACCAAAAGGCAGCAGGTAC
>MDTG01231389.1_pt1 | contig 23541 bp, 22 predicted proteins | sample 811421 | NCBI WGS metagenome assembly MDTG01 (sample SAMN05326645, study PRJNA326480) | marine metagenome | isolation source: seawater | place: Pacific Ocean: South East | collected 2011
GCGATACCAACGTCCATTTAATTAACTTCTATAAATCCATTCAATCTGATGAGATGAACGGTATAAAGGTTAAAGAATATTTAAAAAAAGAAGGAAAGATACTTCTAAATGAGGGACAAAAACATTACTATTACATTAGAGATAGATTTAATTCAGAAGGAAGTTCATTTGATTTTCTTTTTTTGAGCCGCTCATGCTTTAATGGTATGATGCGATTTAATAAAAAAGGTGGCTTTAATGTTCCTTTTTGTCGTAAACCGGAACGCTTTCGACAAGCATTGATAACTAAAGTTGTAAATCAAGTTGAATGGGCTGCTAAAGTAATTAAGAATTCCGACTGGGAATTTAAATCACAAAATTGGCAGAAAACACTCTCAGAGTGTAGCGAAAGTGATCTATTATACTGTGATTCCCCATATGTTGGACGTCATACAGATTATTTTAATTCGTTTACAGACGAAGAAGCTATTGAGCTTGCAGACGCCTTAAAAGCATCTGGAAAAGAGTTTGCGTTTTCAAATTGGCTTGAGAATAAGTATCGGCGAAACGAGTATGTTTATGAACACTTCGATAAATATCAATGGCGACAGATAACACACTTTTATCACGTTGGGGCTTCTGAAAATTTGCGTAATGAAATGCAAGAAGTTCTTATTCTAACACCGTCATCTGCTGCCGAACCTTTTGAGCAAGAATTGGAGAAATTACCTCTGTTTAAAAACGCGGAACTCTAAATAATTTTTGTAGTTTTCTCTTTGGTTTGCCGTTCGCCCGTAGCCTCTCCAGTATTCTAAAAACTCTTCCTCACTTAGAAATGGCGATAAACCATCCTCAAAATCCCATTAATGCTGCCAATGTTAGTAGTATTGCCACTGCCAGCTTTGTCACTGGATATTTGTCATTTTTCTTGAACAAAAACTTCGACATTATCAAAAGGTAGTGGAATGGTTCTATTTCATTATAGTCGTAGCTATGCGCTTCGGCTAATTTTTTCTCTGCAATGCGATTGTAAACAAAACCGATGATCCAATGTTCAGCGTGTTCATTGAAAGGATAAACAATGTTTTTTGTTTCATTTCCTTTCCGTATAAAGCTGGTATATCCGCCTAAAGTAAAATTAAATTTATCTGTGTCTTTGTTGCGGTAGGTTGTTTTTATATCAATTGCAATTTCCGAATTATTCTCCCCTGAGGTTAACAAGGTATAATCAGGATAATGATTTTGCACACTTGGTTCTTTAACCTTCTTATCCATTTGCCGAGCTGTCTCAAAAACTGCAGGGCGACACACAAGTTAAAAAACAGTACTTAGAACTTTCGTGTCGGCACCTAAAGGATAAATAACGCCTTGTTTATCAACGAAGCCGCAAACTTTGCAGTTATCTTTCAGTTTCTAAACCTCATGAGATAAAATTTGTCGCAACAAAAACCAGTCTCCTCTTTGACTGAACGGGATCACAAAAATTTGAAAACAAGAAGGATTTCGTCGATTATGTTGAAAGCATATGTTGAATTATATGATAAACATAAAAAGTATGAAATTAATCTCAATAAATTGTAAACCGCAATTAAGGTTGCACTATTGAGTCGGAATAATGGATAGAGTAAATATTTTGAAATATAATTTAGTTATGTAGATAGATTATTGGTATTTTGTAGAATACACTTTTTCAAATAAGCAGGTCTGTTTAAATCAGTTAAAATGCGAATTCTTATCTTATATTCCACTGTAGACGGACATACTCAAAAGATTTGTGAGCGCATATCAGATTTACTTGTTATAAAAAACATTGTTGAAGTAATTGATGTAAATAATGCTGATCAGATTAACTTAACCAGATATGATTTTATCATTGTCGGCGCCAGTATACGATACGGTAAATATAGAAGAAATTTAATACAGTTTATAAACAAGAATATAATTTTTTTAGAACGATCAAAAACTGCCTTCTTCTCGGTGAACATTGTTGCAAGAAAAGATGAGAAAAATTCTATAACAACTAACCCATATATAAAAATTTTTCATAAGGCAACTAATTGGAACCCGGATATTATCTCCGTTTTTGCTGGAAAATTAGAATATCCTAAATATAATTTTTTCAACAAATTAATAATACGTTTCATAATGTGGATAACAAATGGCCCAACTAATCCATCAAGTATTATTGAGTTTACAAATTGGGACAAAGTTAAAAAGTTTGCTTCAGACATAGATAATTTTAAAGAAAAAAATAATAAATAATGCTTAAGGAATTTAATTAATGTGCTTTATTCCTGCGAGTTAGCGCACAATTAAAATATTTATATAAAAAGTTAGCAGAATTATATTTGGTATCGTTAATAGTTTCCCTTGAATTTTAAGGGGACACGGGCTTTCATCCAATCAATAATTGATTTTAAAAATGAACGTAGAGAAAGACTGCGGTAAAAACCATCGTATTCTCCAGATTAAAAAAAATGATGAATGGAAAATATTTATTACGGTATGGAATTCCTGTAATTAATCATCGTCTGGTGATTCAACGTCTGTCGGACCACTCGTGGATAAAAGCGATCTTGATGCTGCAGCTACAGGCTGTGTCTGCAGCATGGACAGGGTAAAGTTCAATTATTGCAAGACAAAAAAGACTTAATAAAAAATGGCCTAAACTTTTCCAAGTTGTTTGATAATTCAAATATTGTTCTTTACTAAACTTTATTTACCATTTGTTAGAGCAGGCTGAACACACTATTATGTCTTACACTGATGCTAGAGAACTTATTATTATTTTGAGCATCAAAATATGAGAAAATTATGGAAATACTTTTAAACAATTTTGACAAAATTTTTACGATTTTCGCGCTTTTATTACTATCATTGTATGTGCGAATACTTCTCCAAAGTATGGGGCAGAATTGGATAAAAACCATTGCGCACACGGCAACTATTGCCCTATTACCAATTCTAACTTACGTAATTACTAGTGTTATATCCGGGAATATTGCTTTGTCCTTAGGAATGGTTGGTGCTCTCTCAATCGTTCGCTTTCGTAACCCTGTACGTTCCCCATTAGAGCTCTCAGTGTATTTTGGTTCCATTGCAATGGGCATCTCAGCCGCTGTATCTATTAAATGGCTGTTACTGTTAATGGGTGCGGTTACACTTGTGAGCATATTACTATATTTTTCAAATACATTCTGTAAAAGGTTCTTTGGGGTACCATTTTTCATTACCTCTTTTTCTGAGGGGAATTCTCTATCAACTTTAAATGTTGTTTCACAAAGTGAGATAGATACTCTTAATGTTCATGATTTTTTGACATCAAAAGTAAGATCTGAAAAAGGTGTAACCTATACTCTTGCATCTTCAGATTTTACGGGGTTACGTGAAATTGAAACATCACTTTCTCCAAATAGTAATGTTATTTCAATTCAGCTCAATAGGTAACAAACATGGTTCGCTATTTAGCGCTCTCTATTTTGTGTTTTGTTTTGAATTGCAATTTTGCTGCAGCAGAGTGTAATTTTATTACTGGTTCATTTCTCCCTAAATTGCAAAATCCAGAACATATAAAAAGTATTGATATTAAAATACCTAAAAGTGCAAAGTTTGCTTCTAATTTTCTACAAATAATTGCCTCGAAAGGAGAAAATATTCCACCAAGGCTAAAAAAGAAATTTAACGCGGTTGTTACAGTTGTTTACAAGTTTGGAAAATGTATCTTTCCGGCAAAAGTTCGACAACATGGTGATTGGAAAGATCATGTTGGGTTTATAAATGGTGGTCAGCCCATAAGATCTCTTGATATAAAATTACAAAAAGGAAATGTTTTTGGAGCTATACGCTTCAAGCTTTTAATACCCGAAACCCGTGGTAAGAAAAATGAAGTTTTGGCTACGATTATCGCAAGACAGTCAGGATTTATCAGTCCTGAGACCTTTGAAGTAAAGACCAATATTAATAACACAAAAGCAACTTTGATATTCCAAGAAGCTGCACGGAAGGAACTCATAGAGAGAAATCATCGTCGAGAAAGTGCAATTTTTGAGGGAGATGAATCTTTGCTATGGTCATTTAAGAATATTGATAATTTATTGTTGGAGCCATTAGCATTGTCGAGATTGGAGAATCGAAAGTGGTTTATGAAAGGTAGGTCATCACAAAAAATAGCTTTGTTCTCGTATAGAAAATTGCAGAGAAGCTACCTAAACTTTGCAATGAATATTGAAGACCGAAATGATACAATTTTGGATTTAGGTAAAAAAAATCGTGACTTCCACCTAAAATATTACTTGTCATTAATCGCTATGAACGGACTGCACGGATTACGTCCACACAATAGAAAATATTATTTTAATCCCATTTCCTCTGTGTTTGAGCCAATTTACTATGATGGAAATGTTGATTTATCCAAGCGTTTTTATACAGGTTTTTTGGCTAACAAAAAAATAAAGGCATTAATTGCTAAACTTCAGCCTATAAATATAAAGTTATTTGAGGAATTAAAGGAATCCATAAAGGGCAATGAAATTAAAAAACTATTTGTCTCCCGAGTTCGAATAAAACAAGAAAAGGCGATTTCTTTTCTTAATATGGCATTAAAAACCTATAGTGCCAATTTAGAGTCTTTGGAAGTTCTGACCAAAGAAACACTGAAAATTAAAATTAAAGATGAAAATGTAAATAATTTATTAGTTGGATATAAAAAATTTCAACGCGAGAATAATGTCTCTCAACGGATAGTTTCAGATATTTATTTTAATGGGACAGGATATACAATCAAATATTTAAATGGAGATACTCTGACTACCTCTGCTAAAGATATATCAAAAATTTTGTCAAAAAATCTTTTTAATCATGAACGAACTGTTTTTATAGGCTCTTCGCAACGAAAACGAATGAAGCCAAAATTATCTAAGATTAATATTAATTTTCCTGGAAACATTTGGGTAACACAAAATGTCACTGTGGATGTGAACTTTGATCAGAAGTTAATAAGGTTTTCCCAGAATACAGCTGATGATTGGGTTTTAATTAAAACCGCTTTCTTGAAAGGTTGGAATATTCTTTTTAACGGGTTGGAAAATTTTGGCAATAAAGCTAAGAGTCAAGAACAGAGATTTAACGAATTTGGAATTACGGGCTGTCTTACAGTATACAAATCCCACCTTTCATCGGGAAAAATACAGGTTAATAACGGAAATTGTGAGGATAGTGTAAATCTTATTGATACTCATGGTAGTCTTGATACCGTGGAAGTAAATAATGCATTGTCAGACGCAATTGATATTGATTTTTCTTCTGTAAGAATTGGCAATGTTGTGGTTTCTAATGCAGGAAATGATTGTTTAGATGTTAGTATGGGCGATTACTTTATTGATACGGCAAAGTTAAAGAACTGCAGTGATAAAGGTATCTCAGTTGGTGAAAGTACAAATTTTGAAGCCGCAAACATAGAGCTCTTTGGGGCAAAGATCGGAGTATCTTCAAAGGACTCATCCTCCACTATTTTGCGAAATGCAAATTTTCAACAAGTAAAAACGTGTGCTGAGGTAAAAAAGAAAAAACAAGAGTTTACAGGTGCATTTCTAGAAATATCTAATTTCGATTGTATTGGGCCCAGATTAGTGGATGAAGCTTCCATATTTTTGCAACGCAAGCCATGAGTTTTAGAAAGGAGAGAAAATATAGAATAACAATAAGTGAATATTCAGAATTGCTTGCAAACTTAGAAAAGAAAGGAATGGCTCCAATTTATGTAACTCGAACGGTAAACAGCGTGTATTTTGATAATATTAATTATGAGATGTATTTTCAGTCCGAAGAGGGAACCTTACCGAGAAAAAAAATAAGAGTTCGCTGGTATGAAGCATTTAATGTTTTTAAACTAGAGAAAAAAGTCTCTAGTATAGAGGGTCGTCATAAAAGCTCGCAGGATTTACATCAACTTCAAAAACAAGAAAATATATGCTTGTTAAACTTGTTTGATAGCGATTATGGTTCGCTGATTCCTGTGCTTCATGTATCTTATCAAAGGTCATATTATAAATTGGAATCTATGCGTTTAACATTTGATAAAAATATCAGATATAGAAGCTTAAGGTCAAATAACGGTCTTACTTTTGATGATAACGAGCGTGTAATGGAAATAAAGGTTCCCGCGCATTTTGGAGATGACACCATAGAAAAGAATATTCCGTTTTCTACTTCTCGTTTTTCTAAATATTGCCGGGGTGTGCGCATGTCTCAGCAAATATCGACTCAGGCGTAAACAACTCTAGGTAAAACAAACGCATTACTGTTTTCTGTTAATCAAAATTATTTATACTGGCTCAATGCGAAATGTGGTGCAATTAATTTCATTTGATGTTCTTTGAGTTTAAAAATTTTTACATAGTAATCTGGTGCATTTGCGCCCAAAAGCTTTTTAACTTCGTGGTATTTATCGAATCCAATCTTTTTTAAAGGGGAAGATAAGTTCAGGTGAAATTTAAAAAAGTTATGATTCAAGTATGATCCACTTGTTGTCGATAAAAGAAAATTACAATCTCCTGAATTTAACTTATAACGCATTAATTTGGTATTGGTAAGCCTGTAAACATTGTAATTGTGTTGTGCCAAGTGGAATTCTAAAACGGGATCCCAAAGATAAATTGAGACTCTTTCGCACGGCTTCTTTTTAGAAGATAAATAATGAAGTGTGTTTTGGACTGGTAAGTTCCATGATCCCTTAACCGTATCTCGGTGAAAAAGTATATTGGTGATTCCAAAAAAATTAGTAGATACGAACAGTATCAAACATATAGTTGCTAGTGGTTTTAGTCTTTGGCGTGCTTTAAATATACACAAAGTGTTCGCTATTAAGAATGCAAAGATTATTGGCAGTAATGGCAAAATATTGCGGTGTTTTATTCCTATGCCAGAAAGAAAGATTAAAAGGATACTAGATGCGATTAGAAGAAATAAAGTAGATTTAAACAATCTTCTGTGAAGATTCATTGCTGTTAATAAACATAGCAATAGTACCGATGAAAATGCTGCAAATCCCGAATAAGATATTGGGAATAACCCCCAGTTTATAAAAATACCGTGTGTTAATCCAATTGCTGATCTTAAGAGGGTGCCAGTTTGAGTTGTTTGATTTATATTGAATATTATATGTGCAAAATATGCTATTGTAAGCATATTGACTAATGTAAAGGGAACAACATAAAAAGGAATATCGCTTTTTTCTATAAAATATATTCTATGTAAGTGGTAAATTAGAGCTAAAGGGCATAAAACAAGAGCCAGATAATTTAAGTTAAACAATAAAATATTTGTAATTGTATATAATAAGAAAAAAAGACATTTGTGCGAACTTGGAATAAATTTGTCTAAAGATACCAAAACTAGGTAAAGAGCAGTGAACTCTCCTCCCCATCTTAGGCCCGTGCCATAGAGCATAAAAGAGGGTGAAAACACAGCTATAGCAACCCAATTTATAAAACCAGAGTTTAAAGTTGGGAATAAGCGTAAAATGCAAATATAAATGAGTGAAATAGTAATTAACGTTTTAACAAGTCTTACGTTATTCCATGATCCAAGTAATTCCTTTAGACTAAGAGAGATCAGATAGGAGCCCGATGGATGTAACGGATCTTTAGCTGCGCTTTCTAAAAACTTTTCAATGGTTTTATTGGATAAAACATCATTGTGAAGACGCACGTTATAAAATTCATCATCATAGCCTGGGCTGTGGTAAGAAACATATAATGTTGCTACCAAAAGTATAAGGAATGAGAGATAATTTGTAATTAAGTGAGGTTTCAAAGACTCGTTCTTTTAAAAATAAATTCCGGAATTTTCTTAATTATAAACATAATGTAAAGCCATATAGCGTTTATAAAAATAACGTTTCTACGTTTTACAAAACATTTGTATAAACGATTAGCAAAAGTCTTCGGGGATACAGTTAACAGAGAGGGTGGATTAATGGTTTTGGTCATGGCCGAGTAAACAAAACCAGGTTTGACTGTAATAACATGCACCCCCTTTTTATGGAGTCTATTTCTTAAACCAGATAGAAAAGTTGTTAAACCAGACTTCGCAGAACCGTATATATAATTTGATGCCCGTCCTCTATCTCCAGCTACTGAACTTACGCCTATTAAAGTACCAGATCCACGTTTTTCGAAGTGGTTTGCAAAAAGGGCAAGTATGGAGGCCGGGCCTTCATAATTGCTGCGCATAACCAAAGAAGCAGCAAATATATCTCTCTGGCTCTCATTGTGGTCGCCGAGAAGTCCAATCACGCTTACTACTATTTGTGGCAATTCTGGAAGAGTTTTTATAAACTGATTATGGGAGGAGAGATTTAAAACATCGAACTCGTGACAGGTTGTTAGGACATTGTAGCGGGTACAAATGTTAATGCGTTCATTATCGATACGATTTACATTGCGCGCAGCCAATTGCACATTGTACCCTTCCTTTGCAAAACGATTTGCAATAGCAATCCCGATGTCACTGGTTGCGCCCAGAATCAAAATCCAGTCAGAATTCACAGATCCAGCCTTTCTGATTGAACTGATTTGTATGTGTGGCCTATATTTTCATCAATGAATTTTCTTAGATTTATAAAACGAGGATCAGAATTCTTGAAAACAGTAGAGGACATCCGACTATCTTTTGCTAAATAAAAACGGCCACCGTATTTAATGGTTATTTGGTCAAGCCTCTTCATTAGTTCCAAGTTTTCACGTGTTATCGGAAAGTCCAAAGCGAGTGTATACCCTTTCATCGGAAAGGAAATGTAACCTTCCTGATCGCCGAGCCTTTTTAGGACACCAAGAAATGAAGATGCACCACATTCCGATATTGTTTCCAATAGCTCTTGCATTCCGCACAAAGCATTTTTTAGCGGTATTACACACTGGAATTGTGCAAATCCACGTTTACCATAAATTCGATTCCAGTTTCGCAACCTATCTAGAGGGTAGAAATAATTATTCCAACTGACTAGCTTTTTTTGTTTTTTGGTACCCAGCCAAAAATAAAACTTATTGAAAATTCTTATAGAAAATTTACTTAATACAAACGGTGGTAGGTTGAATGGCACATTTATGCTCGTGTGTTTTCCCGTCTCTAAGGGTTTCAGTGATTTGTCATTTCTCAAATCAGAAGCCAAAGCATGCTCCCCCAAATATACTAATGACCGTCCCAGGTTTTTCTTTTTCGTAGAGCAATCAATCCATGCAACGGAGTACTTTGTTTCCAGCCGCTTTTCAAATATTTCAATTGCATGTGAAATATTTTTAGCTGGTATGGTTTCTTGTTTTATCCATGCAGAGGATACGGGTTGTAAATACAATGCTACTTTTACGATGGTACCGGTCAGTCCCATTCCTCCAACTGTCCAGAAAAACATCTCTTTATTTTTGTTTCGTGAACACTTTTTTAGTTCACCATTTTTATCCAATATTTCAATCCAGCTTAAACAGGCGCAAAAGCTTCCGTCTTTATGATGGTTTTTTCCGTGAACATCGGCAGCAACTAGGCCACCCAAAGTAACAAACTTAGTGCCAGGAGTAACTAGAGGAAACCATCCTTTTTGTAAAAATTTATCTATAATGTCAGATAGAAGAAGGCCGGATTCGGCAACGAGTAGACCTGTTTCAGAGTTGAATTCTAAAACGCGGTTAAAATTTCTCATATCAATAGTGTTAGTTTTGCCTATTGCGCTGTCACCATATGATCGTCCATTTCCACGCGGAATTGTATTTCCAGCTATTACTGCATCACATAACTCTTTTAGGCTTTTGGGTTTTTGGACATGAGTGTCAATGACTGGATATTGTCCCCAACCGCTAAGTTTCATTTAATATTATCCAAATTAAAGTTTTTAAAGACGTAGCGGCTATCTAGCTGAAACTTGATAAAGTATCCAATAGCCAAACCTACTAACGCTCCGAACTCACGCATCAATTGGGTTTTATAAGTAAACCAGAAAAACGCTTCTGTTCCCCAAAATATTATGGTTGTCATTATACCCATGATAACGTAGAGGCTAAATTTCTTAGTATGAACGCGAAGGCCCGAGGTGAAATCAAAAAATATCCAGCGCTTATCCAAAAAATACTTTATTATAAGACCAGAAAACGTACCAAAAATCATCGCCAATAAAAAAAATTGGTTCGAATTATCAATCATAAGAGTTAGTCGTTGTACTCCGAGATTTGCGGCTGTCGCAATTAAAGCAAATGAAATATATCGAATGGTTATAAGAGACATTTTCATAATTTAGTTGCTGCGAAAACTAGTGCCCCGATAGCGAGAATAGCGTATCTACTTGTCCAATCTTGCGCCGCATATATGATCGGATCATCATGCATTCGTCCACGATGTGCAATATATATCATTCTCATCAGCCAATAAAACAAAATGCAACAAACACCGCCAAGTGCCCAAGGTGTCTGATACAACAAAAGTACTTCAGGAGATAGCACATAAAGTGCTAAAACCAATACTGATATAAATCCGGAACCGATCGCAACTATGGTTATTAGTGTAAGGTCTTTTACCTTGTAACCGCGACCTTCAGTATGTAATTCCTTTCTCCTTTTTAGATCAACTAATTCTGCTTGTCGTTTTACTGCAGCCAACGATAGAAAAATAAAAATTGAAAAGGCAAACAGCCAAAGAGAAATCTTGATGTCCGCAGAGACCCCTCCAGCTATAATCCTTAATGTATATAAAAATGCTAAAGTAATAATATCAATTATTATTTTACGCTTGAAAAGCATGGAATATAACGATGAAGATAAATAATAAATTAATATTATAATCAGCAAATCCCAACTATATATAAAGCTGACAGTGAGACTAAAAATTAACATTAGGGTGGAAAGAATCATTCCGCCACAAATTGTTGTAGTGCCAGTTGCGAAGGGCCGATATCTTTTTCTTGGGTGTTTTCTGTCTGCCTTAAGGTCAAGAAGATCATTGCAGATATAAACACTTGATGCGACTAAGCAAAAAGAGATAAATGCTACAGCATTTGAAGAAAATTGTTGAATGCTTAGCTGATGGGCGGCAAGTATTGGTAAGAAAACAAGAAGATTTTTTAGCCACTGGTGTGGACGGATGGCTTTTATGTAACCAAATGTGGAACGATAGAATGACGCGGACTGGAGATGTTGGTAATTTTTATTAATAGTTTCACATTTTCGTCTTAGTGTTTTTGAAGCATTATGGGTTATTGCCTTATTACATGTTTTCCAAATATGCAGATCCGAGTTTGAATTTCCTAAATAGTCGTAATTATTTATTCCGTATTTATCATTTAGGAATTTTGCTTTGTTTTTACCTTTTAAATTTAGTTTTCCTTTAGATCCATGTACACCGTCGAATAATCTTAGGTGATTAGAAATTCTCTTTGCAATTGCTTCATTACTTCCAGTAACAAGGATAATTTTTTTAAATTCTGAACGTTGGGATTTAATATATTTTAGAACGCATTGACTGTAAGGGAGCGTTTTAACATCGATGTCAGAATATTTGTAAAGGAAGTCTTTCAGGCATACAGTGCCTGAGAGAGACGAACAGACGGCTTTGAGTAGAATTTTCCAGTTTAAAGAAAATGCAGACCAAAACGTCTCATAAAGCATATCAGTTTTTACCAGTGTGCCGTCTAAATCTACTATTAATATTTTTGTCTCAATCGGCACTACTTTCACTCTACAAATCAAATGGTTTGGGAGGTCTAATTTTGAAAAATATCATACTTACGCAAGTTTTTCATTTCTCAGAGGATGCACTTATTTTAATATTAAAGAATTATAGATTCGTGGTGATGTTCAAAGTAAGTATAATGAGTACTTAAAGACTAATTTTATTGAAAACCTGTTCTTAACCGAATATCAAATCATACATGAAGATTAATCAAAAGAGATAAATGAAAAAAAAGCAGACTTCAGACTTCACTGATTATTCAGGACTAGAAGAGTTAATTAATACTGAAATCATGACCAATTATAACAGCTCTATTGTGCAGGATGCAGTTAATAGTTCAAAAAACATAAAAACTCTGGTTGATTTCGGAGCAGGTATTGGAACTTTATCAAAAATATTTAGAGAGCAGCACTCTATAGAGACTTTGTGTGTCGAGGTTGATGTAAAAAATAAGGAATTTTTAGCAAGCAGAAAATTCAAACACTTTGATCGTCTGCACGAAGTACCTGATTCGGTTGATTTTATTTTTTCATCTAATGTTTTAGAGCATATCGAAAATGACACATTAGTTTTAAAAGAAATGAGGGATAAATTAGAACTATCAGGAAAACTATTTTTGTATCTTCCAGCTAATATCGCCTTATGGACTAAAATGGACGAGGAAGTTGGTCATTACAGACGCTATCAAATGGGAGACATTAAGGAAAAATGTTTATTAGCAGGTTTTAGTGTCGAAAAAATATTTTACGCAGATAGTTTAGGATTCGTTGCGACACTTTTAGTAAAATATTTTGGATACAATAACAAGTCAGGGCTTGGTTCTCCAAGCAGTCTAAGAATTTATGATAAATGGATTTTCCCAGTATCAAGGTTCTTGGACTCAATTGGTTTTAAGTATTTGTTCGGAAAAAATTTGGTAGTGATTGCAAATAAGCCGTCTTTGTGATGCTTTTGAGGCTGAATATGTTTTAGTAATTCTGCGTATTCTCTATTAAAATGTCTTCGAAAAGTCAGTTACCTGAGTTACTTTTAACTACACTGGATGGTAAAATTATCCATATATTGATATTAGTTATGATTAGGCAGCGGCCTCGGCATACATGTGTTCTTGGAGATAATTTTCTAATCCAGCATGATTGATTCTGGTATTTTGTTCTTCGATCCAGTCGATATGTTCTTCAGTATCATCCAATATTTTTGCAAATAAATCGCGTGAAACATAATCGTGATGCTTTTCGCAAGTAGAGATAGCAATTTTCAATGACTTTTGATTTGTTTCCTCTGAATACATGTCGCATGTAAAAATTTCTGGAACATTTTCACCAATCTTTAATTTTCCTAAATCCTGTAAATTTGGTAATCCATTTAGCATCAATATCCTTTCGATGAGGAGATCAGCATGTTTCATTTCACCAATAGACTCTGCATAGACTTTTTCAGCCAGTTTATGAAAACCCCAATCTTTTAAAATTCTTGCGTGCAAAAAATACTGGTTAATGGCTGTTAATTCATTCTTAAGAATTTTGTTAAGTTGTTCTAGTACTTTTGGGTCGCCCTTCATAATATGTCTCCATTATTTGTCTGCCTTTTTATATTGGAGATTACAATACAAATAATCAAGTAAAAAATCAATAAAAACAATTAGTTAGTGATAATGAAAATCATAATTAAATGCAATTATATCGTTTAAAAATCCAGTTAAGAATGTAACAAAGTAGTAACCCTAAAGGATTATAGTACTATTTCCCTCAGTTGTGCCGCTTCGTGAAACCAGAAGATTAAAAAAAATGGCTCTAGCCAATAAGGAGAATCACCTAATTCAAAACAATTCCATTGGTTAGTGGCTTTTGAACACATTAGTTCGATAACGCGTTTTTCCCCAATGTACAGAATAGTCAAACCGAAAGTTTTTATAATATTGGACTAGTCAGGAAGTTTCAACACTACTCAAAGAAGTGTCTTTACTGATTTTATATTCTTCAGCTAACAGCAAAATCTCACATTCGCACTTGCCACAATTAGGCTTGCAACCCAACTTGGTGTGTACATCATTCCAATTTCTGATCCCAGTATCGAAAGCCCATTTCACTTGGCTATCAGTTATTCCATTGCAGATACAAACATACATGACTTATTTCTTAGATTAGAATAATTATCATTATCAAACGCATTTTCTTTCTTATCAAGTAGAATAGAAAATTTTTTTTGCTGGAAATCACGAAAGATTGATAATGTTGGTCATTTGTGTGAAAGAATATCTCCTGGAGAAAATATTTTGTTAACTGTTTTCACTGATAGTCAGAGTTTTGATCTGGTAAGATTTGATGCAACGTTGCAACTAAATATTTTCTAAAGAACTTTATCTGGATAATAAATATGTTTTTGTGGTCAATTTTATCTAGTTACATAAATTTTGAATCATTTTTTGATTTTAACTTAGATAAATCACATGTAACGTTTTAGTTCGTTACGTTTATTAAAAAAGAGGTTATTAACCAATCCTACAATCTTTACAAATTTTAATTGATATAATCAAACAGTAAATTTGAACAAAATGGAAACTGGCTTTTTTTAAAAAAAGACAGACATGTAAGGTCTAATGTTTTTGATAAACAACAACTATTACTTTGATTGAGTGAGGCTAATTTAAGCAATGAATATTGTTGGTAATGTTACTGAAAAACGCAAACGTGAACACATCGAAACAGTTTTAAATTCTGATGTCTCTGCTAAAGGTATAACTACTGGCTTTGACCGTTACTTTTTTGATCATATTGCGGTACCAGAAATTAACTTATCTGAAATTAATCTTTCTAGTACCTTGTTCGGTCGAGAGCTTGTTGCCCCTATCCTTATTTCAAGTATGACCGGTGGCACTGATACCGCCCATGAGATAAATAAAAATTTAGCTAGTGCTGCGCAATCTTGCGGCATTGCCATGGGCCTCGGATCACAGAGGGCGGCAATTGAAGATGAAACACTTATATATTCATATAAAGTTAGATCAGTTGCGCCTGACATATTGCTATTTGCTAATATTGGTGCTGTCCAATTAAACTATGGTTATAATTCTGACCATGCATTACGCGCAGTAGATATGATTGAAGCTGACGCATTGTATCTACATTTAAATTCTTTGCAGGAGGCAGTTCAGGAAGAAGGGGATACTGATTGGCGAGGTCTTTACAACAAGATAGAGAAACTCGTCCGCGAAGTTCAGGTTCCGGTCATTGTGAAGGAAGTTGGTAATGGTATTTCTGCTGATGTTGCAAAGCGATTAGCGTACTGTGGAGTTTCTGGTATTGATGTGGCTGGAGCTGGGGGTACAAGCTGGAGTGAGGTTGAGGCTTATCGACAAACAAACAATCTTCAACGTCGTATCGCACACACATTTTCTGGGTGGGGTATACCTACGGCATTGGCACTCGATGAGGTTCATGCAGCGGTACCTGATATTCCAGTATTTGCCAGTGGCGGCTTGAGATCCGGAATTGATGTTGCAAAGGCCCTCAGACTTGGAGCGTCCCTATGCGGTGTAGCTACGCCCACACTTGGGGATGCTAGCAAGAATGCTAAAGCGGTTCATGAGGGTCTTACTGCCATTATTGAAGAATTAAGAATTACTGCATTTTGCACGGGAGCGCGCGATCTGAGGGCTTTAAAGACTGCGCGTTTACGTCTTCATAAAGATTGGTCTGTTGTTGGTGTTAACTCGAAGGAAAATGGAAATCTCTAGATGACAGTAGAGCCGGAGCCTTTTTTAGAATCTGGTGTCAAGCCACCACGACCTCGTGATGCTGCGACACTTATTATTTACAGGAAAAGAAAGGGGCATACAGAGGTGTTAATGGGCCGGCGCCATCACAAACATAAATTTTTACCCAAAAGGTTTGTTTTTCCGGGAGGAGCGGTTGAACGAATGGACTCTCGTGTGCGACCGGCCACTGTATTACGTCGAGACGTAGAAGAATTATTACTCCGTCATGCGAAGGCTCCCAGAATTCGGGGTATTGTTGCAGCTGCCATTCGCGAAACTTTTGAGGAGTCAGGCCTCATTGTTGGTAAACCCGACCCAGAGCCTTTTGGTCCCGTTCCTAAAAATTGGCAAGATTTTTTTGCAACGGGCATGGCACCGGCTTTCGGTGACATCAACTATATCGCTAGGGCAGTAACGCCGCCCTGGAGGCCAATAAGATTTAACGCTAGATTTTTTACAGTGAACGCAGATAATGTATCTGGGAATCTTGCAAGCAATGGCGAACTTCTTGATTTAACATTTTTTCGATTATGCGATATTAACAAATTAGAACTTGCGCTTATAACAACGAGAGTTTTGGAACTGATTGAAGAACATGCTGAACAAGCTGCACTAAATAGAACTAATAAAAGGATAGTGTTATTCAAACACAATGGAGAATACCACGATATGATTTTTGAATAAGGAAGCGTTAAGAATATTGTTACTTTAAAAGTGTTTTGTTTTAAATCGCGTTAAGTGAAGAACTTTATGTATATCGAGGCAATAATTCCATCGGTAAAAACAAATAAAATAATTAGATTTAGTTTTGAGTGCAATTTGAGATTTGATTTGCTATGACTCTCCGGAGTAGAATATGTGTGAGCAAGCAAGTTATTACTCAAGCTTCTTTGGCATATTTTTTTATGTATGTTAGAAAAATAGGTAAAGCAGGGAGTTTATTTTGGGCGATATTTTCCAGGAAGTTGATGAAGAACTTCGTAAAGATAAGTTTGAAAAGCTCTGGAAACATTACGGACGTTATTCGGTAGGCTTTGCATTAATTTGCGTCATTTCGGTTGGTGTGTGGCAGGGGTGGAAGTCATACTCTGAAGCACAACGCTTGTCATCTAGCAAACAATATGAGGCAGCATTAAATTTTCATGCTAGCGGCAAAAATAAAGATGCACTTATTGTACTTGATGGTCTGGGAAAAAGTGGTTTCGGCTCATACAAACTTCTTGCGAGTTTTAAGAAGGCCGCAATATTAGGAAATAGCGGCGATATTGAAGGCGCTCTTGAAACATACGAGAAACTTATTGAAAATTCAAAGAACCATGAGTTATTTAGACAGGCAGCGGTTCTTTTCTCAGTTAGATATAAATTAAAGTTACCATCTGTTGATGTTAAAACGTTAATCAAGGATTTGAAGCCAATTCGGAAATCGGATGGTGTATGGAAATTCTCTGCTGATGAGACAGTTGGAATTCTTCTAATGAGTGCTGGCAAAATTTCTGAGGCTCGTAAAATTTTTCAAGATTTAGCTGAAAATTTAAAGGCTCCAAGTCGTCTTCGAGGTCGAGCGACACAGGTTCTCACCGCAATCGGTCAACAATAAGAAGGCACAAAAATGTCTTCTAAAAGAATTGGTCTTTTCTTTTTATTGATTGGTCAGCTTACGGGATGCTCGGGATGGTGGGGTGGTGAAGAGGGGAGCCGCCTTCCTGGTGAACGAATTGCCGTAATGCCAGAGCTTACTAAAATTGAGTCGGATGCACGTCTTAAAAATCTCGAAATCAGGTTGCCAAAACCATTTAGAAATAACGAGTGGAAACAAGCTGGGGGCAATTCACATCATGTTATGCATCATCTTGCTGCTAAGGGACCCTTTAAAGAAATTTGGGATACTGATGTTGGAAAAGGATCAAATAAACGACGTCAGTTAATTGGAGAACCTGTAATATCGGATGGAAAGATATTTACAATTGATACAAACGCAGTCATTCAGGCTTTGGACTCTCAAACTGGTCGCAAATTGTGGAAAAGAAAAATTAAGCCTAAAAAAAGTCAAGAAACAGACGGTACTTTGGGCGGGGGCATTAGTTTATTTGGCCAATTTCTTGTTGCGAGTACTGGTTTCGGATCGGTCATTTGTATAAATAGCGGGACAGGAAAAACTGTTTGGCGGGTAAATGTTGGGGCCCCTGTTCGTTCAGCGCCTACAATTTTCAAAAATCGTGTTTTTGTTGTTACCCTCGAGAATAAGACTTTTGCACTCAATTTAATTAATGGACAGAAACTTTGGCTACACTCAGGAATCTCAGAAACAGCAATGCTTTATGGGGGGGCAAGCCCTGCAGCAATTGGATCAACAGTAGTGGTTTCATATTCGTCAGGAGAACTTTTTGCGTTGCGATTGGAAAATGGACGCCAGATATGGAGGGACTCGCTAACAGCGCTAAAACGTACCGATCCTATTTCTGCAATTGCGCATATTCGTGGACGTCCCATTATTGACCGAGGAATGGTTATTGCATCTGCTAATAGTGGAAGGACTGTCGCTATTGATCTACGTACAGGTGTTCGAATTTGGGAACGGTACATAGGTTCCTCGCAAAATCCATGGTTGATTGGGGATTTTATTTTTTTAATAACAAATGGGTCTAGGTTAGTCTGTCTCACACGGAAAATGGGATTAGTAAAGTGGGTATCGCAATTACCAAGGTTTGAAGATATGGACAAGCGCGAAAATCCAATTTACTGGACTTCTCCGTTAATAGCCGGTGATAGACTGTTAATTGGTGGCAGTAATGGAGAAGTTTGGTCTATTTCTCCTTATACCGGAAAAAAACAATTCAAAGCAAAATTGTCTGATCCCATTTTTATTGCACCCGTAATTGCAAATGAAACGATATACTTTTTAACCGACGACGCAACTCTTACAGCTTTTAAATAATGCCCCTTACTGTTGCAATAGTTGGTAGACCGAATGTAGGTAAGTCAACTTTATTTAATAGATTATGTGGACTTAAATTGGCAATAGTCGACTCTACACCAGGCGTTACTCGCGATAGACGTTATGGAGAAGCAAGTCTATCGGATCTTAAATTCACTGTTATCGACACTGCTGGCTTTGATGAGCCAAACATGCGCAATTTTGAGAGAAGTATGCAAGATCAAACTGCGCGCGCGGTAAAAGAGTCTGACATTATTTTGTTTCTCGTAGATCTCCATGTGGGTCTCATGCCACAAGACTATTATTTTGCAAGTCTTTTGCGACGTGAGTCTTGTCCAATTATTTTGGCTGCCAATAAATGCGATGGAAAATTGGCGAAAAATAACTTCTTTGAAACCTATGAATTGGGTTTGGGTGAACCAATACAAATTTCGGCTGAACACGGCGAGGGCATGGCTGATCTTTACCATCTTCTTCGTCCATTGGTAGATGCAAAAGGGGCCAAACAGGAACATAGCATTGCGGACAGTAAAAATTTCTCTAATGAGTTGAAGGTTGCAATTATTGGACGACCCAACGTCGGTAAATCAACACTTTTAAATTCTATTTTAAGAGAGGACAGAGCTGTCTCTGGTCCTGAAGCGGGGCTGACAAGGGATACCATTACTGGGGTGTGCGAATGGGGTGATCGTCAAATAAAGTTTTTTGATACTGCGGGAATGCGCCGTCGTGCACGAATTCAAGAAAAACTGGAGAAACTCTCTGTAAAGGATACTTTAAGAGCGATTCGGTTCGCGGAAGTTGTTATTCTGGTGTTTGATACTGAGGCACTTGGTCACAGACAGGATTTTGTAATAGCAAAACATGTTGCGGAGGAGGGACGTGCATTAGTGCTAGCTGTTAACAAATGGGATCTAGTTAAAAATAAGGCTGATGAGATGCACCAGCTTAAAAAGCGGATAAAAAGGTCTTTACCCCAACTAAAAGGAGTTTCGGTAACGCCAATTTCTGCTATTACCGGATTTGGTATAGATGATGTTATGCAAGCCGTATTCGCTATACATAGTGTATGGAATGTTCGTGTTGCTACAGGTCCGTTGAATAGGTGGTTTGAACAAATGTTAGAGGAACATCCGCCTCCATTAGTTAAAGGAAGACGTTTGCGCCTCCGGTATATAACTCAAGTTACTGCAAGGCCTCCAAGTTTTGTTATATTCACTACTAGGCCAGGATCTCTGCCAGAAAGCTATCGTCGTTATTTGGTAAACGGATTACGAGACAGATTTAATTTACTAGGGGTGCCAATTCGTCTAATGTTAAGAAGTGGGATAAATCCATATAAATCTAACTGACGGTTTGTTTAAGAAACTATTGTGCTTTAAATATCTTTCCAGTTTCAGTAAAATGTATAGATCCTAGTTGGACAAAAATATCTGTAATTTCAGAGGGCTGAGGTAGCGTATTGGGATCTTCACCTGGATAAGCATCTGCTCTCATAGAAGTTCTCACTGCTCCTGGATTAACTAAGTTGACTTTTATTTTAGTTTGCTGAAGTTCGTCCGCCCAGGTTTTTGCAAGTGCATCTAACCCTGATTTAGTGACCGCATAACCAGCCCAGTAGGCTCGTCCACCACTTACTCCGGAAGTCAGAAAAATAGCGCGTCCAGCTGCTGATGCAAGTAAAGCGGGTTCTAATGCACGAAGCAGTCTCCACTGCGCTGTCAGGTTTACATTAATAATTTCTTCCCATTTCTCTGGTTCAACCTGTGACAATGGAGTTAAATCGCCCAAGATTGCTGCATTTGCAACATAAATATCAAGACGTCCAAAACGTCGTAATATTGCATCGCCAAGTTTTTCAATGTCATCATAATTTTTGATATCCATAGGAAGAAGTGTTGTGCGGTCTTTTATACCCTTAGCTCTAATTTCATCATCTATTTCTTCTAAGCCGGCAACTGTACGTGCGGTCAAGATAACATGTGCCCCTTCTGAGGCGAAACGTTGGGCAATCGCTGCGCCAATCCCACGCGAGGAACCCGTAATTAGTGCGATACGTGATTTAAGGGTTTGTTTAGAATTCATAATTACAAATGTTATAGATACAAATTTCTATTGATGATCTCAGTACTTAAAATATTTTTGTCAAGTCACCTTATCTTTGTCCCTTTATAAGCCTGTTCATTTCACTACGTTCAGCATTTGAATAACCTGTTTTTGATTTTTTCTTAGAATTCTGTGTTTCGGGTGATACAAGACTCTCAAAATCATTCCTTGGTAGTTTAGGTGGTAGATTTGGTTCGGGTAAAAGATTTTTTAATTCGACGGGCAAATAATTCCTTATGCGAGCGGCACCCCAAGTAATTGCCGGAAATAGTTTTGAAGATTTTATCCATTGGGGATGCTGGTCGTGATTCTTGGGCAAGTCAATAGCCCAAACCAATGCAAAATAACTTGCCGATGTGATAAATATTCCAATGCTGAGTCCTGATATAACGCCAAATGATCGATCTAATGCACTAAGTGAGCTATTTCTTACTTTCTTGCCAATTAGATTACTGATGATTGTGAGAATAATCAGCGAAGTCACGAATGTTCCAATTCCAGCAGTTAAATCGGCCACTAGTTCGGATGAAATGAATTCATGAGCAATTGGTTGTACGTATTTGAAACCGTAAAGAACTGAAAAAGCAGCTCCAACCCAACCAAGTAGTCCTAAAACAAGGCGAACAAACCCTGTTGATAGAGCAATTAATCCAGACAAAAGAACCATGCCGATTGCAAAGATATCAATTAGAGCCATCTTTATGACCTTTATTTGTCAATGATTTAAACACACCTTCCGGAAATATTTCAATTAAGTCCTTTAAATGAGTAACATTTTGAGAAATGAAATTTTTTTCTATAAGTTTGGTGTTGCGCTTTAAACTTTCTGGATAAATTGATTTTTTAAATCCCAACTTAGCCGCTTCTTTTATTCGTAAGTCGGATTGGCCCACAGGTCTTATTTCACCAGATAGTCCGATTTCTCCAAAAATTACTGAATCAGATGGCGTTGGACAGTCGATGACGGCTGAAATTAGTGCAGTTGCCACAGCTAAATCTGCCGCTGGTTCATTAATACGCAATCCTCCAGCGACGTTTAAATAGACTTCATGGTTTGCTAAAGAAATTCCACATCGCGTATCTAAAACAGCCAGTATCATGGCTAAACGACTATTGTCCCAACCTACTACCGCACGACGCGGAGTTGCTTGTGTCGTTGACGCGATAAGTGCTTGAATTTCAACTAAAACAGGCCGACTACCTTCCATGCCCGCAAAAACTGAAGTTCCGCTAAGATTCGTTTGTCTTTGTGATAAAAATAGCGTTGATGGATTTTTTACCTCTGAAAGACCGTGTCCGGTCATTTCAAAAACACCAATTTCATCAGTAGGGCCAAAGCGATTTTTTCGTGTACGTAGAATTCTAAATTGATGACCACGGTCGCCCTCAAAATAAAGCACCGTATCCACCATGTGTTCGAGTATACGGGGCCCGGCGATGTTTCCTTCTTTAGTGACATGCCCAACAAGGACAAGAGAAAATCCTCTCTTTTTTGCCAAGTTTATCAACTCTTGAGCACTGGCACGTACCTGGGAAACTGTACCAGGGGCAGCATCAATTGTGTCAACATACATGGTTTGGATAGAGTCTACTATAACAATTCCTGTTTTATTATCATTATCGAAAGTGGTAACAAGACTTTGTACACTTGTTTCTGAAGCGATGGCTACACGTGCATCGGTGAGTTTGAGCCTGAGTGCCCTTAGACGCACTTGTTCTGTTGATTCTTCACCGGATATGTAAATGCAGCGGGTTTTTGTCGCCAAAGCCCCTGCTACCTGCAAAAGCAAAGTGGATTTACCTATTCCGGGATCACCCCCAACTAAAATTGCACAACCGGGCACTATTCCTCCGCCGCAGGCGCGATCAAATTCGGTTATATCTGATTTCCATCGTTTTTTTTGTCGCGTTTCACCGTGTAGCGCTTCAAAATTAATTCCTTTTCCAGCGCCTGCTTTCAAACCGTGTGAGACTGATTTGATAGTATGGTTCTCGGAAACTGAATTCCAACTGCCGCATCCATCACATTGTCCAACCCACTTGCTATGGATATTTCCACACTTTTGACATGTATATTGAGTAGAAACCTTGACCAAAATTTTCCCCTTTTTTTGATCTTAGCAGAATCATGGGAGAAGAACTTCTGTATGGATTGGTCCTTCTGCTCGGCCTTTTACAAATTGTTCAACATACTTGTTAGAGCTGTTAAAAATTTGGTCAGCGGAACCAGTCCAAATTATCTCACCACAATGAAGCATGGCGATGCGATCAGCAATTTTTTTTGCACTCGCCATGTCATGAGTTATTGATAACGCCGTGGCACCGAGTTCTTTAACACATGATACGATTAACTCGTTGATTACATCACTCATAATTGGATCGAGACCCGTAGTTGGCTCATCGAAGAAGAGTATTTCGGGATTTCCTGCAATTGCGCGTGCAAGCCCAACACGTTTTCTCATGCCACCGGAGAGCTCTGCTGGTGTTAATCTCGCAACATCAGCGTTCAGTCCTACCGCCGCAAGTTTTAAAATAGCTATTTCTAAAGCTTCATTTTCAGGAATGGGCTTTTGGGCTGCTAAGCCAAAAGTTATATTCTGCCAGACCGACATACTATCAAATAGGGCAGCATTTTGAAACAACATTCCAACCTTTCTCAGCAGTGTTTCTCGTTCTTTCCAGGCCAAATCAACGACCGAGCTTCCATCAATTTCTATGCTTCCCTCATCAGGGGTGAGTAATCCTAGTATATTCTTTAGAAGAACAGACTTACCAGTTCCAGAGCCTCCAATTACAACCAAAGATTCACCGCGCCCAATCTTGAGGTTTACCCCATTTAAAACGGATTTTAATCCGAATGCTTTTTTTACTCCTTGCAATACAATTTTAGAATTTGTTTCAATCATTTACTGCCTGCGAAAAATATCTCTGTAACAATGTAATTTATACCCAATATTAAAATAGATGCTGATACAACTGCACTGGTAGTAGCTTTTCCCACTCCTCTGGCACCACCTTTAGAGGTGTAACCGTGATAACATCCCATTAAAGA
>MDTG01123667.1_pt1 | contig 23537 bp, 27 predicted proteins | sample 811421 | NCBI WGS metagenome assembly MDTG01 (sample SAMN05326645, study PRJNA326480) | marine metagenome | isolation source: seawater | place: Pacific Ocean: South East | collected 2011
AACATCGTCGCGCCGGTGTTTTAGTTCAATTCCCAATTTTCTCTGGTACCAAAGTTTCTGACAACAAAACCTTGTCGCCGTTGCCGCCAGAACGGGCCATTACCGTAACGCCCATCCAATAGCATAGGCAGTCGGCCCACGAGCGCGATCGCCAACGTTACGGGCACGGCCAGGATCGCGCAGAGCATACTAACGATTACCCGGTCCAGGGCCGCTAAGGCAAAGGCTGTGGCGGCCGGTTTAGCCCCCCAAATCAGGGCACTGAATATAGCTATGGCGAAGACTGCAGCGAGGTGCAACGTGAGCGGTTCGGCTTCGGTCGCGGAGGCAATCATGGTTTCGGATGAAGAGCCGGGTCAACGGGGAGAATTTGATCACCTAAAAGATACTTGACCACAGCGTCGCGCACCTCGTCGGCGTCTAGGCCATGGGCGGCGATCTGCTCGTAGCTGTCGGCGATTATGGCGTCAGCATCTTGCATCAGCTTCAATCGCTTAAACAGGTCCGGCCGATCAAGACCCATACTGTCGGCGATCAATTCCATATAATTGACCACCTCAAAGGACCACTGATTTTCGTGCGATACCAACTCACGATGGTCGGCGTGGTAGACGCTGGCAAGCGTAGTTACCCCCGCCTCATGAGCCGCGCGCAAAGTTTGCGCTATATGGGATTTTTGAAATTCGGGAACCACGGCCAGGGATGTAATTTGGTAGCCGACGCCTTCGATCGGGAGTTCGAAAACGTCCAATCCCGGTATGGCGCCCAGAAGCCTGTATACGCTTTCCGTAACACCGGGAGAACCTGGATACTCATGTAAGGCGACCTTCTTGGTGACTGAAGTTTGCATGAACGGTCTGAGATCATTCAGCCGCGATGCCAAGAAATTCGGGAACATGTCGATATCGATGGCCGGTTGCGTACCCGGCATTAGGGTTTCTCCGAACTGAATGTTGCAAGTGGGGCACCAGGACAGAACCTCAGTCGCACCGGTTTCGGCAAATCGTTGCATTGTCTTCCCCGCCTGCCGGCTGGCGGCGGCATCATCGCCAGGACGCAATTGCAGGATCCCACAGCAATTGGCAGGTCCGCCATAAACTTCATAACGGACCTTAAGCCGATCTAGTATATCCAAACAGATAAGGCCTATGTGCGGGGTCTTTAGCATGTTGCATCCAGTGTAAAAGACCACGTCCGGCGCGGTCTTGCGAGCGGGGTGGGAACTGGGGCTCAACCGTTCCATAACATCGGGTGACATTTGCAGACGGGAAATCACTTTGACGCCACGGCTCATGGCTTGAAACGCCGTTTTACCGGCATTTTTGCGGTCGACCAGATCATTCCGACGAGACAAAGCCCGGCGCGCGATGGTCAACATGAACCGTGGATTGATCCCATATTCGCAAGCACTCAGACAATGACCGGTGCCGCAGCAGGCGCGGGCCCAGGCTTCCGCCCCAAGCACTCCCTTACCATCCCGCAGAATATCGAGAATGCCCGCGGCAACAACCCCAGGCTTGAGATCGGCCTGCCCCACGATTGCCGGCATCGGACAAACCTCAACACAGGCGCCACAGGCGGTGCAGGATTCGAGGATGTTCGTGGTCCGTTCATCCAATGCGTCAATGATGTCGAATGCGAAATTAGTCATGATGACAGGCCTCTTGTTTAGCGCTTTACAATACGCCAAACGGGTTGACGGGAACACAGCAAAGCAATCGCCTTTACCGCTTGCCATGGTCAGGCCGGCCGAGGCGGCTGCCTCATAGGGATCACAGGTTTGGGGCATAAATGCCCCAAACGGTTATAAGGGTTTGCTTTCCGACCCGACGAGACTACACCGAATCAACGGGCCTGGACCCACAGCTACCAAAGGAAAAGGATTTGGAATACTCGTGTTCCTGCGTTCTCGACCCGGCCGCCGGCCCTTGACATCAATCCGCACTGATTGTGTGGGCGTGATTAATTGGCCCATATCCAGCACCGTAGCCCGGAGCGGTTTCAATGGCCGCGCGAACATAGTGATGCGCCCTGCCGACCGCCGCCTCCAAGGAGAGTCCCTGGGCAAGACCGGCCGCACATGCGGATGCCAGAGTACAACCCGTACCGTGGGTATTGCGGCTGTCGATACGCGGGCCGGCAAAACGCATCGACTGATCGTCACCCTCGAATAGAAGGTCAATGACCGTGTCGCCGCCAAGGTGGCCACCCTTCATGAGAATAGCCCGTGCGCCCATGTCCCGCATACTCCGTGCGGCAGTCGCTGCATCGTCGATGGTCTCCACCAACTGACCGCTCAGGGCCGCTGCCTCCGGAGCGTTGGGTGTCAGGAGATCTACGGATGGCAATAGGCGTTCCACCAGGGCTTGCACGGCAGCATCTTCGATTAGTTGGGCACCGCTAGTCGCAATCATAACGGGGTCCAGGACCACCGGCACATCCGGTAACTTATCGGCAAGGACATTCGCAACGGCTTCGATGATTTCTGGCCGATGCAGCATGCCAATCTTGACGACATCCGCCCCCAGATCATCGATCACACTATGCATCTGCTCGGAGACGAAATCGACGGGCACCTCATGAATACCTTGGACGCCAGTGGTGTTCTGCGCGGTTAGTGCGGTAATTGCCGTCATTGCGAAACCACCCAGGGCGGTTACAGTCTTAATATCGGCCTGGATTCCGGCGCCGCCGCCGGAGTCGGACCCGGCGATGATTAAGACCCGGCCATTCATTATCTACATCAACCCAATTCTGCTTGCTCGATAGCCTCGGCAACATTACCAACGACGGTAGCGATCAAGACTTCATCCTCGCCCTCGGCCATGACCCGGACCACCGGTTCGGTACCGGAGGGGCGGATCAAAAGTCGGCCGGCACCAGCCAAACGGGCCTCCCCGTCTTGTATAGCCTTTTTAACTCGCGCATCCTCTAACGGTCGGCCATCGGAGACACGGACATTAGTGAGCTGCTGCGGATACGGATCGAACCGGCGACAAACCTCGCTGGCTAAGCCACCGTCAGCGACCAATACGGCCAAGACCTGTAACGCCGCAACAAGTCCATCACCCGTGGTCCCATAATCACCCAGGACAATATGGCCGGATTGTTCGCCGCCTAGGTTATATCCACCCTTACGCATCTCCTCGACCACATAGCGATCTCCCACTTGGGTTCGCAGAAGGCGAATGCCTTTAGCGTCAAGATACTTCTCAAACCCAAGATTGGACATGACCGTGGCGACAACGCCACCACCAGCCAAGTGACCGGCCTCTGCCCAATGGGCAGCAATTAACGCCATGATCTGATCGCCGTCGATCAGGGCACCATTCTCATCGCACACGATCAAGCGATCGGCGTCACCGTCCAGCGCCAAGCCGATGTCGGCGCCATGGGCCATCACCTGGGCCTGAATGTAATCCGTATTTGTGGAGCCACATCCCCGGTTGATATTGAAGCCATCCGGATCGACACCGATCGGCACAACCTCGGCTCCTAGTTCCCACAATACTTCCGGTGCCACCTTATATCCTGCCCCGTTGGCGCAGTCGACGACGACCTTCAGCCCGTCTAGCCTCGAACCACGCGGGAACGTCCGCTTCACGTGTTCAGTGTAGCGGCCAATCACGTCATCTAGACGCCGCGCCCGGCCAAGCCGGTCCGGATTGGCGCGATGAGCATCCACACCATTATCCATGCGTGCTTCTATGTCCGCCTCCACCTCGTCGGAAAGCTTGTATCCGTCAGGCCCAAAGAATTTAATGCCATTGTCATGGTAGGGATTATGCGATGCTGAAAGCATTACCCCCAGGTCAGCTCGCAGCGAACGCACCAACATGGCAATGGCGGGTGTCGGCATGGGCCCGACCAGAATCACATCCATACCGACCGAAATAAAGCCCGACGTCAGCGCCGACTCCAGCATGTAGCCAGACAGCCGTGTGTCCTTTCCAATCACCACCCGATGGCGATGGCCTCCCTGAATAAAGTGTCCACCTGCGGCCATGCCGACGCGAAGCACTGTCGCGGCCGTCATAGGATTGCTGTTAGCCGTGCCGCGAATGCCGTCTGTGCCAAAAAGTTTTCGGTTCATGGGTCCCCAAATATGGTTGATGCCGTTCACGAATGCGAATTAGCGCTCGCATAAACTACAGCATCTTTTATTGCAATTCCGTTAAGTCGTGGAGTCACGAATTGTTACTGATTCTTGCCGATTTGACGGCTTGCAATCACCTTTGCGATCCCGGAAGCTGTCCGTCGATCAAAGGAGAAAGGTTCCCATGGCATCGAAAAATCGCACCGCCCTGATCACGGGCTCGGGCCGCAATATCGGGCGCGGTTGCGCCAAGGAATTGGCCCGAGCTGGCTTCAATATCGTTCTCAACGGGTCATCCAACCGTGCCGACTGCGAAAGCGTCGCTGAAGAGATTCGAGCACTTGGTAGCCATGCCATGATTACCATGGGGGATATCGGCGACAAGGCCGCCAGCAACGACATCGCGAAGACAGCACTGGACGCTTTTGGGCGGATCGACGTCCTGATCAACAATGCCGCAATCCGGCCGGCGCAACCGTTCCTTGAAACCACCGATGATGATTGGGCGCGGGTGATGGACGTGAATTTCAACGCCGCCGTCTGGTTATGCCGCGCTTTTCTCCCGGGCATGATGGAGGCTGGCTGGGGTCGTATTGTCAACTTCACCGGCATGAACGCCCAGCGCGGCACCGGAGGACGGCCTATTGTCACGGCATCGAAGCATGCGTGCTGGGGCCTGACGAAGGCACTGGCGCGAGAATTCGCTTCTCAGGGCGTGACCTGCAACATCATTTCTCCGGGTACGTTCCCCGATCAGGACATGGACGTCGCCACATCCGACGCCATGCAAGGATTATTAAAACAAACACCGGCCGGACGTTTGGGCGCCAGCGTCGACATCGCTGCCATGGTCGGATTGCTATGCTCCGATCAAGGCGGATTCATCAACGGCCAGCTTCTTCAAGTGAACGGCGGCGTGGAAACGTAAGGGTCACTTATAGGTTGGTATAGGTGAAGCCTCTCGGATGAATAAACACCACGGACTCCAGTTTCTCAGTCATTTTAAACCAGGGCGCCTGGCGTGGATCGTTCAGCCGATTGCCGTTTACAGTGGTGAAAATCTAGACTCGTGACCGCGTTCGCCATCTCGGCCACAGCCATTTCCATGTTTTGCAGAGGGTCCATGTCCGAAATGTCGAACCGATCGGAATGTTGAGCGACGGTCTCCGCCATTTTGTCACCCATATTGGCCCACTTCATAAAGGCCTCCATTAGCAGTATTAACGTGGCGGCCCCCGGCATCATTAACTCCGGTTAATTGGCTTCGGTCTGTTTGGACCGCTCGGATAGATCAACACCGAACAAGAGCGCCGTATATGGCCGAGATGTCCGGTCAATGCCTTCATGCGCGTGCCCACTGTCACCAACTAACGATGGCAGTACATGTAGACAGCCCGATGCTGGGTTCCGCCGTGGTCGTCCGGCAAAACATGCGTTTTGATTTGTGATGTCCCCACGCGAATATCATGACTTATGACCCTCTAATCGGCTTCCAAAGCCGATCACCCCCGCAAAAAATTCCCGCCCTTTAAGAAGGCCGCGTTTGACGAATGGCCTCCCAAACATCGAAGGCTTGCCGGGTCTGCGCGACATCGTGAACACGAAAAATTTGCACACCAAGGTACCGGGTTGCCAACGCCGCGGCTACCGAACCAACGACACGATCTTGCGGGTTTTCTGCGCCGGTCAGGCGACCGATAAAACTCTTACGCGACACACCAATGACCACCGCACACGCCAATGCATGGAGAATGTCCATGTGCGCCAGAATCTCCAAATTGTGATCCAGCGTCTTGCCGAACCCAATGCCCGCATCCACAGCGATCCGATTGCGGGAAATTTTCGCAGCTTCACAAACCGCGATCCGCTCTGCCAGATAATCACGGATGTCCTGGGACGGCACATTATAAGTAGGGTTGTTCTGCATGTTCTTCGGCTCCCCTTGCATATGCATGAGGATCACCGACACGTTCGTTTCCGCAATTACCGCCACGGCATCCGGGTCGCCATCGAGGGCCGTGACGTCGTTGACGATCTTTGCACCCGCCGCCACTGCTGCGCGCATGACCGCGGCGCGTTGACTGTCGATGGAGATTAGTGCGCCATCGCCGGCCAAGTTCTCGATTACCGGCAATACGCGGGCGCATTCTTCATCCACAGACACGGGCATCGCTCCAGGCCGGGTGGACTCACCGCCGATATCCAGAATGTCCGCCCCTGCGACCAGCATATCGCGGCCTCGGCTAACTGCGTCCTCAACCCGAAAGGCCTCCCCTCCGTCGGAGAAGCTATCGGGCGTCACATTGACGATGCCCATGATTCGGGGCCGGTCAAGGCTTAGGCCGGCGAAGGATTTAACGTTCGGTTGGTCATTGCGATTGGCCATCCAAAGCGGCTGACCGTCAAGATTCGGGCTGCGGCTCAATATCCCCGATACCCGACGAGCCCTTGTCCTTCTTAGCGGGACCACTGCTTGGAACGGAAGCTTTGCGGCTACCCTCGGGCGGCGTGTAGTCGTCATCCTTACGGACGATTTCCTCGCCCCGCAGAAGCGCATCGACGTCGTTACCTGAGAGCGTCTCATACTCCAGAAGTCCCTGGGCGATCACTTCCAAGTTATCGCGGTTTTCGGTAAGAATGCGGCGCGCACTTGTTTCCGCCTCCTCGATCAGATCGCGAACCTCCTGGTCGATGATGGCGGCCGTGGCATCCGAAATATGTTTTTGACGAGCCACAGAGTGGCCAAGGAAAACTTCTTCTTCATTGTCCGAATAGCGCAGAGGACCAAGTTTTTGGGAAAAACCAAACTCAGTGACCATGCGCCGGGCAATATTGGTAGCCTGTTGAATGTCGTTGCCGGCGCCCGTAGTAATATTGTCCTTTCCAAACACAAGCTCCTCGGCAATTCGGCCACCATACATAATAGCCAAACGCGACTTCAACTGCATTTCGGATTGTGACAACTGGTCACGTTCCGGCAGATTCATAGTTACACCCAGCGCACGACCGCGCGGAATTATCGTAACCTTGTGAAGCGGGTCTGTTTTCGGCATGCGCAAACTGACCAAGGCATGTCCAGCCTCATGGTAGGCCGTAAGTTTCTTCTCGTCTTCGCTCATCACCATTGACCGGCGTTCGGTGCCCATCAGAACCTTGTCTTTGGCATCCTCAAATTCTTGCATGGTGACAACGCGTTTGCCGGCGCGGGCCGCCAGAAGCGCCGCCTCGTTGACCAGATTAGCCAGATCGGCGCCAGAGAAACCAGGGGTGCCGCGGGCAATCACCCGAGCATCGACATCGGGCGCCAGCGGGACCTTGGTCATGTGGACCTTCAGGATCTTTTCACGTCCTAGGATATCCGGGTTAGGCACTGTAACCTGCCGGTCAAAACGTCCCGGACGCAGCAGCGCAGGATCCAGAACATCAGGACGGTTGGTGGCGGCGATAAGGATCACACCCTCGTTCGATTCGAACCCGTCCATCTCTACCAACAACTGGTTGAGCGTCTGTTCTCGTTCATCGTTGCCGCCCCCAAGGCCCGCACCCCGGTGCCGGCCCACGGCGTCAATTTCGTCAATAAAAATGATGCAAGGCGCATTCTTCTTGCCCTGCTCAAACATGTCCCGGACCCGCGACGCTCCAACACCGACGAACATCTCCACAAAATCGGAACCAGAAATGGTGAAGAACGGCACATTGGCCTCGCCCGCGATGGCGCGGGCCAGCAGGGTCTTTCCCGTGCCCGGTGGACCAACAAGCAGGCAGCCCTTCGGAATTTTGCCGCCTAATCGCTGGAATTTCTGTGGGTCTTTGAGATATTCAACGATTTCCTCCAGTTCCTGTTTGGCCTCGTCGATACCTGCAACGTCCTCGAAGGTGACACGACCCTGTTTTTCGGTCAGCATTCGCGCCTTCGATTTCCCAAAGCCCATGGCTTTGCCACCGCCAGATTGCATTTGGCGCATGAAAAAAATCCATACCCCGATGAGCAATAACATGGGGAACCAGGAGAGCAGGATCGAGAACAGGGTCGGTGAGTCCTCATCCGACGGCAGAGCGCGAATACGCACGCCTTGCTCACGCAAGGTGTTGACAAGCGTCGGGTCATTCGGTGCGTAAGTTTGGAATTGACGGCCATCACGGAACTGCCCAGTGATGGCCTGGCCCTGAATAGTGACCTCCCGCACGTCACCTTGCTCAACCGCCGTAACAAAATCAGAAAAGGCCATGGCTCCCTGCGTATTCCGAGGCGAGCTACCTTGGAACAAATTAAACAGCGCAAAAACCAGAAGCGCGATGATGACCCAAAGAGCCAGGTTGCGGCTAAAATTCAAGGCTTTGTCCTTTCTGTCGCTGCCGCCAAGCGGCTCGTCTGAAACCAACTTTGGGCTGAAATTTACCACCCACCTAGAGATAGTCCGTCAAACCCAGTTCGCAACAGAAAAAACCACGCTGGAAAGTGGTCGGCGCGGGCAAAACATCATCTGCACCTCTGAATCGTCGAAACCTGCAAAATTCTCTAATTTCCCTGTGTTATACGCTAGAAGCGGCGCGGAGAAAATACCCGACGGCCCCGAAACCACCGGCATGCTATCACGGACGGGAGCGGGTAATTGACGCCAGCAACGGTAGACGTCGTCTTGGCGTGCCTCTTCCGACCATGGCTGCGTGCCGCCGGCTCTGAGCTGCCATTGACCATCGGGAACGCTGCCCGCGCTGACCGCAATTCGATTATCCCAGACAAATGACATATCGCTTTCTAAAAAAATTTCATGGGGTAGATTCCGTTTTTCCCGGCAGATCGTAATCTCGTCTGCGGCAACAATCACCCGGCATCCACCAAGCGTTTTGGACGTGGGCGATGCGTTTTGGAACGAGTCCAAGAGCCGGCTAATTGGTCGGGAACCCGGAAGATGCCAACCTCCACCAATGGTCGCGATCGCGCGGCCAACGGCACGTGTCGCCGTTTCCCAAGAGACGTCGGCCAACGGGCCGCGATCGAGATTCAAGAACCCGGCCGGATGTAAGCGGGCATGATGGGCAAGAAATTTATCCGCGGCACCGTCGGCTTTGGCGCGCAGATATCCGAAATCTTTGGCGTTCGCAACTAGGGCGTTTGCGGAGAAACTTCCGTCAGCGATCAAACGTCGCAACCGTGTCCGCTCAAAACGGGGATCTATATTGCTGGGGTCCTCAATCCAGCCCTGGCCATCGTCGCGCAACATGGCGCGTAAATCCTCGCGCGAAATACCAAGAAGAGGTCGCAGCACACGGCAATGGCACAATTCCCGAACAGCGGACATGCTCGCGAGCCCATCAGGCTGGCTTTGGCGTCGTAGCCGCATGAGGTGAGTCTCCGCCTGGTCATCTGCCGTATGCCCCAGGAGTACATGAAGAATGTGACGTTTCTGGCACCAACTGTCGATCAGCGCGTATCGCGCGTCCCGGGCTCGGCGTTGGCGCCCTGTTGTCGGTTTAGACCCTGGCCACATAAGAATCTCATGTTTGATGCCCCGGGCCCGCATCCAGTTATCCACTTGCATTGCTTCCAAATCAGATCCAGCACGCAAACCATGATCAACGGTAATCGCGGTCAACTGTCCGCCCCGGGCTTTCGCCCACTCATATGCCAAAATAACCAGGGCCATGCTATCCGATCCACCTGACACGGCGACGGCTAAATGCGGCCGCGCTTCAAAGGGCGCAAATGCCACCATGGCTGCATCAAATGTGAAATTAGAGATGGTGGACACGGCCCCGCCCGACGCCGGCTTAACAGCCAGCCCTCTTACGCTCCCTGGTAACCGCCCTATTTATCCGCTTCGAAGCTTTGGGGAAATCTTGGGAAAGCTTATCAAACGTTGCGCAGGCCTCAGACGCCTTCTTGAGTTGGGCCAATGACATCCCCAATTTTAACAGCATATCGGGGGCCTTTACGTTCGATGGACTTACCTGATATCCCTGAAAGAACGTCTGCGCCGCCTGTTCGTAATTAGCACGCACATAAAAGGTTTCACCTAGCCAGTATCGTGCATTCCCAGCCAGCGAATGCTTACCTTGGGTCGCGATAAACTCAGTAAGCACGATTTCCGCTTGGTCATAATTGGTTTGGCGAAGCAAATTAAGCGCGTACGTGTATTGCTCTTTCGGTGTTCCCGCCGGCAATGACGTCGATGCTGCGACCTGTGGGGCTGCCGAAGTTTTTGGCTGTTGGGTCGCAGCGGCGGCCTTTGGCATCTGCTGGCGTAAAGCATCCACAGCCTTGGCAGAAACAGTGCCCAAGGTCTGCGGTCCCTGCTCGGGCATCACCGGCGATTTGCCTATTGCCGTGACTGATATCTTGGCACCAGGCGCACCACCGATTGTAACCGCAGAGGCTTCTTGAACCGCCACGCCAGGCGGTGTGGCCTGCGAAGAGGCCACCCGCGGCTCGCCCCTCACTTGAGCTTCAAGGGCACTGAGGCGGAAATCCACATCGCCAACCAATTTGTCGAGGCGTTCTGTCAATTGGAGAATCTGATGCCCTAGTTGCTCCATGTTCCCCGTAGCACTTCGGATATCCTGCTCCAAATTGTCCAGGCGCTGGGTAACTCGCACGACACCAACTCCCAAACTTTTCTTGTCGCCGGCTGCAGAAACTGGCGTTTTGGCACCGACTGAATTTGGCCCGCGCGAAATCTGAATGTTCAGCGTTCGAATGTCGCGTTCTAGACGCTCCAACCGATCCATGACTGCGCCCAGGTTTTGCGCGAAACCTGTTCCCGAAAATGCCAACACACTAAAGGCGACACCCACCCCCATCGCGGTGCACCGAACCAACTTGAAGGGAGAAATCATCGCCATCACTCCGTGCCTCCGCGCCGTCGACGTAATTCGAGGCTGCCGCATCAACAGTTTCACTCTATATTTTTACTAATCTACCCCGAATTCTAGGCAAAATTATGGCGCTTGTCCGCAGTGGCCGCGGCCTGGACAAGCGCCACAAAACTGTCGCGAATAGTTGAGTTTAACTGCCGCCGCCGATCACTCGGGTCACGCCACGGCGGTTTTGACGCCAGGCTGCTTCATTGGAGCCATTGGCGACAGGCTTTTCCTTACCCCAGGAAATCGTGACAATACGGTCAGGATTAACGCCGTTCGCTGCCAAATAGTCTTTCGCAGCATTGGCCCGGCGCTCGCCGAGGGCCAGATTGTATTCACGGGTGCCGCGTTCGTCGCAATGGCCTTCCACACGGATGGTAACGCCCGGGTTGGCCTTCAACCATGCAGCCTGTTTGTCGAGGGTCGAACGGGCGTCATTCGACAAGCTGAACTGATCAAAACCGAAGAACACGCGATCACCGACGTTGACCACAAGATCTTCCTGGGATCCAGCCTTCACCCTTTTAACGGCAACGGAAGTGGTCGGCGCGGGTTTAGCTGTAGTGGTGGTACCAGCGCCGCTGCTGGCCGAGTCGCCTGTCGACGCAGTTTCACAGGCGCTTAAGAGCGCCACCGCGGCCAAGATGCTCAAAAATTTGATACGCATTAGCTCTCCCCTTTATTGGGATTTTACGTTGATTATCGCCGCTGCCACCAACACAAAAATACAACGTTATCGCCAGCGTCAATATGTCCGAAACCCTTTAGGATACAGATTTCAACGTATTATACGAGGAGCCCGAGAATTCCAAGTGTTTTTTCCAAGGAAAACCTTTTATTCACAGAGATATGACAGCAATGTGACAAATTCGTCACAAAGCGGGATCATGGAATTAGCGGCGACCAAGCCGGGTCGGAAGCATCAATAGGCGTCAAAATTTCGCGCTCGTTGTGTCCGGTAAGGTCGATAGACCACAAACGCGACCGGCCTCCCTTCCCATCTTTGGTGGTTCGGCCTTGGCGAAAAAACATCAAAACGCGACCGTTCGGGGCCCAGGTCGGCGCCTCCACTAGAAAATCCTGGGCCAAAAGCCGTTCGCCTGAACCGTCGGGCCGCATCACGCCAATGTAAAAGGATCCGCTCAGCATTTTGGTAAAAGCAATCAGGTCGCCGCGCGGTGACCATACGGGCGTCGCATATCGTCCCTTGCCGTAACTAATCCGTCGGACTTTTGACCCATCAGCTTCCATGACATAGAGCTGTTGCGTACCGCCCCGATCAGAATTAAACACGACATTCTTTGCATCTGGAGAGAAACTAGGCGACGTATCGATCGCGGAATGTTTGGTTAACTGTCGAACGGCGCGGGTCTGAAGATCCATGACATAGATTTCAGTGTTGCCGTTCTTCGACATGCTCATAATTACTTTATGCCCATCCGGCGAGAATCGGGGAGCAAAGGTCATGCCCGGGAAATCCCCAAGGATCTCCTGGCGGCCCGTATCAATATTGAAGATGTAAACTCGAGGCAGGTTGCCGTAGTAGGAAAGATAGGTGATCTCCTGAAGGGTTGGCGAGAACCGCGGCGTCAGTACCAGGGAGCTACCATCCGTCAAAAACCGGTGATTGGCTCCATCTTGGTCCATGATGGCTAGGCGTTTGACACGCTGCGTCGGCGGACCCGATTCTGAAATGTAAACAATCCGCGTATCGAAGTAGCCGCTCTCACCTGTGAGACGTTTATAAATTTGATCAGCGATAATGTGAGCGACCCGCCGCCAGTGGTCGGGGTTCGTAAAATAGGCAAGCCCTACCATTTGCTGCTCAGCCAGGACATCCCACAACCGGAATTCAACACGAAGACGGCCATCGGGGACGATGTGTGCCCGAACTTGGATGAGTGCCTGAGCATTAATGACACGCCAATCGCCAAACCTCGGCAAAGTTTTGATATCGCGGCCATTCTGGATAAAGGCCTTCCGATCGATAGACTTAAACAGACCAGAACGTTCCAAATCCTCTGCAATCAACCGCGATAGGTTCGCTCCATATTGGGTCGGCTTGCCCGAGGGGCCAACCATGTCCGTCACCGCGATCGGGATAGGTTCGACAACACCTTTTGTAATATCGATCCGCAATTCGGCGCGGACGCCAGAAGCGAACACACTAGCGATAATACAAACCGCCAATACCCGCGCGGCGCGGTCAAGAAATCGCTGCATCAAAAACACTTCCATTCTCAAAACATATCCTTGGGATCAAAGACCAACGTCATCTTTTGCCATTTTTGGTACTTGGCCTGCCAGTCCGGAAACTGGACTTCTGGCATGCTGAGCTTATTGCATTTTGGATGCAAGACCGCTCTTTGCGCAGCCTCCGCCGAAGTTCGAAAAAACGGATCACTCCGCATCCGCGCGGAATCTAGAACCTGCACCGATCTTACGGCACCATCTTGCTGAAAACGTATCTCCAATTCCACCACCATACCCTCTGCATCCTTTGCCCCAGCGGGCACATTCCAACAACGCTGGAAGTGCTTGCGGATGGCATCTGTCTCACTCATGGATACAGGTAGCGACGGATTATGGCGTTTTTGTGGGGTGGATTTCAGTACGGCAGCAATGGATTCTTCAAACGCCGACTTTTGATCTGTTTTTTCCTCTTGCTTTGGTTTGTTCTTTTTCATCGCTGTTAAAGTCTTCAGCACGGACGCAAAGGCGTTCGGCGGTTTTGGTTTTTTCGGAGGTCGGATACCGGCCAACATCAACTGAGGCTTTGATTTAGGTTTCGGCTCCAGCTTGGGTTTTGGTTTGGCCTCCGGTTCCGCCACGGGTTTGGGCTTCGGGGCAGGCTCTGGCTCGGGTTCAGACACCGATACCGGCGGCGGCGGTGGAGGCTCCTCTTGCAGCGGCGGCGGCGGAGGCTCTTTTTGCGGCGGCGGCGGTTCGCGCATCTTGACCTCCTCGGGCTCTGGTTCGGGCTGTGGTGGCGGAGGGTTCGATTCTTCAGCGGCGTCAACAACTTCGACAAAAATTGCCGATACTGTAATTGTTGGCTCGGGCTTTAGATAGGGTATACCCAAATACGCGACGATCGTCACCGCCGCGTGGAATACTAGAGAAAAGAAAAAGCCGCCTCGCATGGACCTCAGTTGTCCTTCAAGTCCCTACGGCGAACATCGGATTTGCGGCTACCCGGTTGACGGGCAATCAGTGCGACCTTTCGAAAGCCCGCCGCATTAATGACGCCCATGATCTCCATGATCCGACCGTAATTCACGTCAGCATCACCGCGCACGAAAATACGGATTTCGGAATTGTTGCCACTGATTGCACGAAGCTTCGCAGTAACAGCATCCACAGCCGTTTCGCTGTCCTGGATGTAAACCTTCCCATCCTTATCGACACTGACCGCCAACGGTTCATCATTACCTTTGATGGTAGATGCCCTAGTTTCAGGCAAATCGACGTGAATCCCCACTGTAAGTAAGGGTGCCGTGATCATGAAGATCACTAGCAGCACCAGCATGACATCAACGAACGGCGTCACATTGATTTCGCTCATCGGCTCGGAGCGCCGGAGCGCAGAGCGACCATGTGCCGTTTTAATATTCACGGCCATGCTAGGTGTCCTGATCCATCTCGCGGCTAAGGATCGCAGCGAATTCACCGGCGAAACTCTCTAATCGTCCGGCGTAGCGACCCAGATCGCGGTTCAATTTATTATAAGCGACAACTGCGGGAATCGCAGCCAAAAGGCCGAGCGCAGTCGCGAATAGAGCTTCGGCAATGCCGGGCGCTACCACGGCCAAGCTGGTGTTTTTAGAAATAGCGATTTGTTGGAAGCTATTCATGATTCCCCAGACGGTTCCGAATAAACCAATAAATGGGGCGGTCGAACCGGTTGTCGCCAAAAACGTCATGTAGCGCTCCGCGCGATCCATTTCGCGAGCCAGAGTGATTTGCATTACCCGATCGATCCGATCGCCGAGACCAATACTAGCACTTCCGCCATTAGCGGCGCCGGGCGCCCGCCGCCACTCGCGCATGGCCGCTACAAAGACCATCGACATCGGATCGTGAGGCTGCGCGGCAATTCGATCATAAAGATCGTCAAGAGAGGGCCCCGACCAAAAGGCTTTCTCAAATTCGCTGGAGCGCTTGTTGAGGCGCCGCATGCCAATCCATTTTTCGAAAATGATCGCCCAACACCATAGCGATGCCAAAAGAAGCAGGATGATCACCGACTTAACAACAAGGTCGGCACGCAGAAACAGGGAAATCATGCTGAAATCCATGTTCGCAGCCGAGCCGCCTAAAGTCACCGCATCCACAATTTGGTTTTCCATATTGGCTCCCTGGAACTTTCTATGACCCGTTTGAATTTATAAGGCCGCCCAACTTCTCGCGAACGACCACAGGCAAGCGTGCGGCGCCTCCGTACAAGGACATGCAGCCCAATTTGAGATCGATCCGGACTAAGTCAACATTCTGGCGCCGAACGATTTGTATAACTTCCAACGTCGCCCCACCGAGCCGTTCCAATGATGTTTCGACAACTAAGTGGTCATCGAGAACGGCGGGCTTCAGATAATCGACGGAGCACCAACGCACCGCCAAGGCGACGTTATCGTTCCGCATCAACCGCGAACTTTCCACGCCCAGTTCGCGCAACATTTCCGTACGCGCTCGCTCGGCGTAACCCAGGTAATTGGCGTAGTAGACGATGCCGCCGGCATCCGTATCTTCATAGTATACCCGCAACTCGTAACGATGGGGATGTTCAGTCGGTTCAGCCATCCATGACCTCTGCGTCTGGGTTCTCCCCAATCAATTCCAATTGGGTCATGTTCATCGGCGCCTGCAAGCACAGGTGTCGATAGCCCTCCGCCGCCAGCGCACGACCGCGCGGCGTGCGCATCAGGAAACCTTGCTGCAGAAGATAGGGTTCAATGACCTCTTCGATGGTGTCACGCTGTTCCGAAAGGGCGGCCGCAAGCGTCTCCACGCCTACTGGTCCACCGCCATAATTTTCCGCAATACACATGAGATAGCGCCGATCCATGGCATCCAGGCCGCGCGAGTCAACATCCAGAAGGTTCAACGTTGTATCGGCCGCTGCGGCATCCACAGCCCCGGCGTCCGCGACGGCCGCGAAATCCCGAACGCGCCGTAGAAGGCGACCAGCGACCCGTGGCGTGCCGCGCGCGCGCCTGGCAATTTCACTGGCTCCGTCCTTAGTCAAGTCGAACTCAAGCAGCCGCGCACCTCTGCTAACGATTAGCTCTAATTCCTCAGGATTGTAAAAGACCATGCGCAACGGTATCCCGAACCTCTCGCGCAATGGCGTCGTCAGCAGACCGGACCGGGTGGTAGCGCCGACCAGCGTGAAGGGAGCCAAATCGATCCGCACGGACCGTGCTGCCGGCCCTTCTCCGATGATGAGATCCAATTGCCGGTCTTCCATAGCGGGATAGAGAATTTCCTCAACCACCGGGTTAAGTCGGTGAATTTCATCGATAAATAAAACGTCGTTGGGTTGCAAATTGGTGAGGATGGCGGCCAAGTCACCAGCCTTCGCAATCACCGGCCCCGACGTGGCACGAAATCCTACGCCCAACTCATGCGCAACAATTTGCGCTAAAGTTGTCTTACCGAGACCCGGCGGCCCATGGAACAAGACATGATCCATCGCTTCACCCCGGCCACGGGCAGCTTGAATGAAGACTCTCAAATTATCACAAACGGAGCGTTGACCGATGAAGTCATCGAACCTCAGTGGACGAGTACCGCCATTGGCGAAATCAGCCTGGTGGTCATCGGCGCTAGCTTCCGGCATGATTACGCGTTCCTCGCTCATGCGCTACCCTCCGGCCCGCGCGTCGGTGGGCGCCAGTTCTCGTAGACCATCGCGAATCAGTTCTTCGACACCGGCATCATCGCCAAGATTAGCGGATACGTGTGACACAGCCGTCAACGCTTCCGACGGGCCATATCCTAAATTTACCAGAGCTGACGCCGCCTCCGATACGGCGCCGGTTGAAGACGTTTTAGTAGATGTCGCCGCTTGCGACATCGATACTTTGCCCAGCGCCATGCCTCCAACCTTGTCCTTAAGCTCACTGACTATCCGTGCCGCCAATTTTGGGCCAACGCCCGGGGCGCAACTTACGGCAGCCTTATCGGCGGCAGCTACTGCCTGCATCAACTCATCAGGACCGAGGACACTGAGGATAGCCAAACCCACTCTATTGCCGACGCCCTGTACCGTCGTCAACAGTTTGAACCAATCCCGCTCGTCCGCATCGGCGAAACCATAGAGATGGATATGATCTTCGCGGACGTGGGTCTCTATCTCGACCACGACGGCCTCGCCGACAGCGAACCGGGACAGAGTCCGCAACGAGCAGAAAACCTGATAGCCGACGCCGTTTACGTCGATCAACGCCCAGTCGTCACCGAGTTCGTCGAGCACGCCTTTCAAACGCCGAATCATTTAGCCAACTCCGTCGCCGCGGCGAGCACCGGCATGCGCCGATGCTGAGCATGGCAGATCGCAATCGCTAGGGCATCAGCAGCGTCCGCCGATGTGACGCTACAACCCGGCAACAGGGTCTGAACCATCATTTGGATTTGTTCTTTGGCTGCGTGGCCGCTCCCGACAACAGTTTTCTTAACAAGGTTTGGCGGATATTCGCCGACGGGAAGGCCAAATTCCGCGGGCACAAGCAATGAAATCCCCCGTGCTTGCCCAAGCTTTAGGGTCGAGGCCGGATTGGCATTGACGAAGGTCTCTTCGACCGCCGCCTCATCCGGTTGATGCTCGCGAATGACCGCCGCCAAGCCGTCGCGGAGTTCCATCAGACGCTGCGCCAACGGACGTTTCGCGTTGCTCCTCACAACGCCATCGGCGACATACGTCAAATGGTTGCCCTGAACCGCAATCACTCCCCAGCCGGTATTGCGCAATCCAGGGTCCAAGCCGATCAGGCGCATGGGGTTTTGGCTCCCAATAGGTCGATCCTCACGCGCTCAAGCGTTCAAGCACGTTATCATCGACATCAAAATTGGCGGCGACGCGCTGCACGTCGTCGTTGTCTTCCAGCACATCCAGAAGTTTCAGCAAGGTGCTGGCCGTATCTTCATCAACCGCAACGGAATTGTGCGGCTTCCAATCAAGTCGCGCGTCGTCGGGATAGCCGAAAGCCCCTTCCAGCGCGTCGCGGACGGTGGAGAAATCATCAGGCTCGCAGGTGATCTCATGAGCCTCGTCGCCGCTTTCGACATCTTGTGCACCGGCTTCCAGGGCCGCCTCGAATATGTCGTCGGAACTTGCCTTGTCAGCGCCGTAAACAATCAGACCGATGCGCTCGAACATGAACGCAACAGCCCCCGTCTCACCAAGGTTCCCGCCGTGCTTTGAGAAGGCCGAACGCACTTCCGAGGCTGTACGGTTACGGTTTTCCGTCAGTGACTCGACAATCACTGCGACCCCGCCAGGGCCATAACCTTCGTAGCGTACTTCCTCATAGATGACGCTGTCGTCACCCTCGGCCCGTTTGATAGCGCGCTGAATATTTTCGTTCGGCATATTTTGTGTTTTCGCGGCGGCAATCGCCAATCTGAGGCGCGGGTTGAAATCTGGATCCGTTCCGCCGCGCGCTGCGACCGAGAGTTCCTTGCCCAGTTTCGCAAATATTTTTGCCCGCTTGGCATCCTGACGCCCTTTGCGGTGCATGATGTTCTTAAATTTTGAATGGCCGGCCATACCTCGGTGCCTCTATATCCTGATCTTAATGTGACAATACATACTACATATGGGAAGCGAATACACGAGACATGGGAAGTGAATACACGAGCATCGTTCTTAGCTAATGCCACCGCAATATGGCAATAAAATGACGAAATGTGAAGGCGCGATCGACGATACCTAGAACCTTTCTGTGGGTTTACTCTCGGAGAGCCTGCCGCCCAACCGCACTGGCTCGATACGTCGCGCGTGACCGGTTGCGTCATCCGTCTCGATAAAAGCCGCGCACAAGGTCGCATGGCCTTCCGCCGGCTCCAGACGGCCCTGGGGCATCTTTGTCATGAACCGACCAATCGCCGCTTTCTTTTTCATCCCAATCACCGAGTCATAATCGCCCGTCATCCCAAGGTCCGTCATGTAAGCGGTGCCACCCGGTAGGACGTGGTAATCCGCTGTAGGCACATGCGTGTGGGTACCGACGACCGCCGACACTCGTCCGTCCAGAACATGACCCAAAGCTTGTTTTTCGCTTGTCGCCTCGCCGTGTATATCAACTAGGATCGCCTGCGCGTTCGAACCCAGGATATATTCCTCAAGCGCCGCTTCCGTCCCGGCAAACGGATCGTCTAATGGATCCATGAATAGGCGGCACATGGGATGGATTACCACTACTTTAAATCCAACGGCGGTCTTAAACTCGCCAACACCGCTCCCGGGAGCGCCTTCTGGAAAGTTCAGCGGCCGCAACAATTTTGGATCGCTATTGATATAATTTATTATTTCGCGCTGATCCCAGACGTGATTGCCGGTGGTGATCACATCGGCACCCGCCTGATAAAAGGATTGGCAAATCCGGTCCGTGATCCCAAAACCGTGGGCCGCGTTCTCGCCATTGACGACTACGAAATCCAGCGCCAGTTGCTCCCGCAAGCCAGGGAGGTATTCGGTGATTGCTTCACGGCCCGCCTTGCCGACAACATCTCCGACCATAAGTATATTCATGGGACTTCGTTCACGTCCAATTGCTCATGCGTCCGAGGTAATTTCAATCAACCCCGCCTCCGTCGCGATCCAGTCAAGGCGCGCATCGTGTTGGTCCCGGGGGACTTTGTCTACCTGCTGTGCGGCGAATGCCGCACCGATGGCAATCACTTTTTTTTCGGCTCGCAGTTTCGCTAAGGTCCGATCATAGAACCCGCCCCCCCATCCGATCCGGTAGCCATCGGCATCAAAAGCCAGCATGGGGATAATCAAAAGGTCCGGTATCATCTCTGGGGAGTCCGCAACTGGATGGCGAGTCCGAAGAGGCCCGGGTTCCATTTGTGTGCCCACTGTCCAACGTCGAAACTTGAGCGGCTGCTCTGTCGCTGTGACGACCGGCAACGTTGCATGCAATCCAGCCTGCTCTAGTCGCGCGATCGCCGGCAAAACATCGATCTCCGTTCCGATCGGCATGTAACCGGAAAAGGCTTGGCCAACCAAATGCCCAAACCGCGCGGCCAGGTGGTCAGACATACTTTTGCCAGCGTTCGGACCGGACGTTTCAGCAGCCCGACGGCGTAATGCTTGGGTGGTCTTCCGAAATTCGGATTTCTCGCGATCTAGAGACATGGAGTTGCGGCCCTTCCCAGGCATTAGAAGGTGCCGCCACACTGCCGTCGGCTTCGAAAACCTCCGTGGCCTGCATGTGCAGGTGGGTGCCGTGTAACCGGCCCACGGGCCGGATAGGGACAGCTCCCTGGAAGTATTCAGCCCCGGGGTTTAAAAGCCTGACGCACAGCGCAGCGGATTTTGATAATCTAGTTTTGTTCGAGGGTTTCGGCAATCGTTTCGATACGCTGCGCAACACTCTCCAATACGACCGCGAGGTTTTCTTCACGATCGAGCCGGGCCGCCGCGCCATCGTTGGTCCTGGCGACTTTGAGTTCTGCGTATGCATCCGACAACTCATCCGCCAAGAGCAGCGCCACCATTACCAACAGACGGGAATCGCCGACCTGCCCAACGGCAGCGACCAATTCCCTTACGCGATTATCGATGTAATTGCCCAGCCGCGCCAAATGCGCCTCTTGGCCCTCATCACAGGCAATCTGGTAACCACGGTCATTAATTTGAACGGTGACTTGCGGCATATCGGTTCGCTATCCTCGGGCGCCGGCGATGGTCTTTAACCTTGCTATCACCGCGTCCAAGCGTATTACGATCCGGTCGTTTAGATCGCTGAGTGTTTCATTTCGTTTTCTCAACGCCGCGTTTTCCTGCTCAAGCTCCGCTGAAAACTGACCAGTATTCTCTGTAACTACAGAACCAGGAGCATTTCCCACAGCATGCTCCAGGCCCGCAAATGCGGAATCCAGACGTGCCCGAGCCTGTTCAAGACGAGTTGGCTTCTGCAACGCGTTCGGATGATTCATGAAAACGCCCTCCCAGGACGGACGACAACGAATCGGTTAATAACAATAGGCGCGCGGAGTCCTGGACGTCAACCAACTTCACAAAAAAGCAGTGTAATCTACTAAATTTAATAAGGAATTGTCGTGCGTAAACGAAAATCTAAAACTGTATATACAAATTCACGTTGACCTTGTTGGACAATGGTCCGATGTTGCCCACCGTCGGGGGCTGTGGGGCCGTCGGGATTAAATTTTTATGTTATTTGGCGGCAGTGTCCCGTGGGGTTCGAGCAACCAACATTGTCGCTGCTGCGAACGGAGGACAACATGGCGGTACGCTTAGCGATTAATGGTTTTGGCCGGATTGGGCGATTGGTTCTTAGAGCTATCCTGGAAAGCCGCCGAAACGACGTCGAAGTTGTGGGCATAAACGATCTGGGCTCGCCAGAAATGAACGGCCACCTGCTGAAATACGATTCAGTGCACGGCAACCTAGATATGGAAATCTCCGTGGACGGCGATAATATGAATGTGGGCACTGGTCCCATCAAGGTGACCGCTGAGCGGGATCCGGCGCAGCTACCCTGGGGCGAATTAAACGTCGACGTGGCATTGGAATGTACAGGATTGTTCACCAACCGCGACACCGCCTCCAAACACCTCGAGGCCGGCGCTAAAAAAGTTTTGATTTCCGCGCCGGGCACCGATGTCGACAAAACCATCGTCTTTGGCGTCAATCACCAATCACTGAGCGGCGATGACAGCATCGTTTCCAACGCGTCATGCACGACAAACTGCTTAGCGCCAGTTGCAGATGTGCTGAATAAGGCCGTCGGCATCGATAAAGGTTTCATGACCACGGTTCACTCCTTCACCGGCGACCAGCCTGTGCTCGATACGCTTCACTCGGACCCCCGCCGGGCCCGAGCTGCGGCACAGTCCATGATCCCCACGTCCACCGGCGCAGCAAAAGCCGTTGGCTTGGTGCTGCCGGAACTGAACGGCAAACTGGACGGCACCTCGGTGCGCGTCCCGACGCCAAACGTATCCATGATTGACCTGACCTTCACCGCAAGCCGTGATACCTCCGTGAAAGAGGTCAACGCCGCCATCAAGGAAGCATCCGATGGCCGCCTCAAGGGCGTGCTGTCCTTCAACGAGGAACCGCTGGTCTCAATCGACTTTAACCACAATCCGGCCTCAAGTACCTTCGACGCCACCCAGACACAGGTCATGCAGGGTAACTTTGTCCGTGTGCTGAGTTGGTACGACAATGAATGGGGCTTCTCCAACCGAATGTCGGACACAGCGGTAGCACTGGCAAACGCGGGCTAACACGAGAACCCGGCCGGCTTTCGCCGGCACTAAACCATCAGACGCGGCGTCGTTTCGGCGCCGCGTCTTATTTTTCGAATGACCTTATAGATGCAAGAGTTATGCTGAGGACCTCGCCCTACCCAAGAAAGGTTACGCCATGCACTACAACGCCATCGAGAACCACCACAGCCTCAAACACGACCCGTTCAAGGCCTTGGTCACGCCCCGGCCTATCGGATGGATTTCCTCTCTCAGCCCCGACGGCATTTTGAACTTGGCACCCTACAGTTTTTTCAACGCCGTCAGCGACAAACCGCACTACGTCATGTTTGTTTCTTCGGGCCGCAAGGACACTATATACAATGTCGAATCTACCGGCGAGTTCACCTGTTCCTTGTCCACGTGGGACACACGCGACGGCATGAATATCTCCTCGGCAACCGTTCCGGCAGACGCCGATGAGTTCCAACTCTCCGGCCTAGAAACTTCGCCATCCAACTTTGTAGCGCCGCCACGGGTCAAAGCTGCTCCGGCCTCACTAGAATGCAAATTCTGGAAGACCGTGGAAATGCCAGACGTGGCGCCGGGATCGGATCGCGGTCACTTCGTCGTCTTCGGTCAGGTAGTTGGAATTTACATAGACGACACCTACATCAAAGACGGCATGGTCGATACCGGCGCCATGCGGCCCATCGCACGCATGGGGTATATGGATTATGCAGTTGTAAACTCGGATACGATATTCAATCTGAACCGGCCCGTCGTCGCCGACGACGGTACGGTGGCCAACCCTTCCGCGGAAAAATGGGACGGCACATACCCTTGAGAGACCGCGGTCTTCCCACGTGATAAAATTCCATTAGAATATTTCACAAGTATCAGCATATCGCGACAACATAATTAGAGCCCTCTTTTGTCAATCCGTTCGGTCATTGTACACGACCTGTCCCAAGCCCGCGCGGCGGCCGCCCAGGCCATCGCCATCGGCGCGCCGGTGGAACTTCGAAGCCCGCCCGACGGCGCCGCCATTCTTGGCCCCGCTGTCTTCAAAGCCATCGCAGATGATCTGGCGCAAACCCATCCGGGTGCGGCGTCGAGCATGATCCTCGATTGCGGAACC
>MDTG01076998.1_pt1 | contig 23534 bp, 18 predicted proteins | sample 811421 | NCBI WGS metagenome assembly MDTG01 (sample SAMN05326645, study PRJNA326480) | marine metagenome | isolation source: seawater | place: Pacific Ocean: South East | collected 2011
GTAGTACCAAATCAAAACTTATTTAAAATAGCAAGTGAACAAACTACATTTGAAGAGTCTTTCGAGTTATCAAATGATGTTTTACTTCACGGTGTTCAAAGTATCACCGACCTTATGGTTAGACCTGGCTTAATTAATTTGGATTTTGCTGATGTAGAAACAGTAATGAGTTCTATGGGCAAAGCTATGATGGGAACAGGAGAAGCTGAAGGTGAAGGCAGAGCAACAAAGGCAGCAGAATTAGCAATAAACAACCCTTTAATTGATGACTATACACTAAAAGGAGCAAAAGGATTATTGATAAATATTACCGGAGGTAAAGATCTTAAACTTTTTGAAGTAGACGAAGCAGTTAACAAAGTAAGAGCGGAAGTAGATCCAGATGCAGAGTTAATTATAGGAGCAATAACTGACCCACAACTTGAAGGAAATATGAGAGTTTCAATTGTTGCAACTGCTTTAGATGGGCAGCAGCCCGAGTCAAAATCGGTAATCAATATGGTGCACAGAATAAATAATAGAAACCCTGGTTATTCTGATTTTTCAAATATACAAACTTCGCCTCAATCTTTAAACATTTCACATGTTGCAACAGAAGGTGCTACTGCACTTAAACTAGATGAGGAAGTTTTAGAAAAAAATATTTTAGAAAATCAAAATTCTCTAATTTCTGAAGCAAATGAATCAATAAATGAACAATTTGATTTGCAAGAAAACGAATTTTCAAAAAATAAAGATTTAGAGGAAAACAGTGAAATTATCGATAAAACAAATCCATCTAATGGACTCGAAGATTTTGCAATAGAAGAAGAAACACCCAACCTATTCAATGAAGAAAGTGAAAATATAGAGAAAGAATTCACTTCTTTTGATAAAAAAGAAAATACAGATGTAGATGATCTGGAGATACCTGCATTTTTGAGAAGACAAAAAAATTAATGTTCTTCGATAAAATAAATGAGTGCCACTGTAAAATCGGAAAAAGAACATTTTCCGGTACTGCTAAATGAATTAATTAGCATTATTTCCCCTCTTTACAGTGGCACTTTCATAGACTGTACCTTTGGGCGGGGAGGATTTTCAAAAAAGATACTTGAAGTTTCTAGCAATAAAGTAATCGCATTAGATAGAGATAAAAAATCAATTATTCATGCTATTAAATTTAAAGAAAAATATAAAGATAGATTTATTTTTAAAAATATAAAATTTAGCCAAATAAATGAAGTCATAATTGAAAATGAAAATATAAAAGCAATTATATTTGACTTAGGCTATTCTCTAAATCAAATCTTAGATCCAGAAAAAGGACTTTCATTTAATATGAAGGGAAAATTAAATATGAAATTAGGTCTCAACGAATTTTCTGCACATGAAGTCATAAATAATTTAGATAAAAAGGACTTAGAAAAAATATTTAGATACTTTGGAGAAGAGAAAAAAGCAAAAATAATTTCGAAAAAAATTTGTGATCATAGAAAAATAAATTTTTTGAATACAGAAGATTTAGTAGACATTATAAATAATACAAATTTTAAAAAAAAACCCAAAATACATAACGCCACAAAAATATTTCAGTCTTTAAGAATATTTGTAAATAAAGAAATAAGCGAACTAATCTTTGGCTTAATTAATGCATTTAAAATTTTACCAATTGGTGGAGTACTTGTTGCCATATCTTTTCATTCTATTGAAGATAAGATAATTAAGTCTTTTTTTAAGTTTTTTTCAGAAAATAAAAATTCATCAAGATATTTACCTGACAATAAAAAAAAAAAAAAATTATTGAAGTTATTAAAACGTAAACCAATATTTCCATCAAAAGAAGAAATAGAGTTAAACAGGCCCTCGAGGTCTGCAAAACTAAGATATGCAATAAAAATAAATCACGAAGAAAATTTTGACGAATATATAAATATATTTAAAAATTTAATAGATGTTGAAAATTTATCAAAGAAAATATGAAAAAAATACTTTTTACAATTTTGTTATTATTTTTAGTTATAGCTACAACTTTCACAAAAAATTCAACAAAAAAAATTGATCAAAAAATTTATGAAAAAAAGGAGAGTATAAGGTTATTAAAAGATAAGTATGAATTAGTTTTACTAGATTATAATTTTCTTAGCTCTCCAGAAAAACTAATGGATTATCAAACAAAATATTTTGATAATGAACTATTAGAAGTCGATATTCGTAAAATAAACAAAATAAGCATTAATAAAGACAATTTAATTTTTGAAAAAATTATAAAGAAAGTGGATGAAACAAAAAAAAACTAATTTAACTTTGGAAGATTATGAGTCAGAATTTACTTATGTGGACTCAAAAAATGATATAAATATTTCTTTTAACAGAGTCGCATTTATATTTTTTATATTTTTAATTGTGGCAGTAGTATTTTCTCTAAAATCAACATATTTTGGTTTTCTTGAAGTAAATAATAAAACAATTAGTATTCACAAAAAAGACTTTCGATCTAGCATAATAGATAGAAAAGGAAATATTTTAGCAAAAACTGTAAATACCATCAATGTTGGCATTAATCCAAATTTAGTTATCGACAATAAAAAATTACTTTTAAATTTAAAAATAATATTTCCAAATAAAGATTTTAAAAATTTTGAAAAAAAATTTAATAGAAAAAAATTTTTTTATTTAGAAAAACAAATAACACAAGAAAAATTAGAAAAGCTTATTTTACTAGGCGATAAATCTATTATTACAGAAGAAAAAATTTCAAGAGTTTATCCACACAGTAATTTATTTAGTCATATAATTGGACAAATTGATGATGATAATAATGGCATCTCTGGAATTGAAAAATATTTTGACTATGAACTTAGAGTCTCCAAGGATCCAATCAAACTTACAATTGATACAGATTTACAATATTTGATAAGAAAAGAGCTTATTAAAGCTCAGGAAATATTTCAGAATATTGGAAGCGCTGCAATTTTGATGAATGTTAATAACGGTGAAATACTTTCAATGGTTTCTTTACCTGATTTTAATCTTAACAAGAGAGAAGAAATTAAAGATGTAAACTATATAAATAGAGTAACAAAAGGTGTTTATGAACTTGGTTCAGTATTTAAAACTTTTACTTTTGTTGCTGGATTAAATGAAGAAGTTATTAAACCCGAAACTAAATTTAATAATTTAGAAAAAAAGCTAAATTGTGGAAAATTTACAATAAGAGAATATGACAATAAAATACCAGCTGACCTAACCGCAGAACAAATTTTAATAAGATCAGGAAATATCGGATCAGTTAGAATCGGACAAAAAATTGGAGTAGAGAAATTTAAAGTTTTTTTGGAAAAAATAGGAGTATTAAAAAAAATAGAATTTGATTTAGAGGAAGTTGGACAGCCTATAAAATTTAACTGGGGCAAATGTAAATTAGCCACAGCTTCATTTGGACATGGGATTACTACAACTCCATTACAAATTGCAAAGGGTTATGCAATTATTTCTAATGGTGGATACAACATTAGACCAACCTTAATTAAAAATAATTTAAAAAGTAATAAATATAAAAAAAGGATTTTGAAAAAAGGAATTTCCGAAAAGACAAATATTGTTTTGAGAAAAATTGTATCTACAAAAGAAGGAACCGCAGAATTTGCAAATGTCCCAGGCTATGAGGTTGGTGGAAAAACGGGTACTGCTCAAAAAACAACAAAGGGAGGTTATTCAAAGTCTAAAGTTAATACTTTTGTTGGTATTTTTCCGACTTCAAAACCCAAATTTGTTTTACTTACTTTATTAGATGAGCCCAAGATTTCAAAAAATTACATTTATAAATATAGAAATAAAGCAGGATCATTTAAAGGCACACCATTTAATACTGCAGGCTGGACCTCTGTAGAAATTGCAGGCAAAATAATTGAAAAAATTGGGCCAATTTTAGCCACAAAATACTAGGATTTTATTTTTTAATTATGCAAATCAGAAAAATAATTAATAAAATAAATAAAAGTTACAGGTTTCACAAATTTTCAGGAATTAGTTTTAATAGCAAAAAATGTAAGAATGGAGATATTTTTTTTGCAATTAAAGGAAATAAAAAAAACGGAAGTGAATTTATAAATGATGCAGTATCAAATGGTGCAAAAACAATTATTTCAAATCAAAAATACCAGGGTTATAAAAAAGATGTACTTTATTTAAACAGCAATAACCCAAGAAAATTGCTTTCCCAAGTAGCAAACAAAATTTACAATAAAAAACCAAATAATATTATTGCGGTTACAGGAACAAATGGAAAATCTTCAATTGCAAATTTTTTTTTTCAAATTTTAACAATATGTAATAAAAAAGTTGCTTCAATTGGTACATTGGGAATAAATTCTTCAAATTATAATCTTGCATTACCCAACACTACTTTAGATCCAGTAAACTTAAATAAAATTTTAGAGGAACAAAAGAAAAAAAAAATTGATGATGTTATTCTTGAAGCTTCCAGCCATGGCCTAAAACAACATAGATTAGATGGAATTAATTTTAAAATAGGAATTTTTACTAATTTATCCAGAGATCATTTGGACTACCATAAATCTTATAAAGATTATTTTAATTCAAAAATGATTTTATTTAATAAGTTAATGAAAAAAAATTCAATAATGATTTATGACTCTGATGAAAAATTATCAAATATATTAAAAAGTATTTCAAAAAAAAATAAATTACGATCAATTACTTTAGGAAGAAAAAAATCTGACCTAACAATAACAGATAGAAAATTTGTTGGTAAACAACAAAAAATTTCATTTACTTTTAAAAATAATAATTATTGTTTTACAACTAATCTAATAGGTGAAATACAGGTAAAAAACTTGCTTATGGCTGTTCTAGCAGCAAGTAAAAAAATTCCTATGAAAAAAATAGTAGACTCATTACACAAAATAAAATCAGTAAGAGGAAGATTAGAACAAGTAGGCAATTTAAAAAACAAATCTACAGTAATATTAGATTATGCTCATAGCCCTGAATCTTTAAAGACTTGTTTAATAAATATAAAAAATCAATTTAAATTAAGTGATATATCATTAGTTTTTGGTTGTGGAGGTGAAAGAGATAAACCAAAAAGACAAATAATGGGAAAAATTGCTAATGACTTATGTGATAAAATTTATTTAACTGATGATAATCCAAGAAAAGAAAATCCAAAAAAAATTAGAATCCAAATAAAGAAAAAAATTAATAAATCTAAATTATTTGAGATTCCATCAAGAGAAAAAGCAATAAGCAAAGCAATAACTGATCTTAGGTCTGGAAACATATTGGTGATTGCTGGCAAGGGTCATGAAAATTATCAAGAATATTTTAACAAGAAATTTTTTTCTGACAAAAAATGTATTTTGAAAAATATTAAATCAAAAAACAAGATTTTGTTTAAAAATTGGAAAATCAATATAATTAAAGAAATAATTAAAAATGTTAAGTTTAATAATAATCAAAAAATTAACAATGCTTCAATTAATTCTAAAAAAATTAAAAAAAATGATATTTTCTTTGGCATCAAGGGTAAACATTTAGATGGAAATAAATTTGCAAACGAAGCAATTAAAAATAAGGCAACACTTTCAGTAATAGATAAAAACTATGGGAAAAAAGGTTTTAAAAAAGTTAAAATTAAAAATACATTAAAACATTTATCAGAATCATCTTATCTTGTAAGAAAGACATCAAATATTAATGCAATTGCCATAACTGGAAGCACTGGAAAGACTTCACTAAAAGAACTGTTGGGCCAGTCATTAAAAAAATTAAAATCAACCTGTTACTCTAATAGATCATTTAACAATAAATACGGGGTTCCATTAAGCTTATTTAATATTAGTAAAGAAAATATTTTTGGAGTTTTTGAAGTAGGAATGGACAAAATAGGTGAAATTGACAGTTTAACAAAAATCATTAAGCCTAACATAGGGGTTATAACAAATATTTCATATGCTCATATTAAAAATTTTAAAAACTTATCTCAAATAGCAAATGCAAAATCAGAGATAATAAATAATATTTTAAATGGTGGGGCAGTCATTTTGAATAAAGATGATGATTTTTTTGCTTATTTTAAAAGTAAAGCTTTAAAAAAAAATCTTAAAGTAATTTCATTTAGTAAAAAAATTAATGCAAATGTAAGATACATCAAATCTATAAAAAGAAAGTCCAAATATATATTATTTATATTAGTAAATAAAAAAATTATAAAATTAATAGTAAAAGAAAAAAATATACATTACTTAGATAATATACTTGCCTCAGTTGCTGTAATCTCACATGTACTTGGTTTAAAATATCTAAAAAAAAATTTATTTTATGATTTTGATTTACCCGATGGAAGAGGTGACTTTAAAAAAATTAAAATAGAAAATAAAAAAATTAATATTATTGATGAAAGTTATAACTCCAACCCTTTATCTCTTAAATTTGCTGTAAATAAATTTGATAAAATGAACATTATTTCAAAAAATAGAAAAATTTTATTAGGAGATATGCTTGAATTAGGAAAGTTTTCTATAAAGCTACATAATGAGGCTATTACAATTGTTAATAAATCTAAGATTAATAAAGTATTTGTATATGGTAAATATATGAATAAAGCTTTCAACAAAATTAAAACACAAAAAAAGGGCAAAATATTAAAAAATAAAAATGAAATTTTAGATTTATTAAAAAATGATCTAAAAAATAATGATTACTTAATGGTGAAGGGATCAAATGCAACTGGTTTAAATATGTTTTTTTCAAAAATCAAAAAAGGTAACTTTAATGTTATATAGTTTATTTAATAGTTTAATTGATAGTTATTCTTTTCTTAATATTTTTAAATATTTGACTGTCAGAACTGGGCTTGCGATGTTCACTTCTCTCTTTGTTGTATTCATCATAGGAAATCCTTTTATAAATTATTTTTCTTCAAAAAAAATACATGATCCAATAAGAAATGATGGTCCAGCTGAACATATAATTAAAAAAATTGGAACACCAACAATGGGTGGATTGTTAATTCTTGCAGGTTTATTTTCTGGTGTCTTTTTGTGGGGTGATTTATCAAATCCATATATGTGGTTATTAATTTTTGTTGTTGGCTCTTTTGGTTTTTTAGGAGCTTTAGATGATTATAAAAAAATTAAAAATAATAATTCAACAGGTTTATCATCTAAATTTAAAATTTTAATTCAAATTTTATTATCTTTAGTTGCAATATTAATTTTATATTTTTATTGTGACGCTCCAGAAATAAAAAATTTATACTTTCCATTTTTTAAAAACTTAGTTATAGATTTGGGTTTCTTTTTTATCCCTTTCTATATTTTTGTAATAGTGGGGTCGTCGAACGCGGTTAACTTAACAGATGGTCTAGATGGATTAGCAACTGTGCCAGTAATTCTTGTAGCATCTTGCTTTGCATTTATTAGTTATGTTACTGGAAATATTGTTTTTTCAGATTATTTACATATTCCATACATTGAAGACGTTGGTGAGATTACTATTTTCTGTGGGTCAATAATTGGAGCTTGTTTGGGATTTTTATGGTTTAATGCACCACCCGCTAAAATATTTATGGGAGATACAGGATCTCTATCTCTTGGAGGTTCTTTAGGAGCAGTGAGTGTTATAACTAAACATGAGATCGTACTTGCTATAACAGGAGGATTATTTGTTCTTGAGGCAATTTCAGTAATAGTTCAAGTAGTTTCATACAAATTGACAGGAAAAAGAGTTTTTATAATGGCACCAATTCATCACCATTTTGAAAAAAAGGGATGGGCAGAGTCTACTGTAGTTATAAGATTTTGGATTATTTCAATAATATTGGCAATGATAGGTCTAGCCACACTTAAATTAAGATAATGCTTAATTTAAGAAAAAAATTTCAAAATAAAAAAATATTAATTTATGGTTTTGGAAAAACTGGAAAGTCTTGTTTTAACTTTTTAAAAAAAAACAAATTAACTATTTATGATGATAATCTAAGAGTTATACCAAAAAATATAAAACAAAAATATTTTTTAAACTTAAAGAAAATTAAAGAACAGAATTTTGACTATATAGTCTTAAGTCCAGGAATTAATATAAAAAATTGTAGTTTAAAAAATTTTGTTATTAAAAATATTAATAAGATTATTACTGATTTAGATATATTTTATTTTCACTTTACAGAAAATATTAAAATTACTATTACCGGCACAAATGGCAAATCCACAACATCAAAATTATTGTACGAAATTATAAAAAAACATAACAAGAATGTAAAATTAGTTGGAAACATTGGAAAACCAGTGTTGTCACAAAAATTAACAAACTCAAAAACAATTTTTGTTATTGAAGCATCTTCTTATCAAATAGAATACAGCAAATATTTCAAAACAAATTATTCAGCAATTTTAAATATAGCTCCTGATCATTTAGAAAGGCATGGTACATTAGCAAAATATATTAGAGCAAAATTTCAACTGATAAAAAATCAAAATAAAAATGGATTTGCATTTATTGATAAAAAAAATAATTATTTAACTAATTTAATAAATAAAACAAAAAACTTACCCAAAATTGTTAACGTAAGCCCTGACAATGTTAAACATATTAAAAAATATATTAATAATTCAAATTTTAAAAATGAAAATAATCTTCAAAATTTATCTTTTGTTTTAGAAATTGCAAATAAACTAAAATTAAATAAAAAAAAAAATATTAAAAGTTGTAAATTCATTTAAAGTTTTAAAATTTAGACAAGAAATAATTCACAATAGTAGTAAATTATTAATAATAAATGACTCTAAGTCTACAACCTTTTCTTCTAGTTTAAATTTAATTAAATCGTACAACAATATTTATTGGTTAGTGGGTGGATTGTATAAAAAAGGTGATAGCTTTAATTTAAAAAATAAGAATTTTAAAAATATAAGAGCATATATCTTCGGTAGATACAGAAATTTTTTTATTAAACATTTTAAAAATAAATTAAGATTTAAATCGTTTAATAATATTCAAGAAGCATTAAAAGAAATTATTTCAGATATTAAAAACGAAAAATTGAATATTAGTAGAAAAGAGATATTATTTAGTCCTTCTGCGGCCTCATTTGATTCTTTTAAAAATTTTGAAGAAAGAGGTAAGTATTTTAATTATTTAGTTAAAAAATTAAAAGTTATAAAAAATATAAATGCAAACTAAAGAATACTATTCTAATAATTTTTATGGATGGTGGAAAAATATCGATAAATTAATTTTAATTATTTTTCTAATGCTGCTATTTCTTGGACTTTTTTTCTCTCTAGTCTCCACCTCACTAATTGCTTCTCACAAGTTACAAACAAACAGTTATTATTTTTTTATTAAACATTTTATATTTGTTATTGGCGGACTTTGTTTTTTGTTTAGCTTTTCGATTTTACAGCAGGAAAAACTATTTAAATTGTCTATATTTTTGTTTTTAATATTTTTCCTACTATTGGCGTTAGTTCCTTTTATTGGTGTTGAAGTCAAAGGATCTAAAAGATGGATAGACATTGGTTCAATAATTCGTTTACAGCCAATTGAATTATTAAAACCATTTTTTGTTATTATAATATCTCTAATTCTAGCTATCGAAAAATATCAAAATAAATATTTTAAATATCTTATTAGCTTATTTGTTCTATTCCCTTTAGTCTTATTTTTAATTTCGCAACCTGATCTTGGTCAAACTTTATTAATATTATTTACCTGGCTAGTTTTAGTTTTTGTTTCTGGGATAAGTTTAATTATTTTTTTTTCATTTTTCATTTTTTTTATTGGTCTAACATCATATCTAATTTTTTTTATACCTAAATTCGAGTATATAAAAATAAGAATAATGTCTTTTTTAGACTCATCCAGTGGAAACAATTATCAATCTGAAAAAGCATCTGAGGCAATAGTTAGTGGTGGTTTTTTTGGAAAAGGAATAGGAGAAGGAACACTTAATAATAGAATTCCTGAAGCTCATACTGATTACATTGTTTCTGTAATTTCTGAGGAGTTCGGAATAATTATTGTAATAGCAATAATATTAATTTTTATATTTCTCACATTTCAAGTAATAAAAAAAATTGCACTAGAAGAAGACAATAAGGTAAAACTTATTCTTTTGGGATTGGCTTCTATTTTAATATTACAAACATTCGTACATATTGGAGTTAATATTAGAGCTCTACCAACAACTGGAATGACATTACCATTTTTAAGTTATGGTGGTTCATCAATAATAAGTAATTCTATTTTAGCTGGAACAATATTAAACTTAACAAGAAGAAAGATTTAGTTTTGTGAAAAAAATATTAATTTCTACAGGCGGTTCAGGAGGTCATGTGGTTCCTGCAACAATATTTTATGATCATTTTAAAAATCAATTTGATGTCAAATTAGTTTCCGATAAAAGGGGAGAAAGCTACATTGATGAAAATATATATAATTTTGATATAATCGATATTCCAAAGCCTTCAAAAAATATATTTTTTTTTCCATTATTTATAATTTTGTTTATTGCATCAATTTTTAAATCATTAACTTTTTTAAAAAGAAACAATATAAATTACCTAATAAGCACAGGAGGATATATGTCGTTACCTTTTTGCATCGCAGCTAAAATTATTAATATAAATATATTTCTTTTTGAACCTAATATGGTCTTAGGAAGGTCAAATAGATATGTGCTAAGATTCTCAAAAAAAATTTTTTGTTATTATAAAAATATAATAAATTTTCCACAAAAATTTAATAACAAAATTGTTTTGATTGAAAGATTATTAAAAAAAGATAGCTATAATTTAAGTAAAAACAAATCTGAAGAAATATCTAAAAATTTGAAAATTCTCGTTGTAGGCGGTAGCCAAGGAGCCTCTTTTTTTGATGATAAAATTAAAGAGGTTGTAGAAAAATTGTCAAAAAAAAAAAATTTTTTTCTACTTCAGCAAGTTTCTAACAAAATTAAAAAAAAAGAAATTGAAAAAATTTACGAAAACTTAAAAATTGATTATGAGTTATTTTCGTATAATAAAAATTTTCATAATAAAATTAAAGAATATGATATTGCGATTACAAGATGCGGAGCATCAGTTCTGTCTGATCTTATTTTTTTCAATATACCTTTTTTAGCAATTCCTTTCCCTTATGCAAAAGACAATCATCAATACTATAATGCCAAATATTTTGCAGACCTAGGGTGCTGTTGGTTGTTAGATCAACATGAGCTTAATTCTCAAAAAATATTAACTATGCTATTACAAGTAATTGATGATAAAAATGATTACTTAGCAAAAAAAAAAAATATAGAAAAAATTAGTTTTTTAAATAATTGGAAAACAACAAATCAAAAATTAATTTATATATTGAATGAAAATAAAATTAGCTAAAACAGAACTTATCCATTTTGTTGGAATTGGTGGAATAGGTATGAGTGGACTAGCTTTAATAATGAAAAGCTTAGGATTTAAAATTAAAGGTAGTGATATTGTTAATAATAAAAATGTTGAAAGGTTAAAAAAAAATAAAATTAAAATTTCAATTGGACACAAGAAAAAAAATATAAACAAGTCTACGATTGTAGTTATTTCATCTGCAATAAAAAAGAATAATCCAGAATATATAGAGGCTTTAAAAAAAAAAATACCAATTTATAAAAGAGGCGACGTTTTAGGGCACATCGTATCTTTAATGAATAATATTGTAATTGCAGGATCTCATGGAAAAACTACAACAACATCTTTAATATCAAGTATTTTTGCAATAACAAAACTTGATCCAACCATAATCAATGGAGGAATAATAAATTCATTAGGAAGTTCAGCTAAACTTGGAAAAGGCGATTGGTGCATATTGGAAACCGATGAATCAGATGGCAGTTTTCTAAAAATTCCAAAAACTTATTCAATTGTAACAAATATAGATGAAGAACACATGGACTACTATAAAAATTTAAATAATCTGAAAAAAAAATTTTCTTTATTTATCGATAAAACACCTTCTTTTGGAAAATCTTTTCTGTGTATTGATAATATAAATATTAAAAATATTATAAAAAAAATAAAAAATAAAAATTTTTTAACATATGGCGAAGATAAAAGTTCTAATTATAGAATTTATAATATTCGTCAAAATATTAACAATTCAACTTTTAATATAAAAATATCTCTACCAGGGCAAAAAATAAAAACTATTAAAAATATCAAAATTCCAATAATTGGTGTTCACAATATTAAAAATGCTACAGCTTCATTTGCTGTCACGAATACAATTGGGATATCAAATGTGATGATAAAAAAAGGATTAAAAGAATTTAAAGGAGTTCAAAGGAGATTTAATAAATTATTTACATTTCAAAAATCTATTTTTTTTGATGATTATGCACATCATCCAACAGAGATAGAAGAAGTTTTGAATGGAGTAAAAAAAGTCTATAAAGAAAAAGAAATAGTATGTGTATTTCAACCGCATAGAGTATCTAGATTAAAAAGCCTAAGAAATAAATTTGCAAAAGCTTTTAAAAAGGCTGATACAGTATTGCTTTGTCCAATTTATAAAGCAGGTGAAAACATTTCATTAGGATTCTCTTACTCAAAATTTGCAAATGAATTAATCTCGAAATCCAATGTTAAATTAATATTAATAAAAAATCAGTACGAACTTTCAAAATTTATAAAACATAATATATATGGATCAAAAATTGTGATTGGAATGGGCGCGGGTTCAATTTCTTCATGGATGAGGAGTTTACCAAAATTTTTAAAATGAAATTAGAAGATATAAAAACTTATTCAGAGAAAACCCCTGGAAAGCTTTTTTTTAATTACAATCTAAAAAAAAATAATTGGTTTAATATAGGAGGAGAAGCAAAAATTTTTTTCAGACCAGAAAATTTAAATGAATTAATTAGTTTTTTAAAAATATATAAAAAACGTTCAAAAATATTTATCTTAGGGGCTGGTTCAAATGTACTATTTCCTGATGGAACTTTTGACGGTGCTGTAATTAAATTAGGTAAAAACTTTTCAAACTTATCAATACTTAACAAAGAAATAATTATTGCTGGAAGCATCATATCAGATAAAAAGTTATCTGAATTTGCATGTGAAAACCATCTAAGTGGTTTTGAATTTCTTTCATGCATACCTGGAACTGTGGGAGGTGGTATAAGAATGAATTCAGGATGTTTTGGTAAAGAATTTAAAGATATTCTTTTGTCTGTACAAGCGCTGGATATGTTTGGAAAAGTCATTACTATTCCTAAAGAGAAAATAATTTTTACCTATAGAGGATGTAGCCTACCTAAAGATCTTATATTTTTAAGTGCATCTCTAAAAGGAAAATTAAGTAATAAAAATACAATAAAAAAAAAAATAATTTCATTAAAAGAAAAAAAAGAATTAGCTCAACCAACTCGGGTTAAAACTGGAGGTAGTACATTTAAAAATCCAACTGAACAAACTAATGAGAAGGTCTGGGAATTAATTAAAAGATCTGTTCCATTAGATATAAAATTTGGAGATGCTACGATATCCAAAAAACATTGTAATTTTTTTATAAATAAAGATAACGCCTCATCTGAAGATATGAAAAAATTATTTAATTATGTAAAAGATGAAGTGTTTTCTAAAACAGGTGTAAAATTAAATTTGGAAATTGTTTTGGTAGAATAAATGAAAAAAAGAATATTAATTCTTGCAGGAGGTTACTCTAAAGAGAGAGAAGTAAGTTTAATAACAGGAAAAAGTGTAAAGAAAGAGTTAGACAAACAAGGAAAGTATTTTTCTAAAATTTTAGATCCAAAGGGAGATTTAATTAGACAAATAAGAAAATTTAAACCAAATGTTGTTTTTAATGCTTTGCATGGGCGTTATGGGGAAGATGGTTATATTCAAGCAATATTAGAGTCAGAAAAAGTAAAATATACACATTCAGGAGTGCTTTCATCCTCGATAGCAATAGACAAAGAAATTTCAAAAAAAATTTTTATAAAAAATAAAATACTAACACCAAAATATATAAAGTATATTTTTAAGAACAATCTCAACAGTCACAAAATATTAACTAGTGTTAAAAAAAAATTTGGTTTTCCTGTTGTAATTAAACCTATAAATGAAGGATCTAGTGTTAATGTGTTTATATGTAATTCTTCAAACTTTATTAAAAAATTGAAAATTCTTAAGTCTTACAAAGAAATTCTAATTGAAAAATATATACCCGGAAGAGAAATACAATCTGCAATATTAGGAAAAATAAAATTAGGAGCAATAGAGCTTAAACCAAAAAGAAAATTTTATGATTACGAAGCAAAGTATAACCCTAAAGCAAAAACGCAGCATATAATTCCTGTAAATATAACTCAAAAAAATTATAGAAAATTAATGAATATTTCATTAAAGGCCCATAGAATTTTAGGATGCAAAGGTGTTACTAGATCAGATTTTAGATTTTATAAAAATAAATTTTATTTATTAGAAGTAAATACACAACCAGGTATGACGAATCTATCGTTAGTTCCAGAAATTGCTAGATTTCGTAAAATAAGTTTCATTAGATTAATTGAATGGATTATCAAAGATGCCTCAACAAACAGATAAAAATTATAAACTAATTTTTTACGTATTTATATTTCTATTTTTATCATCAACAAACAATCTCTCTTGGATTAAAATAAAAAGTGAAATTTTAAAAATAAATGAAATTGAGGTTGTGGGACTACAAAAAGAACTAAATTATAGTATAAAAAAAAAATTACTATTTTTGTTAGGTGAGAATATTTTTTTTGTTAATAGCGATAAAATTAAAGATGAATTAAATAAAATTAGATATATAGAAAATTATAAGATTAAAAAAATTTTTCCATCCAAGTTAAACATCAAAATAAAAAAAACTATAATCTTAGCCCAAGCTTATGAAAATAATAAAAAATATTATATTGGATCAAATAAAAGAAAAATCAGTTTTTTGAAAGAAATTGAAGATAAAAAATATCCAACCATTTATGGTAAATTTACAATAGAAGAATTTATAAAACTTAGGGATACAATGAATGAAGTAAAATTTGATTTATATAGTATTACTGATTATTACTATTTTCAAAGCAATAGGTGGGACATTAAATTAAAAAATGGTACTTTAATTAAGTTACCTAAAAAAAATATTGGAAGTGCAATTACATTAGCAAAAAAAATTATTTCAAAAAAGCTTAATGAGCAAAAAAAAATAATTGATCTTAGAGTTGAAAAACAAATAATTTTATCAAATGGATAAAGAAAAATTTGAAACATTCTTAGATTATGGTTCTTCAAAATTACGAGCAGGAATTTATGACAATGAACACTCGGGCAATAATTTTTTCATCGATGAATTTTGCAGCAGCAATCTTAGCACTAAAAAATTTACATTGGGCGATACAGATAACAAAATAAATCATTTAATTAAAAACTTAGAAAAAAAAGCTGATACTCATATAAATAAAGTTAACCTTATGATAGATTCATCTGATTTCACTGTTATTAATATTGCATTAAAAAAAAAATTTGAAGGTAGGTCGATTGGGTTAAGCGATATAAAGTATTTACTTCAAGAACTTAATTTATTGATAAAAAACAATAACTCTAATTTAAAAGTCATTCATTTAATCACAACCAAAATTATTATAGATGATAAAGATTTTTTTTCATTTCCTGATACCAGCATTAACGGTAATGAATTATTATTAGAAGTAATGTTTGTTTGTTTACCAAATATTATAATTGAAAAAATAAAAGAAAGTTTAAAAAAAAAATTTGTTTCAGTAAATAAAATTTATTGTTCTAGCTATTTAAAATCCTTTCATTTTAAAGAATCTTTTGAAAATTATGATAAAAAATTTTTTTTAGACATAGGTAATGAAAAAAGTTCTTTATTAATTTATAGTAAAAATAAATTGATTTTATTAAAATTTTTATCATTGGGAGGATATAATATAACTAAGGACATATCTAAAGTTCTCAAAATTTCTGAAAAAGAGGCGGAAGATTTAAAAATAAATTTTTCAAATAATATTCTTCCAAAAAACTCTTCGAATAAATTTCTTAAAGAAGTAATTTTTGCAAGAGTGGATGAAATAATTAACTTAATATTTAAAAAAATAGATTTTGATGAACTAAATTATAAAAATGAAAAATCAATTTTAATCTTTACAGGAGAGGGTTCTAAAATATTAGATAAAAACTCAATATATCTTAATGAAAACTTTGAATATTTTGATGATATAAATATTATGGAGGAATCAACACCCGTAATTTGTGATTCTGGACGCGAGTTCAACATACAGGGGAATCCTAATGAAATAAATATAATAGCTAAAAAGCGAAGAAAATTCGGCTTTTTTGAAAAGATTTTTAGTTTACTAAAATAAATATTTGTATTTTATTGTAATATTTCTTGTATTCAATTTTATCTGAGCACTTCTTATAAATTTAATATGTCAATATTAAATCAAAGAACATTAAAAAGTTCGATAACTTTTAGAGATATTGGTTTACACACCGGAAAAAAAGTTATTGCTACAGTCAATCCTTCTGCACCAAATACTGGAATAGTTTTTAAAAGAGTTGATTTAAAAAGAAATAATTTAATTTTTCCAAGTGTGCATAATGTTTCTGATGCTAATTTTTGTACGACAATATCTAATGAGTATGGAAATAAAGTATCAACAATAGAACATTTGATGGCTGCTTTATTTATTAAAGGAATAGATAATGCATTGATAGAAATTGACTCCGAAGAAGTTCCAATATTTGATGGCTCATCTAAAGAATTTATTAAAGAAATTGAAAAAGTTGGAGTCAAACACTCTGATTTACCAATAAAAGTTATTAAAATTAATAAAGAAATTAAACATGAAGATGGTTTAAAAAAAATAACTATTTCCCCAAGTAAAATTAACTTAGAAATAGATTTTGAAATAAAATTCAATAATCCGATTATAAATACGCAAAGAAATGTAATTAATATATATGAAGATAATTTAAATGATATTATTCAAGCAAGAACTTTTTGTTTATATGAAGATATAGCTAAGTTAAAAAAAATGAACTTAGCTAAAGGTGGGAGTTTAAACAACGCATTAGTTGTTAAAAATAAAAAAGTTTTAAACTCTGGTGGATTAAGAAATCCAAAAGAATTTGTAAATCATAAAATATTGGATTGTTTAGGAGATTTGTATTTGATGGGATATAGAGTTATAGGTAAAATTAAATGCACTCAAGGAGGTCATAAATTAACAAACGAAATTTTAAGAAAAGTATTAGAAGATAAAAATAATTACTCATTAATTGAAATAAAAGATAAAAAATTACCAAACGAGATAATTCAGTCAAATTTTCTTAAATCAATAGCATAAATATATAGAAAAAATAATTAGGTATCTGTATATTTTCTCTTTAAGAATATTTATGTTTATAAAAAAATTATTAATCCTTTTTGTATTCTTAACTATATTATCTTGTTCATCAAAAGATCAAGTGTCAGAAGTTCTAGTTGAGCAAGATTTGGAAAAGCAAATGATAGAACTTTATACAAAAGGAGTTGAACAGTTAGAGGAAGGTGAAAATGTTTTAGCTGCAAGAAAATTTAATGAAGCTGAAATAATTTTTCCACAGTCTAAATGGGCTCCACAATCTGTTTTAATGGCTGCTTACTCATATTATGAAATCAACTATTATGAAGATGCTGTTTACGAAATTGACAGATTTTTACTAAATTACCCTAATCATTCATATATCCCCTATGCTCGTTTCTTGAGAGCAATTTGTTATTTTGAATCAGTAGTAGATGAAAAAAAAGATTTAAAACCGATTTTAAATGCAAAAAAAGAATTTAATTATATTATTGAAAATTATCCAAACACAGATTTTTCGCTAGATTCTAAATATAAGCTTGAATTAATTGAAAATATTTTAGCGGCAAAAGAAATGTATATTGGCAGATACTATCTTCAGAGAAAAAAATGGATATCAGCAATTAATAGATTCAAAAAAGTTGTCCGAGATTATGAAACTACAATTTATACACCTGAAGCACTACATAGATTAGTGGAAATTTATTACAATATAGGATTAGTAGAAGAGTCTAAAAAATATGCAAGTGTATTAGGATATAATTATCTATCAGATACTTGGTACAAAGAGACTTACAAGATATATAATAAAGATTACGAAGATCCTAAATTAAAAATTAAAAAGGACAAAAAAAACTTATTAGAAAAGTTTAAGTCACTGTTCTAATATATGAACGATAAAGAAATAAAAAAAAAATATCTTTTAAAAATAAAAGAAATAACGATACATAATCAGTTATATTTCAATAAAAGCAAACCTATAATTTCTGACAAAGATTATGATGAATTAAAGCAAGAGGTTATCAAATTAGAAAAAAAATTTCCTTTTCTTGCATCTGAAGCGTCACCTTCAAAAATAATAGGATTTAAACCATCAAAGAATTTTATAAAAGCTAAACATAGAAGAAAAATGTTATCATTGTCGAATACATTTAATAAAGATGATTTAGAAAACTTTGAAAAAAAAATTTTAAATTTTTTAAATAAAGATAAAAATTTTAAACTTGAGTACAGTGTTGAGCCAAAAATTGATGGAATTTCAGCATCCTTAACCTATAAAAATGGAATTTTAGTTTCAGGTTTGTCTCGAGGAGATGGCGAAGAAGGAGAATTAATTACTGAAAATTTAAAAACTATAAATGATATTCCAAAAAAAATAATTTCAAAAAATTTTCCAAATGATATTGATATAAGGGGAGAGGTTTATATCCAAAATAAAGATTTTGATAAATTAAAGAATAATTTCGCCAATCCAAGAAATGCTGCATCTGGATCCCTAAGGCAAAAAAATCCAAATGAAACAAAAAAAATACCCTTAAAATTTATAGCTTATACCTTGGGATACTCAGATCCTTTAAAGATTAAAAAGCAGTCCGAACTTTTGTTTGCACTTAATGAATGGGGATTTAAAACTAGTAAATTCAACAAAGTAATAACTGGTATAGATAAGCTCATTATTAACTATCAAGAATTTGTAAACAAAAGATTTGAGATGGAATACGATATTGATGGTTTGGTTTATAAAATTAATGACCTAGAACTACAAAATAGATTAGGTTTTGTTGCTAACGCTCCTAGATGGGCAACTGCTCATAAATTTTCAGCAGAAAATGCATTTTCTAAAATTTTAAATATTGATATTCAAATTGGACGAACAGGAGCCTTAACACCAGTTGCTAAAATTAAACCAGTAAATATTGGTGGAGTTATAGTTTCAAATGCAACTTTACACAACGAGGATGAGATTATTAGAAAAGATATCAGAATAGGTGATAGCGTAAAAATCGAGAGAGCTGGGGACGTAATACCCCATGTTATATCAGTAAATATTTCCAAAAGAACCAAAAACTCTAAAAAATTTTTTTTCCCAGACAAATGTCCATCTTGTGGCTCTAAAGTAATTAAAGAATACAATTATCAAACAAAAAAACATGATGCAGTTAAAAGGTGTCCCACTGAAGGCTATGAATGTGAAAAAATTGCTATAGAAAAAATTAAACATTTTATATCTAAAGATGCCTTAAATATTGATGGTTTGGGTAAAAAAGTTGTGGAAAAATTTTGGGATTTAAAATTTATAAGAATGCCTCAAGATATATTTAAGCTTAATTATGAAAAAATTGAAAATTTAGATGGATGGGGCAAACTATCAGTCTCAAATTTAAAATATGCTATAAATAACTCAAAAAAAATTACCTTAGATAGGTTTATTTTTTCATTGGGAATAAGACATATTGGGCAAGAAAATGCCAAACTAATATCCCAAAATATAAAAAACATAGATAATTTTTCTAATATATCATCAAGTTATAATTTTGATTTTTTCTTAAATATAGATGGGATTGGAGAGACACAAATAAAGTCCCTAAAAAAATTTTTTTCCAATAAAACCAATTTAAAAGTTATTAAAGAACTAACAAAACATATGTCAATTTCTAATAACTCTTTGAATTATTCTGGTAAGTTAAAAAATAAGACTTTTATGTTTACAGGAAAGTTAAATGATATAAGCAGAGCGGAAGCTAAAAGCCTAATTGAACAAAATTCTGGAGGCATTGTTAGTAGTGTAAGTAAAAAGTTAAATTACCTAGTGATTGGAGAAAAGCCCACGAATCGAAAAGTTGAATTAGCAAAACAGCTAGGGGTAAAAATTTTAACACAAAAAGAATGGTCAGATCTTTTAAATTAAACTTGCCATCCATTTTTTTTCTTTTTTTTCTAAAAAAGGGGATAATTTTGAGTAAGTCTCTAGGTGATAATTAAATACGTACTCTCTTTCTAACTTTGAAAGTAATTTTTCTTCAATTAAATCTTTTTCTAGAGGCGCAAAAGTCAAATTTTTAAAAAAGAGTTTATTTTTAATAGCATCAATATAAACTAAGTTTTCTATTCTTATTCCAAAGTTATTTTCAAGATAATATCCCGGTTCATTACTAACTATCATTCCTTTTTTTAATTCAATGTAATTATGTTTTGATATGCTCTGTGGACCTTCATGTACATTCATAAAAAATCCAACTCCATGACCTGTGCCGTGTCTATAATCTAAATTAACTGAATTAAGACTTTTTCTTGCAACTTTGTCAATGTTATGACCATTTTTAAGTTTTTCAATTTTTGAAAGTGAAACTGCTATATGACCCTTTAGCACTCTTGTATATAATTCTTTAACTTTCTTATTTGGTCTTGCAAAAGAAATTGTTCTAGTAACATCTGTCGTACCCCATTTGTATTGACCACCAGAGTCTACCAGAAGTAATTCTTTTTTATTTAATTTTCGATTTGTATTTTTATTTGATCTATAGTGGATAATTGCACCATTAGAGCCAGATCCAGCTATGGTATTAAAACTAGGATATAAATAATTTTTATTTTTTTTTCTAAAATTTTCTAATTTTTTTTCTACTTTAATTTCATCTAAATTTTTAATTTTTGTGTTTTTAATCCAATAAAGAAATTTTGTTAAAGCAACACCATCTTCTATGTGAGATTTTATCATATTATTAATTTCTGTTTTATTTTTTATAGATTTAAAATTGTAAATGGGATCAGGCATTTTTTTAATTGTGAAACATGATTTAATTAAACTTTCATTAAAAACAGAACAAGTTTGATTATCTATAATACAAGTATTTGTTTTAATTGAACTTATTACATCAAAAAATCTCTCAGGTTTAAAAAAATTTATTTTTTTATTTTTTAAATAATTATTAACTTTTTTTAGTTTTTTAATATCAACAAATAAATAAATTTTACCTTTGCTTGATAAAATTGCTTGGCAATTTGCAACTGGAGAATTTGGAAGATCTTTACCTCTAATATTTAACAACCAACAGACATTTTCACCAGAACTAATAAATAAATTGTCAATTTTTTCTTTTCTTAGAAATTCTACAACTCTCTTAATTTTGCTTTCTGAACTTTCACCTATAATATTATTATTAATTCTATAAATTAAGCTTTCTTTTTTTACATTGACCTTTTTAAAATTAAAAAAATTTTTATTAATAGGAGTTAAATTGCATGAATTTTCAAAATATTTTAGCAGAGTTGAATTGGTAAAAAGTTTAGGATCGAAACCTATATTGAGTTTTTTATTTTTTTTTTTTAAAATATTTTTAGGCCAAACATAAGGAATTTCATGTATAGCAAATTTTTGGCCTGATTGTTTTTTTGCCTGTATTGTATATCTGCCATCAACAAATAAGTGATTACTATTTTTTAGTACTAAAGCAAATCCAGCAGAACCAGTAAAATTAGCTAATATTTGTAGTTTGTTTATTTTAGAATATTCTGTAAAAAATTCATCATTCTTAGGAACAATGTAACCATCCAAATAATACTCTTTAATTATATTTTTTATATTGCTTATCATTTTAATCTTTTTTGATATCTGATCCAACCTGGACTTTTTATTTCCGTATCAAATTCTATATCCTGATTGAAATCAAAGTCACTATTATTTTCTTCATTTGGCAAATTGTTTTTTTTAAGATTATCATTTGGTAGTTCATCTACAAATCTAGATGGCAAGCAATCCACCCAATCACCTTGGTAAAATCTATTCATTGAAAATGATATATTTGCAATTTTTTTTGTCCTGGTTATTCCAACATATGCAAGTCTTCTTTCTTCTTCAAGTCCACTATCACCTTTTTCTTCCATAGATTTTTGATTTGGAAAGATGCCTTCTTCCCATCCTGGCAGAAAAACTATATCAAATTCTAAACCTTTTGACGCATGTATCGTCATAAGATTTACTTTTTTACCTTCCCAATCTTTATCAATTGAGGTTGCTAATGCAACATGTTCTAAAAAACTTTCAAGATTGTCAAACTCTTTCATTGCACTCAAAAGTTCTTTTATGTTTTCTATTCTATTTTCATTTTCTAAATCTTTTTTATTTTTTAACATTTCACTGTAACCTGACTCATCCAAAATGGTTTGAAGTAGTTTTATATGACTTATTTTTTTTAAATAATCATTTCTCCACTTTTCAATTAGTTGAATTAAAGAATTTAAACCAATTTTTGTTTTTGGTTTTATAAGATTTTTTTCGATTAATTTTTTTGAAGCAACTTCCAAAGTATATTTATTTTTCTTAGCAAATTCATTTATTTGTTTAATTGTTGTATCACCAACTGATCTTCTAGGAACATTTATAATTCTTTCAAAAGATAAATCATCTTTAGATTGGAAAACAACTCTTAAATAGGCAACACAATCTTTAATTTCAGCTCTTTCGTAAAATTTTGTTCCACCTATAATCCTATAAGGAATACCAATTTTTAAAAATCTTTCTTCAAATTCCCTTGTCTGAAATATTGCACGAACTAATATTGACATATTATTTAAAGAGTATTTTTTTTTATAACTTTCTATTCTATCGCCAACTCCAATAGCCTCATCTTTACCGTTTCTATAACAGTCAAGATTAATTAGTTCACCATAATCGCTACTTGTATATAAATTTTTTCCAACTCTGTTTTGATTATTTTGAATTAATTTTGAAGCAACAGCCAATATATTTTGTGTAGACCTGTAATTTTCTTCCAATCTTACAACTTTTGTATTTTTATAAATTTTATCAAATTCCAAAAAATTCTTTATTTCCGCACCTCGCCAGCTGTATATCGACTGGTCATCATCTCCTACACAACATAAATTTTTATGATAACCAGCTAAATAGTTTAACCATTTACTTTGGATGTGATTTGTGTCTTGATACTCATCAACAAGTATATATTTAAAATTTTTAGAATATAATTCGACAATCTCTAAATTTTTTTCAAATATTTTAACGCAATGCAAAATTAAATCACTAAAATCACAAGCATTTAAATCAATTAGTTTACTTTGATAAATTTTATAAATATTTAAAAATCCCTTTTCAAAAATATCTTTTTTTTTTAATATTACATCATTAGGATACCAC
>MDTG01229811.1_pt1 | contig 23529 bp, 21 predicted proteins | sample 811421 | NCBI WGS metagenome assembly MDTG01 (sample SAMN05326645, study PRJNA326480) | marine metagenome | isolation source: seawater | place: Pacific Ocean: South East | collected 2011
AAAACATGAAAAAAGAGCTTAAAGTTAGTCCATGAGTTGGAAAGTCTTAATTGTAGTGTGATAATTTCTTTTATTCCTTTTGGACCATAAATATTTAAATCACTTTTTCTACCCAGAAGTTTAAATGTGTTAATTAATCCAATGAGTCCATAAAAATGATCTCCATGTAAGTGAGTAATTAAAATATTTTTGATTCGGGAAAAATTTATTTTTTCTTCTCTAAGCCTAACCTGAGTTCCCTCTCCACAATCAAGTAAAAATAAATTATTTTTAAATTCAATTAATTGTGACGTAGTATGGAATAAACTTCTTGGAGTTGCCGAATGACAACCTAAAATTGTAATTTTCATATTTTAAATACCAAGATCTCTATTTATTCTTTCTAACTCTATATAATCAACAGCCTCCTTAATAGAGGGGACAAAAACTAAAAATTCATGACTCAGTAAGAATTCATCTATAGGATTATGTATAATGATTAAAACCTTATTAGATTTTTCTAGTAATTTTTTACAATAAGAAAATGTTTTTATCAACTTAGAAGTTATTTGAAAATCTATTTCAAAAATCAAATCGCTTTCATATTTATTATGCTGCAAATTAATTTCTATTTCCTTAACGCTATAAAAATCATTCAATTTAAAGTGTATAATTTGATTTTTTAGCCTTCTAATCATTTTATTAAGAAAAATTTAATTTAACTTCTTGATGCTAATAAATATATTACTGCCATTCTAATTGCAACTCCATTTTCTACTTGATCTAATATAATTGCATTATCTAAATCAGCAACTTCAGAGGTCATTTCAATTCCTCTATTTATTGGACCTGGGTGTAAAATTATAATTGATTTTTTTATTGAATCTAGTTTTTCTTTTGTTAGGCCATAAAGATTATGGTATTCTCTTACTGAGGGAAAATAATTCAAATTCATTCTTTCATTTTGAACTCTTAAAACATTTACTGCATCACACCATCGAAGTGCCTTAATCAAATCAGTTTCAACAATTACTCCTAATGATTCAGAATATTTAGGAAGTAATGATTTAGGTCCACATATCATAACTTCAGCTCCCAAAGATTTTAATGCAAAAATGTTTGAAATTGCAACTCTACTATGAAGTATATCTCCAATTATAGCAATGTGTTTCCCTTTTAGAGCTCCAATTTTTTCTTTTAAAGAAAAACAATCTAATAATGCTTGAGTAGGATGCTCATGGGTTCCATCTCCAGCATTAATAATTTGAGAGTTTACATTTTCAGATAAAAATTTAGCAGATCCTGGATACGGATGTCTTAGTACAATCATGTCTACTTTCATTGCTAAAATATTATTTACTGTATCAACTAGAGTTTCGCCTTTATTTATAGAAGATTGAGAAGCTGAAAAGTTTATAACATCTGCACTTAACCTTTTTTCAGCTAATTCAAATGATAATTTTGTTCTAGTGCTATTTTCAAAAAACAAATTAGCAATAGTTATATCTCTGAGACTTGGAACCTTTTTAATCGGACGATTAATTACTTCTTTAAATTGATTAGCAGTATTAAAAATTAAATCAAAATCTTGAATATTTAAATCTTGAACGCTCAGAAGGTTATTTACACTTAATTCGTTCATTAGGTTTCATTTTCAATATAAACACAATCATTTTTCTTGTCTGACTCCCACTCAACTCTTACTTTATCCCCATCTATGGTATCAATTTGAGCGCCAAGGTAGTCAGGCTGAATAGGCAAATGTCTCGAAAATCTTCGATCAATTAAAACAAGTAGCTCTATACTTGAAGGTCGTCCATAATAATCAATAGCTGTTAAAGCAGCTCTTATACTTCGACCTGTATATAAAACATCATCTATTAATACAATTTTTCGTCCTTCAACTTCAAAATCTATTTTTGTTGACTTTGCAGAAAGAATTTTTTTCGATCTTCTAAAATCATCTCTAAAAAATGTAGTGTCAAGTGTTCCAATTTTAATATCAATAACTCCATATTTGCTTTTTAATAATTTAACAATTCTATCAAGCAAAAAAACTCCTCTTGGCTGAAGACCAATTAAAATTGTATTTGAAAAATCACCATGAAATTCAAGTAATTGACATGTCAATCTATTCAATAAAACATTGATTTTTAAATTATCAAGAAGGACTTTATTCATAATCTAAAAAATAATTAAAACAAAAATACCAATTTATTAAATTAGAAAAAAAAACCACTTCAAATGAAGTGGTTTTAAAATGTTTAAATAAAAAAAAGTTTTTATTTATCATCCATTTGTTGTTTTAAATCCACTAATGCATCTAAATCACCAAGAGTTGTTTTTTCATTATTTGAGGCTTTTATTTTTTTACTTGCCTTTTTAATGTTTTTACGCTCCTCTTCTTTAAAAATAGAAGTATGTGACGCTACAACTCGCTTAAACTCTTTATTAAATTCGATTATTTTAAAACTAGCATCATCACCTTTCTTTAAATTTGTTCCGTCTTCTTTTTCCAGATATCTCGAAGGAATAAACGCAACTATATCATTATTAAGTGAAACTGTAGCTCCTTTATCAACGATTTCTGATATAGAAGATTCATGAATAGTTCCTACTGCATATTCTTTTTCATATTTATCCCACGGATTATCTTTAGTTTGTTTATGACCAAGACTTAATTTACGGCCATCAACATCTAATTCTAGAACAATTACATCTATCTTATCTCCTAATGCTAAAATTTCTGATGGATGTTTTATTTTTCTTGTCCATGAAAGATCTGAAATATATACCAATCCATCTATACCTTCTTCTAATTCTATAAAAACACCAAAATTTGTAAAATTTCTAACAATTCCTTTATGTTTTGATTTGAGCGGGTATTTTTCAGTTATATCAGTCCAAGGATCTTGACTCATTTGCTTAATACCAAGGGACATTTTTCTTGAATCTCTATCCAATGTTAAAACAATTGCTTCAATTTCATCTCCAATTTTTACAAAATCTTGTGCTGATCGAAGATGTGTTGACCAAGACATTTCAGAAACATGAACTAAACCTTCAACACCTTCTTCAATTTCTATAAAAGCACCATAATCAGCTATAACAACAACTTTACCTTTAACCTTTCCTCCTTCTTTTATTGAATCATCTAAATTATCCCAAGGATGAGCAGAAAGTTGTTTTAAACCAAGTTGAATTCTTGATTTATTATCATCAAAATCAAGAATTACAACATTAAGCTTTTGATCAAGCTCAAGAATTTCACTGGGATGATTAATTCTACTCCAAGATAAATCAGTAATGTGAATTAAACCATCTACTCCTCCCAAGTCAATAAAAACTCCATAAGATGTTATATTTTTAACTGTTCCTTCTAAGACCTGACCTTTTTCCAGCTGACCTATAATTTCTTTTTTCTGTTCTTCAATATCAGATTCAATTAAAGCCTTATGAGAAACAACAATATTTTTAAATTCATGATTAATTTTAACAACTTTAAACTCCATTGTTTTATCAACATACTGATCATAATCACGAATAGGTTTAACATCAATCTGAGATCCAGGTAAAAAAGCTTCGATTCCGAAAACATCTACAATCATACCTCCTTTGGTTCGGCATTTAACAAAACCATTAACCACTTCTCCAGTATCATGAGCTCGATTAACTCGATCCCAAGCTTTAATTACTCTTGCTTTTCTGTGAGAAAGAACTAATTGCCCAGTTTTATCTTCCCTAAGATCGACTATTACCTCAACACTATCACCGATTTTTAAATTTGGATTGTATCTGAATTCATTGAGAGATATAACTCCCTCAGACTTTGCATTAATATCAATTATTGCTTCTCTATCAGTCATGTAAACTACTTTTCCTTCAATAACATCTTCATCTGCTGTGTCAACAAAATTTTCTTTTACTAGAGATTCAAATTCTTCAAGCTTTTTATCCTCAATAATATCAATACCCTCTTCATAGTTATGCCAATTAAAATTGGTAAGAAATTCATCAGAAGAGTTTTCAGAAGATTTTTTTAAAGAATTATTTTTTTTGGGAGGTTTGATTTCATCAACTACTGGATCTGATTTTTGATCTTTTTTTGAAGTAATTTTTTTAGGCATAATAGAAATTTTTGTATACTGAGTCATGGGATTATTTTAATTTGAAGACTTCAGTAGGAGTTATTTTTTGTTTTTGCTTTATTAATCCCCTAACAAATAAAAGCTTGCAAATTTAATTAAAAAGACTTTAAAATAAAGTTTTTAACTAAAAATCTTAAAAAATGAACAACTTAATATTCAATTTGAACAATTGTATTTGATTAACTTTGCCCTCTTATTAATTCAATAAATGAAAGAGTTAAAATATTTAAATAAATATCTTTTTAAATATAAGAGCAAATTACTTTTTGGTTTTTTTATAACAATTATTTCAAGAGTTTTTTCACTTGTTGCTCCAAGATTAATAGGAAATTCACTTACCGAAGTAGAACAATTTATCAAAAATTCAAAAACTGATATAATTGAATTACAAAATATATTATTTATTAATATCTCTATAATTATTGGAACAGCTTTAATTTCTGGATTTTTTACATTTTTAATGAGACAGGCAATAATAAATGTTTCAAGATATATTGAGTTTGATTTGAAAAATGAGATTTTTTTTCAATATCAAATTTTAACTCAAAGTTTTTATAAAAACAATAGAACAGGAGATTTAATGAATAGAATTAGTGAGGATGTAGGAAAAGTTAGAATGTACTTTGGACCGGCAATCATGTATTCTATTAATACAATAGCATTATTCGTTATTGTAATTTCATATATGTTATCTGTAGCTCCAAAACTTACTTTTTACACATTACTACCACTACCAATCTTATCATTTCTAATCTACAAGCTTAACAAAGCAATTCATCAAAAAAGCACCATTGTCCAAGAAATGTTATCAAAAATATCATCATTTACACAAGAAATATTTACTGGCGTAAGCATTATTAAATCTTTTAGTTTATCAGAAACAATTATATCAAAATTTAAAAATATTTCATCTGTCACACAAGAAAAAAACATGAACCTGGTAAGGCTTCAAGCTTGGTTTTTTCCATTAATGCTTTTATTAATAGGACTATCAAACTTAATTGTAATATTAATAGGTGGTAACCAATATATTAGAGGTGAAATACAAATTGGTGTTTTAGCTGAATTTATTATATATGTAAATATGCTAACCTGGCCAGTAACTGTGGTAGGATGGCTTACTTCAATTATTCAACAAGCAGAAGCATCCCAAAAAAGAATCAATTATTTTCTAAAAGAAACTCCTAGCATTAAGGACGGCTATCTGGATAATAAAGTTATTGATGGAAATATTGAGTTTAAAAATGTTTCTATGTTTTATCCTGAAACTAAAATTAAAGCCTTAGATAATGTGTCTTTTAAAATAAAAAAAGGTAAAACAATCGGTATATTAGGGCCTGTTGGTTCAGGAAAAACATCTTTATTTGAATTAATTGTTAGAATTTATGATCCTAGTAAAGGAGATATTTTTATTGGAGATAATAATATAAAAAACCTCAAATTAATTAATCTTAGAAAAAATTTAGGATATGTTCCTCAGAATCCCTTTCTTTTTTCAGAATCTATAATTGATAATATTACTTTTGGAAAAGAAAAAGCAAAATATGAAGAAATTCAAAATGCTGCTAAAAATGCCTCTATTCATAATGAAATTACAAAATTAAATAATGGATATGAAACTGTTTTGGGAGAAAGAGGTATAACTCTTTCAGGAGGGCAAGTCCAAAGAGTTTCTCTTGCAAGAGCATTAATAAAAGATGCAAAAATACTATTACTTGATGATTGTCTTTCCGCAGTTGATACAGATACTGAAGAAAAAATTCTTAAAAATTTAAAATCTTATGGAAAGGATAGAACTACTATAATGACAAGTAATAGAATATCATCAATAAGGTTATCTGACCATATTATCGTTTTTAAAAAAGGAAAAATTATTGAACAAGGAAATCATAATGAATTATTAGAAAATAAAAGTTATTACTTTAAACTATTTAAAAAACAAAAAGCTGAAAAAAATAAATAATTTGTTATGTTGAGTTTTTTGTTGCAATTTTGATTAAAAAAAATATAATGTTTGCAGAAGGAGAACACAAAGAAATATTTTCAAAAATTCAAAGAGCTGGTAGAAGAACTTATTTTTTTGATGTAAGAGAAACAAAAGCCGGTGACTACTATCTAACTATTACTGAAAGTAAAAAATTTACAAATGATGATGGCACATTTCATTTTAAGAAACATAAAATTTACTTATACAAAGAAGATTTTGATGAATTTAAAGAAAATTTTAATGAAATGACTGATTATATTATTTCGGAAAAAGGAAAAGAGGTTATAAGTGAAAGGCATCAAAAAAATTATTCTCCAAAAAACAAATCAGATGAAGCTGCTGATAATGATTCTAAATTTTCTGATGTTGATTTTGATGAGGTATAGCTAATATTCAATATTGATTTCGTTTAATTGAAATTTTAAATTTTCTTCATAGCGGTCATAGATTCGCGAAGATCATACCCTATTATTTCAATAGGGTGAAATCGAATCATTTCGTTTATAGCTATTAATTTTTGATTATCAACATCATTTTTACCGGGCATATAAGGTTTCCCAATAACATTAGATGAAAGTTTATTCATAAAATTTTTCAGTAGAGGTTTTGCGGCATGATCAAATAAATAACAACCATATTCAGCCGTGTCAGATATAACACGATTCATTTCATATAGTTTTTTTCTTGCAATTGTATTTGCAATTAAAGGAGTTTCATGTAATGACTCATAATATGCAGATTCTTCCTTAATTCCAGCATCAACCATTGTGTCAAAAGCTAATTCAACTCCAGCTCTTACAAAGGCAACCATTAAAAGACAATTATCAAAATACTCTTGATCATTAATTTTTTGTTTAGAGGGTGTGGTTTTTTCAAATAATGTTTCAGCAGTTTCAGATCTCCACATTAACAAGTTTTTATCATCATTTTTCCAATCCTCCATCATTGTTTTTGAAAAATGTCCTGACATTATATCATCCATGTGTTTGTTAAATAAAGGCTGTAAAATTTTCTTCAATTCTTCTGAAAGTTCAAAAGCTTTAATTTTAGATGGATTTGATAATCTGTCCATCATATTTGTTATTCCTCCATGTTTTAAAGCTTCTGTAATCGTTTCCCAGCCATTTTGAATAAGTTTTGATGCATATGCAGAATTAATTCCTTCAGATATCATTTTATTAAAACATAAAATACTACCCGTTTGCAATACTCCACAAAGTATAGTTTGTTCTCCCATTAAGTCAGATTTAACTTCAGCAACAAAAGAAGATTCAAGAACTCCCGCCCTATCACCTCCAGTAGCTACAGCATAAGCTTTAGCTTGTTTTAATCCTATACCTTTAGGGTCATTTTCAGGGTGAACAGCAATAAGTGTTGGGACTCCAAAACCACGTTTATATTCTTCTCTAACTTCAGAGCCTGGACATTTTGGAGCGACCATTATAACTGTAATATCACTCCTAATTTTTATACCCTCCTCAACAATATTAAATCCATGAGAATAGGAAATAGTTGAACCTTTTTTCATTAAAGGCATTACATCATTAATTACGGATGTATGATTTTTGTCTGGTGTTAAATTAATTACTAAATCAGCGTTAGGAATCATATCAGTATAATTTCCTACTCTAAAATTATTTTTGGTGGCATTTTTAAAAGATTCCCTTTTTTGATTTATAGCGCCTTTTCTTAAAGCATATGATATATTCAAACCTGAATCTCTCATGTTTAAACCTTGGTTTAAACCTTGAGCTCCACAACCAACAATTACAATGTTCTTATTAATTAAAACTGAAACCCCTTCTGAAAATTCAGAGGGTTCCATAAATCTACATTTACCTAATTGTTGAAGTTTATCTCTATGGGATAATTTATTAAAATAATTTGACATAATGTTATTTATTTTTAAATGTATTTAATAATTCTGAAATTTTCATTTTTGATTTTGTTACAGAAATTCGACCTGATCTTACAAACTGAAGCAAACCGTATTCAACTAAATCTTTTCTTAATTGCTCGGTCTCGTGCCTAAAACCAGTTTTTTCTATAACAAAATATTCAGGAGACACAGTTACTATGTTTGCATGACTCTTTTTTATAATATTTTGAATATGTCTTTCTTCAAAAAGTGAACTAGATTTAACTTTATATAAAGCTGATTCTTGAAAAATTGTTTCATCATCTGTATGAAAAAAAGCTTTGATAACATCAACTTGTTTTTCAATTTGTAAAACAATTTTTTTTATTTGATCCGGAGAAATATTAACAATAATAATAAATCTAAAAACACCTTCGATTTCTGATAATGAAGTTGAAAAACTTTCAATATTTATATGTCTTTTTAAAAAAATCGCAGAAATTCGATTTAATAATCCAATATTATTCTCAGAATAAATCGATATCGTATATGTTTGTTTCTTTTTCATTTATGATAATCTTATATCGGAAACAGATGCTCCAGATGGAATCATAGGAAAAACATTATCCTCTTTTTCAACACATATTTCAAGAAAATATGGCTCATCATTTAACAGCATTCTATTTATGGCAGAGTCTAAGTCTTTTCTTTTTGTTACCCTTTCAGCCTTTATATAGTAACCTTTCGCAATAGCAACAAAATCTGGATTTACCATTTCAGTTGATGCATATCTTTTTTCAAAAAACATTTGCTGCCATTGTCTAACCATTCCTAAAAAATCATTATTTAAAACAACAATCTTAACAGCGACTTTGTTTTGAAATATCGTCCCAAGTTCTTGAATCGTCATTTGATATCCACCATCACCAATCACTGCCACCACCTCCCGTTTAGGGTCTCCCATCTTAGCACCTATCGCTGCAGGTAAAGCAAAACCCATTGTTCCAAGTCCACCTGAAGTAATATTACTCTTGGATTTTGTAAATTTTGCATATCTGCATGCTACCATTTGATGCTGTCCAACATCAGTTACGATAATAGCATTTCCATTTGTAACTTTATTTATTGCATTTATAGACTCACCCATTGTTAATCCATTTTTTTTAGGAAATAAATCATCTTGAATAACCTTTTTTTTCTCAATCTTCATCAATGAATCAAATCGATTAATCCAAATAGAGTGATCTTTCTTTTTAACATAAGGAATTATCTCATTTAATGTTTTATTACAATCACCCAAAATAGCAAAATCAACTTTTACATTTTTATTTACCTCAGCTGGATCAATTTCAAAATGAATTATTTTTGCTTGCTTAGCATATGTATTTAAATCACCAGTTACCCTGTCATCAAAACGCATACCAATAGCAATTAAAAGGTCACATTCATTTGTTAAAATATTTGGCCCATAATTTCCATGCATCCCGACCATTCCTTTATTTAATGGATGAGAAGTTGGTATTGCAGATGCACCTAAAATAGTCCAAACAGCAGGTATACCAGTTAATTCAACAAAATTCTTAAAAATATCTTCTGCTTCGCCAAGTATTACTCCTTGACCCCATACAATCATAGGTTTTTTTGAATTATTTATAATTTCAGCAGCATCTTTTATAATATTTAAGTCTATATCAGGTTCAGGCTTATAACTCCTTATTCCGAAGCAATGTTTATAAGAAAACTCAAAACTTTCAAATTGTGCATCTTTAGTAATATCTATAAGAACAGGACCAGGACGACCGGATTTAGCAATATAAAAAGCCTTAGCAATTATAGTTGGGATTTCAGTTGCTTTAGTTATTTGATAATTCCATTTAGTTACAGGTGTTGATATTCCAATAATATCTGTTTCTTGAAAGGCATCTGAACCTAACAAATTAGATGCAACCTGACCAGTAATACATACAATAGGTGTTGAATCAATCTGGGCATCAGCTATTCCTGTAACTAAATTTGTGGCTCCAGGACCAGAAGTTGCAATGGCGACTCCAACTTTTCCTGATGTTCTGGCATAACCTTGTGCAGAGTGAATTGCACCTTGCTCATGCCGAGTTAATATATGATTGAGCTTATCTTGAAACTTATATAACTCATCATAGACTGGCATAATTGCGCCACCTGGATAACCATAAATTATATCAACTCCCTCAGCTAATAGGCAACGAATTACTGACTCTGCTCCAGAAATGTTTTTTGAATTATTATTTTTCATAATTTAAACTCATCAGTTACACATCCATTTGAAGCATCACTAACATTCTTAATATACTTATACAAAACACCTTTTTTAAACTTATATTCAGGTTTATTCCATTTTAACTTTCTAGCTGCTAATTTTTTAGCGGACAAATCAACACTTATTGAATTTAATTTAGCATTAATAGTTATGATATCTCCATTTTCAACGAGGGCAATTGATCCTCCCTCTTGAGCTTCAGGAACAATATGTCCTACAACAAAACCATGTGTTCCTCCGGAAAACCTTCCATCAGTAATTAATGCTACATCCTTTCCAAGTCCAGCTCCCATTATTGCCGCAGTAGGCTTAAGCATTTCAGGCATTCCTGGACCACCTTTTGGTCCCACATAACGAATAACTACAACATCTCCCTTATTTACTTTTCCTAATGATATTTCATTATTAGCCTCAAATTCACTGTCAAAAACTTTAGCTGGTCCCTTAAATACCAAACCTTCTTTTCCGGTAATTTTTGCAACAGATCCATTAGGGGCTAAATTACCTTTTAAAATTCTAATGTGACCTGTTCTCTTAATGGGATTACTGAGAGATTTAATTATCTTCTGATTTTTTTTAAGAGATGGGATTTCTTTTAGATTTTCTTCGAGTGTTTGCCCAGTAACCGTTAAACATTCTCCGTATAACATTTTATTTTCAAACATAAATTTAAGAACAGCAGGAATGCCCCCGACTAAATGAAGATCTTTCATCAAGTATCTCCCACTTGGTTTCAAATCAGCTAAATAAGGAGTATTATCACTAATTTTTTGAAAATCATCAATAGTTAAATTAATTTTAGCAGCTTTTGCAATTGCTAAAAAATGAAGAACAGCATTTGTTGATCCCCCTAAAACAGAAATCAACCTTAAAGCATTTGTAAGAGATTTTTTGGTAATGATGTCTGATGGCTTGATATCCATCTTTAATATATTGTATATTGATGTGCCAACCGATTCACACTCAAATATTTTATTTTTACTTACTGCAGGATTTGAAGAATTGTAAGGCAAAGCCATCCCCAATGCTTCAATAGCTGATGCCATTGTATTCGCAGTATACATTCCTCCGCATGCTCCTGCCCCTGGACAAGCTTTTTGTATTATATTTCTATATTCTTTCTCATCAATTTTTCCTGTAACTTTTTCCCCCCATGCCTCAAAAGCAGAAACAACATCCAATTCTTTTCCATTATGACACCCGGGCGAAATTGTTCCTCCATAAATAAGAATACTTGGTCTGTTTAATCTTATCATTGCCATCAAAGCGCCTGGCATATTCTTATCACAACCAACGACTGTTACAACCGCATCATATGACATAGCTTGAATTACAGTTTCAATAGAATCTGCAATTATATCTCTTGAAGGAAGTGAAAATCTCATTCCAGGTGTTCCCATTGAAATGCCATCACTGACTCCAATTGTATTAAAAATTAATCCAATCATATTTTTATCATGCTCAATTCCTTTTTTAACTAAAACTGAGAGATCATTTAAATGCATATTACAAGGATTACCCTCATATCCAGTGCTTGCAATTCCAATAATTGGCTTTTTAAGATCATCGGCTGATAACCCAATTGCATGAAGCATAGCTTGAGCAGCAGGTTGAGAAGAATCTTGTGTGACTTGATGACTAAACTTATTTAACACAATATTAAATTTTAGTTTACAACGAAATTAATTAGAACAACTTATTTGTAAAAACACTTAATAAATACAAACTATATTCAAACTTACTATTATATAGTTAAAATAATAATAATCAGATATTTAAACAAAATTAAAGCTGGAATTCAAAAGAATCATTAACATATTAATTTAAAGGGATAATAAAAAATTGTCGATATTTGCATGGTAAATTTATTGTTTTATAAAACCATTTAAATAATTGGAAAAGTCAGTTAGCAATGCCATATTTTATAGAAGGTCTGTTCGAATTTATGATTCTTCAAAATCGATAAATTCTAAAAAAGTTAAAAAATGTATTGATCAAGCAACTTTAGCTCCTTCCAGCAGCAATATGCAGCTTTGGGAATTCCATCATGTTATCTCTAGAGAAATTAAAAATAAAATTTCAAAATCATGCTTTAATCAACCTGCTGCAAAAACAGCTAAACAGCTTGTTATTGTTGTTGTTCGAAAAGATTTATGGAAAAAAAGACTTGCTTCAAATATAAATAATATAAAATCATCTTATTCTAAAATGAAGAACATTGATATAAATCTAAAAAAGAAAACATTATATTATTATGAAAAATTAGTCCCTTTAATTTACTCTGATTTTTTAGGATTGAAAAGTTTGTTTAAGAAGTTATATGTTAAAACTATTAGCTTATTCAAACCAATTTATCAAGAGGTAGGTAGTGGAGATATAAGAGTGGTTACTCACAAAAGTGCTGCATTAGCAGCCCAATCTTTCATGTTGAGTATGGCTGCAATTGGATACGATACATGCCCTATGGAAGGTTTTGACTCTAAAAGAATTAAAAAAGATTTAAAACTCCCATCTTCTGTTGAAATAAGCATGGTTATTGGATGTGGGATAAGATTAAAAAATGGTGTATATGGAAAACGGTTTAGAATACCTTCTAATGAAACCTATTTTGAGCACTGATTTTAAAAGTTACTAATTTTCCTGTCCCTAATTGAGCTAATTTTGATTGAGAGTTTTCCGTAAGCTGAAGAATTCTTGGGTACCCTCCAGTTACTTGACCATCTCTCATAACAATTATTAATTCTCCATTTGGAGTTAATTGAACCGTTCCTGGTATTACAGATCTACTATGGGTTGAAATTTCATTTTCCAAACCAATTCCTGATAAAATATATGCCATTCGATTATTTGATCCAATTGTATATTCAGATTTTTCTATTTTATTTTTTAATTGATTATCTAAATTATTCCAAAATGGACCTTGATAAACCTCTAAAACTTTATTCAATTTCATTTTTTTAGATGACATATAGTTTGTTTGAATATTTTTTTTAGAACCTTTTAAAAAAATATTTTGACCTTTAAATACTGTTCCTTTAGAGGTTATTGGATAGTATTGAGAATAACTTCCAAATTTTTTTTCATTAGTTAATCCTCCTCTAAAACTAATATAATTTCTAAAGCCATTTTTAACGACACCTATATCCAATACATCTCCTAATTCACATAAAAACGGTTCATTTAATTTCATTAATTCATCATTTTTTTTAATAATTACTTCAGCTCCTGTAACTGCAACATTACAATTGCCAGAAAACAAGATTTTTGGCCCCCTGAAGGTTGACTCTAATAAAGCCTCAGAATTATAATTCTCTACCAATGAATTAGCTTTATTGAAAGAAAAATAATCCATGGGTCCAGAGACTGGAACACCAATTCCTCTATAACCAAATCTCCCTATATCTTGTATCGAGGTATAAAAGCCTGTATCTATTATTTTAATTGATGATTTCAAATGATGAAACTTTTAAATTTTTGTTTAATTTTTCATAATTTTTGTTTTGCAATTTATATTCTTGATGCGTAATTGAAATGAAATTAATTTTATCTCCTGGCAATAATAAACACGATGATTTTTTCTTAAGATTAAAATTTGAAAAATATGTTTTGCCAATTCTATACCATCCCCCAGGACTTGTTTGAGGATAAATGCCAACATATGATTTTCCAACAGCTAAAGTACCAGGCTGAACTGATTTTTCAGGGGTTTTTTTTCTTGGTAAATATAATTTAGATGGTAATCCTATAGAATAAAAAAAACCAGGTAAAAACCCATAATGATACACCTGAAATTCACAATCTAAAAAATCTTTTATGTAGGATTTATATGCATCATTATTATTTTGAAAATATTTTAATAAATCAGAAGAAAAGACAGGGTCAAAACATACTGGAATTTGCCATAAGGTTCGAACTATTTTTTGTTTTTTTAATGAAAAATCATTAATCCATAATCCAATTTGTTTTAAATCTTTAAAAGCAGGTTTTTCTCTAAAAAAAATCGTAATCTCATGAAATGAAAAAACTACCTCATAAATTATGTTTTGAAATTCACTTTGAAGTGAAATGCATAATTGCGATAACCATCCGACTTTTAAGTTGCTTCCATTTTTGTTTTCTAAATAAAAAATAATAGTTCTTTCTCCGAACTTAAAATACTTCATGTTAATTATTATAGTTTCTTGTTAACTGATTCATGAATTTTAATGATAAACTTTTCAGACATAAATGAATCAGAATGAAGACATATAGTATCAAAAGAAACATTTTTAAAAGTATTATTAGAAGTTTTAATTTTTCCTTTTAATAAAAATTCTAAATTAGAAGAAAAATCACTTAGAGATTTAATAATAGAGTTTTCATTACTTCGAGGAATTAAGGATAGTGATTTATCATACCTTCTATCAGAAAAAATTTCTTTAATTACATTAAAGCCTTTTTTCTCAGCTATTTTAATTATTCGCTTTGATGTAGGAAGTATTAAATAATTTATTTCTGGGAATTCCTTCAAAATTTCTAAATATGCTTCGATTAATTTATGATTGTCAACTAAATCATTATATAGAGCTCCATGGGCTTTACAATGATGCCAATTTGTTTTAAAATAAGCTAATGATTTTTTGAAATTCATTAATTGAAAATAGATTGAATCTTGAAACTCATTTAATTTCATTGAAATTGAAGTTCTTCCAAAATTTTTTTTATCAGGGTAAGATGGATGAGAACCAACATTTACGCTATATTCTAGAGCACTTTTAATAGTGTTTTTAATAGTCTTAATTGAACCAACATGCCCTCCACATGCTATACTGCAGCTATTAATATATTGCATAAAATATTTATCATTAACTATTCCTTCACCTAAATCAACATTAATTTCCACTAATTTTAATTTTTGAAATCCTATTTAATTTAAAAATACTAAAATAGAAACTTTACAGCCAGATAAGTAAAAAAAATAAATAATAATAAAAGTCCTATGAATCGAATTTTATTAATAATTAAATCTTTCTTTTTTGGTATACATATTAAGCATATAAAAAGAGTAATTCCAGGAAGTAAAAGTCCATTAGTAACTTGTGCTACTTTTATTAATTTTATTGGATTATATCCAGAAAAAGAAAAGATCATACCAGTAATTATAACTATGAAGATTGATGCTTTTTTTAATAATTTTGAATTAGGGTGTTTTGAAAATGATTCCTCTACAACATAACCAGCAGCTAAGGGAGCTGTAATTGCGGAACTTATTCCTGCAGCAAATACCCCTAAAGAAATAAAAATTTGAGAATTTGAACCATATAGAATTTGTAATGATTTTCCCATATCATTAATTGAAGATATTTGATCAATATTGGTTCCTGCAGCAGCTATAACTATTGAAGATGATATTAAACCACCAAAACATACAGAAATCATTGTATCTCTTCTTAAAAAGGAAGACTCTAATTTATCTATTTCGTTTTTTACTAATGCTGCGTGAAGAAATAAATTATATGGAACTATAGTTGTTCCCAGAACAGCAATAATAGTTGCCCATGTATCAGGTCTCCATCTGGGTACAATAAAACCTTCTAATAATTCTAATAATGGAGGTTTTGTCAAAAAAGCGGAAAACATAAACGAAATACTCATCAACAAAACAGCTATTCCAAGTGTGTTTTTAATTAATCTATTATTTTCTTTTAAAACAAAAAAAAATGTTATAAAACCAACAAAAAAATATAAACTAAAACTTATGTAATTATCTACATTATGTTTAAATAATTCAATTATATTTTTTAAACCTATGTAGGCTCCTGATATATTTCCAATTTCATATGCTGCATTTCCAAGAACTATTGATATCAAGACTAAACCTAAAAATAAAATCTTTAAAAATGAATTATTTAATTTTTTATTAAATAATTCAACTAATCCTTTATTATGTTTAAAACTTAAATTAGCAACAGTATCTTGAAAAAAAATTGTAATTATACAAGAAAGAACAACTGCCCATAACAATTCATATCCAAATTCAACTCCAGCAATTGCACATACAGTCAAACTTCCTGGACCAATAAAAGCAGCAGTAATTATAATTGCAGGACCGGGTTTAAATAAAGATCCTTTCATTTATTTTTTTTTAGAAAGGTGCATCATCTCCTGCTAAATCATCTTCGGGTCCAAAAGCATCATCAGGATCCATATCATTTTTTGGTGATATGATATTTTTTTCAGAATTCATTTTTGATTGAAATTCAGAAGATGAATCGAAATCTGATAAATTTTCAAACTTACCTAGATGAGCCTGAAATTTGAGTCTAATACTATCTAAACCGCCATTTCTATGTTTAGAAACGATAAATTCAGCTTGACCATCTGATGGACTTCTTTCTTCATCATCCCACTCATCAATTCCATAATACTCTGGTCGATAAATAAATGACACAATATCTGCATCTTGTTCTATGGCACCAGATTCTCTCAAATCTGACAACTGAGGTCGTTTTGTGCCACCCCTAGTTTCGACAGCTCTTGAAAGCTGAGAAAGAGCTATTACAGGTGTATTAAGCTCTTTTGCAAGAGCTTTTAAATTTCTAGATATAGTTGAAATTTCTTGCTCTCTATTTCCAGATTTATTATTTGTAGCAGCAGTCATTAATTGAAGATAATCAATAACAAAAAGTTTGATTCCGTGTAACCTTGAAAGCCTTCTTGCTTTTGCTCTTAGTTCAAAGATTGATAACGAAGGAGAATCATCAATATATAATGGTGCTTTTTCAAGGTCACTAACTTTGAAGTTTAATTGTTGCCACTCATGCTGAGCTAATTTTCCTGTTCTAAGTTTTTCAGAAGACAATCCAGTTTCAGCTGAAATTAATCTAGTAATAAGCTGAACTGAAGACATTTCTAATGAAAAAAATGCAACAGGTGTTTGTCTTCCAACAGCAATATTTCTCGCCATGGATAATGTCAATGCGGTTTTACCCATTCCAGGTCTAGCAGCAATAATAATTAAATCACTAGGTTGCCATCCAGAAGTTAATTTATCAAGATCATCAAAACCACTACTTATTCCACTAAGTCCATCTTGACGGCCAATATCTTCAATTTTCTTCTTAGCTTCAATTACAAGGTTTTGAGCTGATGAAGCGGATTTTTTAATATTTCCTTGAGTAACATCGTAAAGCTTAGATTCAGCCTCATCTAAGAGCTCTAAAACATCTGTTGAATCTTTATATGATTTTTCAATAATTTCGCTTGAAATTTTAATCAAACTTCTTTGAATATATTTTTGTAAAATTATCCTAGCATGAAATTCAATATGTGCTGAGCTTGCGACTTTCTGAGTTAATTGAACTAAATAAAAATCTCCTCCTACTGAATCCAGTCTACCGGATTTTCTAAGAGCAGATGAGACTGTCAATAAATCAATAGGACTGGTTGATTCGAACAACATCAATATTTCTTCAAAAATATATTGATGTGCTAATTTATAAAAAGCTTCTGGTTGTAATATGTCTATCACTTCATCAACTCCTTTTTTGTCAATTAGCATAGCTCCTAAAACTGCTTCTTCCAAATCTAAAGCCTGAGGAGGAAGTTTTCCTTGTTCTAAATTAATTATAGAACTATTAGGTTTTATTGTTTTAAAAAAATGTTTTTTTTCTTCCATTTTTCAAATGTAAGTCCGAAAAATTTAATTGAAGATTTTTTTTTGAATCAAATGTAAACACTGAATAAGTTAATAACTTATCTATGTTGTTAACAACATAAAATTATTTCTTATCATCATTAAAAACTCCCATATTCAAGAATTTATTTCTTCGATAATTGATTCTCATTCCAGGCTCCATTTTATTCAATTTTTGAAAAGCACTTAATATTTCCTTTTTAACTGAATTAAAGACAGTTTCTCTATCAAAATGAGCTCCTCCAATAGGCTCTTTTATTATTTTATCAATTAATTTGGCTTTTAACATGTCCTGAGACGTCAACTTAAGAGCATCAGCTGCAGCCTCTTTATATTCCCAACTTCTCCATAAAATAGATGAACACGATTCTGGAGAAATAACTGAATACCAAGTGTTTTCTAACATAAAAACTCTATCTCCAACACCAATTCCTAAAGCTCCTCCTGAAGCACCTTCTCCAATTATTACAACTATTATAGGAACTTTCAGAGACATCATTCCAATAATATTTTTTGCTATGGCTTCTCCTTGTCCTCTTTCTTCAGCTTCAAGTCCTGGAAATGCTCCTGGAGTATCAACAAAGGAAACAATGGGAATATTAAACTTTTCAGCAGAATGCATTAACCTAAGAGCTTTTCTGTATCCTTCAGGATTTGCCATACCAAAATTTCTGTACTGTCTAGTTTTGGTGTTATAACCTTTCTGAGTCCCAATTAGCATAAAAGTTTGATTATCAATTTTTCCTAATCCTCCCACCATTGCTTTATCGTCAGCAATATTTCTATCACCATGCAGTTCAAGAAAAGTACCATTTGATAATGCTTCAATATAGTCTAAAGTGTATGGCCTTGATGGATGTCTAGATAATTGCACTCTCTGCCAAGCTGATAAATTAGAATATATCTCATTTTTAGTCAATTCAAGTTTAGATTGAAGAAGTTGACATGTATCACTAACATCAACTTCACTCTCATCGCCAATATCTTTGCATTTTGCTATTTGCTCATGGAGATCTTTTATTGGCTCCTCAAAATCTAAATATTCCATATTTTAATATGATGTCTACAAATGTATATTCTTTTTTGATAACTTTTTAACTCTATTCTTTCGTTTATCTAAAGTATCTAAAAAAATTGCAATTAAAATTAAAACAAAGCCTATATAAAAATCAAAACTCATTAATTCATCTTTTCCAAAAAATATTAGTGATAGTAATATTGCATATACGGGTTCTAGATTGATAATTACCATAAATGAAAAAGGTGAAAGGTTTCTCATTACTTTAACCGATATTACATGCGCATATGCAGTACATATCGAACCTAAAACAATTAATAAAATTAAATCTTTATAATCAAACTTAAATAAAGATTTAATTTGATCTATATCAAAAAACATAAAAATAGTAATTGCTAACCAGCCAATAAAAAGTTCATAGAAAGTGATTTTAATCGGAGATTGCTTCTCTTTTACCAAATTACTATTAATTAGAGTAAAAAAAACACTTAAAATAGTTGCTAAAAAAGCTATTGCCATTCCAAAATATTGATCAAATTCAGCTCTAAAAATAATTATTAATCCAATTAACGCGATTGATCCAAAAGTCAATTCCTTAAAAGAAAATTTTCTTTTAAAAAAAAGAGGTTCGATTAACGAAGTAACAAATGCTCCTGATGCCATAATTGATAGTGTTAAGGAAACTCCTGATGTTTTAATTGCATAAAAAAAAGCGACCCAATGGGAAGAAATTAAAATTCCTGCTATAATTAATCGAAGTAGGAATTTTTTTGGAATTAAAAGTTTTTCTTTTACAAAAAATGAAAAATATATTCCAACCAAAAAAAAAGCAATAAACATTCTGTGCCAAACTATTTGAATAGAATTTAATTGAATCAAAGCCCCTAATATAGAGGTGAAGCCCCATAGGAAAACTAAAAAATGGAAACTAAGTAAATCTTTAGTTTTATCGTTTTGCATATTTTAATAAAAAAATAGCTAAAATTCCAAAAAGGATAAGGGGTAACCAGGCTCCTAGAAAAGGAGAAAAATTAGATTTTGTAACTAAAACACCAAAAATTTTATCAAAAAAAATGAATAAAAAACCAAGGGTAATTCCAAAAGCTAAATTAAGCCCCATACCACCTCTTCTCTTAAAAGAAGACATTGATACAGCAATAATTGTAAGGATAAAAGAAGCCAGAGGTAAACTATATCTTTTATGTCTTACTAATAAATGAGTATTTATCATCATTGATCCACTACTTCTTTCAAGATTAATAAAATCATTTAAATCAAACATTGATAATGTTTCTGCTTTATAATTTACTGGTGCTAAATCATCTATTTTAAAATCAAAAATTGTATCCTTTATTGATAATTTTTCCATCGATTCCTTATCACCATTTATAACTCTTTTAGTATAAGTTGATAATCTAAAAAATGAATCTTTTTCAATCCAACGAATACTTTCAGCAGTGATTTTTTGTTCTAACTTTTGCCCATTAAACCTCTCTAAAGTAAAGTTGTTTGCTCTTTTTCTAATCGGATTATAACTGCTAACATAAATATATTCTTTGGGGTTTATTTGCTTAAAAAGATAAGTTGTTTTTCTCTCATCTTTCTTCTTGATATACTTAAACAAAAATTCATTGAATCCTTTATTAGAATTAGGAACTATAAACATCCCCATAATAAAGGTTATAATAGCTATGAAAGAAGCTGATATCATGAAAGGTCTTATAAATCTTGTAAAAGAAATCCCGGAACTTAAAATTGCAATTATTTCAGTATTATTTGCAAGTTTAGATGTGAACCATATTACTGATAAAAAAAGAAATATTGGAAATAAAAGGTTTGCAAAATACCAGGTAAAATCAATATAATAATTAATTAAGGCATTAGTTGGGACTTCATTTTCTTTGAATTTGTCAATTTTCTCAGCAATATCAACCATTATACCTATAGGGACAAACAATATAATCATTATAAAAAATGTTCCTAAGTATCTTTTAATTATATACCAATCGATTAGTTTCATTTTACAAACGTTGGTCTAATTTTTTAATCATTTTTAATTTCCATGATCCAAAATCTCCTACTAATATATGTTTTCTTGACTCTCGAACCAACCACATATAAAAAGCAAGGTTATGAATTGTACATATTTGCTTTCCTAACATCTCATTTACAGAAAAAAGATGTCTTACATATGACCTAGAATATAGTGTGTCAACAAAACAATAATTATTAGAATCAAGAGGTGAAAAATCTAATTCCCATTTTTTATTTTTAATGTTTATTGTTCCATTTGCAGTAAAAATCATTCCATTTCTTGCATTTCTTGAAGGCATAACACAATCAAACATGTCAATACCCAAAGAAATATTTTCAAGCAAATTTATTGGAGTTCCTACTCCCATTAAATATCTGGGTTTATCCTCTGGTAATATTTTAGTAACCACTTCTGTCATTTCATACATTTGATCTGCAGGTTCACCAACTGATAACCCCCCTATAGCATTTCCAAAACAATTTTTACTTGCAATATATTCAGCTGATTCCTTTCTTAAATCTTTGAATACACTTCCTTGAATTATTGGAAAAAATATCTGAGAATAATCATAAACAAAATTTTCATTTTGATTCTGCAAAATACATCTATCAAGCCAACGATGTGTTCTTTTCATAGATATTTTTGCATATTTGTGATCACAAGGATAAGGTGTACATTCATCAAATGCCATTATTATATCAGCACCTATTTTTCTTTGAATAGTAATAGCATTTTCAGGAGTAAAAAAATGAAATGATCCATCTATATGAGATTTAAACTTAACACCTTCTTCTTTAATTTTTCGATTAGCCGATAAAGAATAAACCTGATACCCCCCTGAATCAGTAAGGATTGGTTTATTCCAATTCATGAATTTATGAATTCCACCAGCTGCTTCGATAACTTTAACTTGTGGTCTTAAATATAAATGATATGTGTTAGCTAATATAATATCAGGATTGATATCATTTTCTAACTCGGTTTGATGAACTCCCTTGACAGTAGCAGAAGTCCCTACAGGCATAAAAATAGGAGTTAAAATAGTTCCATGATCGGTAAAAATTTTTCCCGCTCTCGCTCTAGAAAGCTTATCTGTTTGATTTAATTCAAATTTCATATGAACATCAAAGATATTAATCTAAAATATAGTAAAATCTGAATGTTAATTAATAAATTATAAACTATCAAAAATACCATAGTTTGGACTTTGCAAATAGATCCATTTGATGTAATATTGTTATTTAACTAATTTATCCTTTATATGGCTGATATTTTATTTTTAAAATCCTTTGTCCAGCAAGTTAGAAGAGATATTTTAAGGATGGTTCATAAAGTAAATTCAGGTCACCCTGGAGGATCCCTAGGATGTGCAGAGTTTTTTGTTGCATTATTTAATGAAATTATGGATCATAATCCAAGTTTTAATTTAAACGGTAAAAATGAAGATATTTTTTTCTTATCTAATGGTCATATTTCTCCAGTTTTTTACAGTGTTTTGGCTAGAAATGGATACTTTCCAATAAAAGAACTTAACACTTTCAGGTTAATTGATTCAAGACTTCAAGGTCATCCAACTACTCATGAAGGTCTGCCAGGAATTAGAGTTGCCTCAGGATCACTTGGACAAGGTTTATCAGTAGCAATTGGATCGGCGCTTAGCAAGAAACTTAATAAAGATTTTAAAACTGTTTTTGTTTTAATGGGTGATGGGGAACTTCAAGAAGGACAAAATTGGGAAGCACTAATGTTTGCAGCAGCAAAAGGTGTCGATAATATAATTGCAACCATAGATGTAAATGGAAAACAAATTGACGGTTCAACTGATGAAGTATTGTCTTTAGGAAACCTCAAATCTAAATTTGAATCTTTCGGATGGAAAACCTTAGAATTAAAAGAGGGAAATAACATTGAATTAGTAATATCTAAATTAAACGAAGCAAAAGGTTTTCTTGGCAAAAATGTTCCTGTTGCTATTTTAATGAAAACAGAAATGGGTAATGGAGTTGATTTCATGATGGATACACATGCTTGGCATGGAATAGCTCCTAACGATGATCAATTAAAATTAGCTCTTTCACAAAATCCGGTCACATTGGGTGATTATTAATTATGATGAAATATAAAGATTTGGGAGCAAATGACACTAGATCAGGTTTTGGGGCTGGATTAACAGAGTTAGGAAAAATCAATTCAAATGTTATCGCACTCTGTGCAGATTTAGTAGGTTCTCTGAAAATGAATCAGTTTAAAGAAGAAAATCCTGATCGTTTTTTCCAAGTTGGAATTGCTGAAGCTAATATGATGGGAATTGCAGCTGGTTTAACCATTGGAGGTAAAATTCCTTTTACTGGTACTTTTGCTAATTTTTCAACAGGAAGAGTTTATGATCAAATTCGTCAATCAATAGCATATTCTGGAAAAAATGTAAAAATTTGTGCTTCACATGCCGGAATAACTCTAGGTGAAGATGGTGCAACTCATCAAATTCTAGAAGATATAGGTATGATGAAGATGCTCCCAGGCATGACCGTAA
>MDTG01228642.1_pt1 | contig 23528 bp, 25 predicted proteins | sample 811421 | NCBI WGS metagenome assembly MDTG01 (sample SAMN05326645, study PRJNA326480) | marine metagenome | isolation source: seawater | place: Pacific Ocean: South East | collected 2011
ATTTTGTCTAGAAGGATGGCCATTTTCATAATTTAAGGATGGAACGAACTAAATGGGGCTAATGATTGAAGAAGCTCCAAAGTGAACCTTTGGAGATCACTGAAATCATCGCCATTTAGGAGCGGAGAACTTAAATTAGGAAACAGGCCTAGATTTTTTTGTTTACTTTTTTCATCAATGGAAAAAAGTAAAGACAGAGCATTGAAAACAAAATAGTTTAGTTATTATTTACTTATCAACCTAGGTAAACAAACGAATATTCAAATTTAATTATAGTAAATATAATAAGTCAAAATAATTGCAGTCATATTGTAAATTCCGTGAGCTACTATTGAAGCAGTCAGTCGCTTAGTTCTTATGAATAATAAAGTGTACATTATAGTGGGAGTCAATATATCAAACCAATCCAATGAAGTAACAGGCATATGTCCTAATGAAAACACCAAAATAGATAAAATTGCAGAAAACCATAATCCTGTTTTTGGGTTCTTAAAAATATCTTTCAGCACATTTATAAAATATCCTCTATTAAAGAGTTCTTCTGTAATTCCACCACCTATTACTCCTAATGCAATAAAGGAAAGTGTGCCTATTAAACTGCCATCATACATATCTAATACACCACTTATGTCTGGTCGATCTGCTCCACCCGTGTTTGGAATAATAAATACGTACTGAAGAGTTGTCCAAAAAGCACCGAAAATGAGACCTAATAAAATGTCTTTTCTAAAGTTCTCAAACTTAAGACCGATATCGCTAAAGTCTTTCTTTAGGATTTTCAAGGAAGCATAGAGCAAAGCCGTTATTGAGAAAAATTGAAAAAGAGCAATGAAAAGTAAGTTTATACCAATTTTGCCACCATTGATTTTGGTTACGCCAAAGAATACATCTGGAATAATGAAAAGAGCATAGCCTAAAATAATGGTAAGGATAAAAATGATTAACGTTTTTGATTTACTTACAGTTTTTGTAATATTATTTGTCATATTCAATGTTTTTTAAATTTCTTATTGCAATGCTTATTCTTTTCCAAACTGTCCCTGTACTGTTTTTAAAAGCAAACTGGTATCGTAACCGAAACCATTCTTAAAAACGGTTTCTACTTTTTTAATGACTGATGCATCCTGTTCTAAAATCCCATTTAAAATAACAAAATCAGCTCTTTTACCTTCTTGAATAATTCCAATATCATTTCGCTCTAATGCTTCGGCACCATTGCCTGTCATAATCTGAATAGCCTCTTCAGTTGAAAAACCTGCTTCGATAAGTAATTCGTAATTTCTTTGGTCACCAAATCCGGGAAGCACATGCCTTCCTGCATCTACACCAGCAGTTAAGGTACCACCCATTTCAAAAAACTGCCGTTCAAAGGCCATTATCCGTTTGAGTCGGGCTTCTCTTGTGTTTTCCGTTGATTGAAGGCTGTCGTATCGCTTCCTTCTTTCTTGATATTGAGCAAGCAAAAAAGGCGACATTGCAGCAATGCTTCGTTCATCCGCATAAGCCCTCTTGGGAATACTCGATTCGTAAATTGCCAAAGTTGAAGTTAAAAAAACATCTTCATCGATCATAAATTGCTGAAGTTGCTTCACTTCTTTAGCCGAAATATCAATGGAATCAATGTATCCCCGTGAACCATCACAGACTCCAAAAGTTTTATTTTTCCTAAAATCACTCGCACTGTTTAATCCATGTTCTATCCCGTCAATACCAAGCTTGGTAGCTTGCTCAAAGGTGATTGAACATAAATGTCCCGTAACTTTTGCGTTTTGTTTGTGTGCTTCGTCGATGATAACCTTTAAGTCATTTGGACGGGTATTTCGGTATACCTTAAACCAACGGACGCCCTTGTTGGTCCAATGCTGAATGGTGTCTCTAATGTGTTTCTCATCTCGGGGAATAATCATGTTCGGATTACCTCCCGATCCGGTAAAATACGGACCACTGGTTATTATATCAGATCCTGCAAATTCACCTTTTTCAACTCTTTCCGCCAATTCAATTTCTTTTTGCGGAGATGCTGAACCACAAGTTTGAATAGTGGTGACACCGGCGGCTAGATAGAGTTTAGAGGCTACCTCCCCAACAAATGGAAAGCCGGGAATGTGAAGGTGATTGTGTAAACCAACAATACCGGGAATGACGGTTTTCCCACTCAGGTTTATTGTTGTGGCGTTTTTAGGGATATCAAGCTCTCCACTTTTTCCGATCGCTTGTATATAACCATCAGAGATGATGAGTGTTTGATCTATTTTTGCCGGGCGTCCTGTGCCGTCTATAACCCTTGCATGGGTTAGGGCCAAAACATTGGAACTGTATTTTACATATTTAAGCACATGCTCAGATAAAGCTGTACGTTGCTTTCCCGTATTATTGATTGAACTTTGAGCAGTTGATTTTGAGCCGAGCTTTTCTCCGCAGTTTGTTAATGCGAAAAGTAAAGCGATGATGATGAATGGTTTCATTGTGTATTTATACGATTTGATATCAATATATCTTTAATTAGTTGTATTAGTCTTAACTGACCTTAGCAAAGGATACTTTATCGTTTTTTGAATTAGAATTAACAAGATGCATATCAAATCCATAAATAATCAACCAAAGGGCTAAGACAATTTCCAGTAAGGCTGTTGGTAAAGCTAACATAATATAGCTTGGGGTAATAATGTTTATAACATTAAACATAAGAAGTATACTTGCCAAAATACCACTTAACACAGTGGCAATAAGCCCCCAAATAGATAACCATCTAGGAATCAATTTTGATTGATACAAAATAGAATAGAACATTAGGTTACCCACGCTTAAAATTAGGGGCATGGCCACATGATTTACTAAATCTCTACCCGATCTTAATAGATTATCTAATGTTTGAAAATGAGCTGACCCTGAGCTTTCAGCTTGTAGAAATTCATCACTTAATTCCAATAAGAGCAGGATACTCAACCAACCTATGAAAATAAATGCCACAGAAATACTTCTGAAAGTTAGAAAGCCAATTGTTAGACTTGTGTTAACTTTTTTCAGCATTGTATATAATATTATTGGAATGCTAGCATAAATTAGAGCTAAGGTAAATTGCATGAAAGCTCTAATTTTTATTGCATTTGAATTGACAGAAACACTTTCAAGATTACCCATTTCATCAATAACCGGATCTATACTCAATACACCTACAACTATACTAAGAATTAGCAATACACCAATTGCAATTGATTTCTTTCTGATTTTGTCCATGATATTTTTACACTTTAATATTAGCACAAAAATATCATGGTGTTATTTTGAACTCATTGACTTAAGTTAAGAAATCAAATTATTTATTATCCTTTTTCTAATTCGGCTTAATGATTCTGCTTTAATGCCTAAATAGCTCGCTATTTGGTGCTGAGGAACTCTTTGGAGCAAGTCCGGTCTATTTTTAAGTAAGTTTATGTAGCGTTCTTCCGGGCTTGATGTTTTAAATACAGTGAAGTTTTCCTGTTGTGTTGTTAATATTACTTCCCCTATAACCCTCGATAAGGATTCTAATTGCGGGTACTTTTGATACATTTCCTGTTCTAAGGTTGGATTGCCCACATTAACAACCGTATCTTCTATACATTCTAAGTAATATTTGGATGGTGCTGATTTACCATAATTGGCGGGTGTGACAGCTTGCTCTTCTGTATAAAATTCTATGGTTTTTTCTTCTCCATTTTTCAAAAAATAGCTTCTAATACACCCTTCTAATATGAAATAGCATTCATTTGAAAAATCACCTTCTTTAAGTAGAATAGTTCCTTTTTTATAGGTTTTGAAATATGCACTTTCGTTTACTGCATGCTCTAATTCCTTTGTAATTGCAGTGTATTTTGAGAGGTATTTTAGAATTTGGTTTTTCACAATATGATTCTATATGGTTTTGATTAATCAGAAGAGCACATCCTGTAAATTTTCGTCTGATTCCAAGACTCTTTTGGCGTATGGACAGAGCGGTAAGATCTTGAGGTTTTGCTCACGGGCAAACTCAACGGCTTTCATGACCAATTGTTTTCCATAGTCTTTGCCCCTAAACTTATCGTTTACTAAGGTATGGTCGATGATAAAGCGCTTTTCACCTGCCCAGGTGTAAGTCATTTCCCCGGCAATTTCTTCATTCTCATAAATGGTAAACTTTCCTTTTTTGCCGTTGTCTTCTTTGTTGATTGTTGTCATCGATACTGCTTTTTATAACTACTATTTAACGCTCAAAGCTCCCGAAGGACATTTCGCTACTTGGTCGATTAACTCTTCTGAAGTCGCATTTTCCATTTTAATCCAGGGTCGAGCTTTTGGGTTGTATACCTTTGGTAAGGTTTTTACGCAAACTCCCGAATGAATGCACTTTTCTGCTTTCCACAAAATGGTGATGTCACCATTTGTATATTCTTTTGCTTCCATAATTTTCTTTATTTTTCTTCCATTCTTTTTTATGTTTTTCAACATCCCATTTAATGTTCCAGTTTTTAACGTAATCTTCAATTGTTCCCAGTCCGACCTCAGCACGTCTTTCATTTACTTTCTCCGGCTCAATGAGTGGAGAAACATAAAACTCTCCGCCTTTTTGATCTCGACCGATTTGGCTGCCGTAAATTTGCTTTTTTCCCTGTCTTAAAGCCACACGGTCTTCTAAAAGCGCTAAGCTAGCAGCATTGGCATTTCCTACTTTAACAGCCTCGCGCATCATGGGCAAATAGTGAAGCTGTGTTTCCAGCTCGGCGTGTTGAATGACTAAAAACAAAGTAGAGTTTCCTTGCTTACCAATGACGTTTGTTCCCAGCCAACCTCGTTCATCGAGAATCTTCTTTACTTTAATGAGGTTAATGGAGTCGGTTTTTTGAATGAGCGCCCAATGCGCTTTCATTTCATCTGAATCTCGTCCGTGTTTTTCTTCAATTTCTCGGATTTGCATTCTGTACTTTTGATCCAATTGGTAAATGGTATCCAATTGAGCGACTAATTCTTTGTCGAAGTCTTTTTCATATTCCTCTTTATTGGCTTTTACAATTGTCAGAAGCCTATCCCAACGCTTATCCTCATGAAGTGAGTTTAAGTCGGTATCGACACTAATGTGATTGTAATCATTGTATTTCGTTTTGCTTTCAGCTAAACGAAATAAATGAAAAAAGGCACGCTCGGGATTGTTTGCTAAAGCATGAGAGCAAGCAGCATTGTACCTGTCTGTTGGATATGCTTTCCCATCAATTACCTTAAAAGCTTTTTCAAACTCTTCGGCAGACTTTTGAAATTCATTTGCCTGATAAAATTCCCATGCTTGTGCTGAATGTTTAAAGTATTGTTCCGGTGGTTGACAATAACTATTTAAAAAACTAATTGTTCCAATAATAGTGAGTAGTAAACTGGTTTTCATCTTTTATTTTTTAGTTGATTCATTTTTACATTGAAAGTCAAAGGTATATAAAAATAAAAGATATGGTAATTCTATTTGTAACTTTATACTAAATTGATAATTAAATGATTCACATTTATTATCTAAAGGTTAGTATTTAAATGACTTTGAAAAGTTGAAAGAGTACTTACTGAGCAACAGGTCGTTGACTCATGTATTAAGTTTATAAAGTATCAGAAATAAAGCTGACTTACTTACTTATCCCCAAACTCTTTTTCAACTGCTGCTAAAGCTTTTTCAATGTTTTGTTTAGACTCTTCTTGTAGCTTGTTTTGTAGGGCAACCATTTTTATGGCAGAAATGGCTGCTTCTTCCCCTTTGTTACCATGTTTTCCTCCGCTTCGGTCAATACTTTGCTGAAGCGTATTATCGGTTAAAACACCAAAAATAACCGCTTGATTGTATTTTAATGAAACGTCTTTAATTCCTTGAGAAACACCCTGGCAAACAAAATCGAAGTGCTTGGTTTCACCTTGGATAACGCAACCCAGACAAATCACGGCATCTACAGAAAGGTATTCTAACATAAATTGAGCTCCTGTAGGTAACTCAAAACTACCGGGAACGTGTTTTACATGAAGGTTTTCCTCTTTTAATCCATATTTTAAAAGAATGCTTTTAGCTCCTTTAAGTAAGTTAGAGGTAATTTGCTCGTTCCACTCAGAAACAACAATCCCAATGCGCATTGATGAAGCATTGGGAATTTGTTTTGGATCGTGTTCAGAAAGATTCTTATTGGCTGTAGCCATATTTTTTAATTTACATAAGACTCTGCTCGTGCAATGTATTTTTCAATATCAGCTGCCTCTGCAGAAGTGCGGAAATCTGATTTTATCTTACTGTAAGTGTCTACTGCTTCATCATAATCGCCTAACAACTCATAGGTTTGTCCGGCTTTTAAAAGGTACATAGGAGTTGAAAAATCGTTTTTCACAACTGTTGCAGCTTTCTCATAGTTGCTTACAGCTTTGTTATAATCTCCTAGTTCCATGTAAGCGTCGCCCATAGCGCCATATTTAATACTTTCCACAATTGTTTCATCACCTTCAAAATCTTCTAAAGCATCAATTGCTGCCTCAAATTGTCCGGTTTTTAAGAAAGCAATGCCCAAATAGTAATAAGCTAAGTTACCTGCTTTGGTTCCGCTGTATTGATCGGCAATTTCCAAAAAGCCCAAGTGTTGAGCATCTCCGTGAATCGCTAGGTTCATAGAATCTTTGGCAAAGTACTTTTCAGCCATGAACATTTGTTCTTGGGCTTCATCTTGCATTGGAGCAAGGTAAAAACTATTATAAGCAAAATATCCACCAATGATAACGGCAATTACTGCCACTACTGTTGAAAGGGTATTTTTGTTCTCATTTATAAAAGTTTCCGTTTTGCTGTAAACTTCCTGTACGTCAACAATTACTTCTTCCGATTGGTCTTTCTTATTCGCCATTTTACTGCATTTGAAAGCGGCAAAAATAAGTTTTTTTTCAAGTGATTAAAACTTTAGCGCAACAATAATACTTCCTAGCTAATTTTCTTTTTATTTAAAGTAATAAACTTTAGATTTATAGCTTGATGAGATAAAGGGGCAGGAAAACAATAAGTGTTTAATTATCAGTTTAAATTTTCAGTAGTGGTTTGCTTTACGGCTTCTCCCAAACAAATCGATAAGGCAAGAGAGCATCTTCTTCGGCATAATCGATACCAATGCGAGGACTTATTTTTATTTGGGCATTTGAAGGAGAATATTCGCTTTCCTCAATCCAAATTTTATTACCACATAAATCAATCCGGTCATCTTTAGTGCTTATGCCTAGACCCTGTGAAAGTTTGCCCGGACCGATCAACAGTTGCTTTGAGAGTCTCTGCTGATTTCTCCGCTTTAAAATGTGTTCCAAGCCTTCTTCGGCATAAGCACCTCGAATTAAAACAGCATGAGGAATGTCAACTGCATTGGTAACTACATTAAATAAATGATGAATTCCATAGCATAAGTATACGTAAGCAATTCCACCTGATTGATACATACTTTCAGTCCGCTTAGTTCTTCGGTTGCCATAAGCATGAGACGCTTTGTCCTTTATTCCGGCATAAGCTTCTGTTTCGCAGATCAGGGCAGAAGTATAAATCCCGTTTTTATAAGTGCACAAGCGTTTGCCTAAGAGTCTTTTGCTCAAGTCAACTACATCTTCATTTAAATAAAAATCTTTGGCTAGTTTCATCATTAAACAAAAATAAAAAAGCCTGCTAAAATCATCAGCAGGCTTCTTCACTTATAAAAAGGAATCAATTAAAATCTTTCTAATTCAGAAAAAAAGAAGTTTCCTTCAATAGCTGCATTTTCATCGCTATAAGAACCGTGAATAGCATTTGCAGAAATAGATTCAGCATACAACTTGCGAATGGTTCCTTCAGCAGCTTCTGCAGGATTTGTAGCGCCAATTAAAGTTCTAAAGTCAGCTACTGCATTGTCTTTTTCAAGAATTGCAGCTACAATTGGTCCGCTAGACATGTACTCAACTAACTCTCCGTAAAACGGACGTTCTTTGTGAACTTCGTAAAACTTGCCTGCATTTTCAGCGCTTAAGCGAGTGTATTTCATGGCAACGATTTTAAATCCTGCTGCATTAATTTTTTCTAATATTGCTCCAATGTAGTTTTTTTCAACTGCATCGGGCTTAATCATTGTAAACGTTCTGTTAGTAGCCATTATATCTAATATTTATTCATTTTTTTGCGCTGCAAAAGTAGTGATAAGTCAATGATTCAAATCCTTTTTTGAGAATTATTTTGTAGGTTAGTGAACAACTGAATAAAAACAAAATAATGAGCTTAACTTTGAAACCATGGAATCAAAAAGAACATTAGTTTTAGGAGCAACTACGAATCCCAATCGCTATGCATATATGGCTGTTAACCGATTATTGGAAAATAATTACGAAGTAGTGCCGGTTGGGATTAAAAAAGGAGAGGTAGGCGGAATTAAAATTGAAAACGACCTGGAGAAAATCCATGAGGGAATCCATACCATTACGTTATATTTAGGTCCCAAAAATCAACTAGATTATTACGATTATATTTTAAATACAAAACCCAAAAGAGTCATTTTTAACCCGGGAACATTCAATGTTGAGTTGGTTGAATTGTTAAAGAAAAACGGAATAGAAACAGTCGATGCTTGTACTTTAGTAATGCTTTCTGCGGGAACTTACTAATTGAGGTGAAACTTTTGCTGTAACAATTCTTCCTGCTCTTTTAGTCGATCCATTAAGTTGATTTGATTGATTAAAAAGCAATTCGCATCAGCTTCACTTTTTTGTTGAATTAATAGATTTTTACTTTCTACATCTAACTCAAGTCGGTTGGCAATGTAAAACAAATCTATAGTTGCTGATCGAGCAATTTGCTTGTCTATTTTATTTAAATAGTGACAAAACTTACTATGCAAATTATCCGAAATTTTCCACTTAGCATCAACAACATCTGCTTTAACTGCTGAATACAATTTTTTCGGAAACCTTTCGATAAATTCATTTACTCTTATTATAGAAGAGCCTTTAACAATCACATCTACTGTTTCGTCAGGATATTCATTGATTACTTTATCGATATAAACTAAAGTGCCAAAATTGGATCTTCCTCTTCGATCTTTATGAACAATGGCAAACTCACTTCCATCTTTAAAATCTTTAAAAAGTTGCTTGTATCTAGGTTCAAAAAGGTGAAGTGCTACTGACTCACCCGGCAAAACAACTATCCCTAATGGAAAAACTGCGTACATCAAAACTCTCCTGCTTGTTTTTATAACTAAACCTTAAAGTAGAAAAAATGTTCAATTAATTTTTAGAAAAAAATAGGAATCTTAATGTGTTGCTAAACCTTTCTTATAGTTAATTTTGCGCTCATGAATAAGGAGAGAGAAAGACAGCTGAAGCTCAAGAAGAAGCGGAAGTTGAAGAAGAAGGTAAATACGTATCATCATTTGTACAAGCGTAAAGGAGTGTATCCCTTTTTAGTAAAAAACTCAATTAAACTTGTTATTTTTATTGCACTTATCGTTATTGGCTTGCTGATTTTGCAAGATCAAATGCCCGATTTAGAGTACACTTTCCAACTTTTTACAAGCAAGTTTAAACCGATTACTATTCTTTCAGTTTTTTTCCTTTCAGAGACATTCCTAGGGTTAATTCCACCAGATTTTTTCTTGGTCTGGGCAAAACAATTTAGTTCGCCCTATTCTATGATCGCATTGTTAGCTGTTTTGTCTTATACCGGTGGTGTAGTATCTTATTTTATAGGAGTATTTATAGGCAACATACCCAAAGTGCATAGCTGGATGCAGAAAAGGTTTTTGGAGCATATCGATAAAATTAAAAAGTGGGGGGGAGTATTAATTGTTTTCTCTGCACTTTTTCCATTGCCTTATTCTCCGGTTTGCATGGCAGCAGGAATGGTTCGTTTCCCCTTTGCTACCTTATTATTACTAGGGCTTTTTCGCTTTGCGCGAATTTTTGGCTATGCTTTTATCTTGTTTAAGGTTACTTGATTTAAAACTTAAAAAGTCGCTTTAGCAACATCCAATCTGAACGATTGGGAATAAATTCAATGGCTTTGTTTTTTCTGTTTTTAAGCATTAAAATCAATAGAAATAAAAACATAGTTGAATATGAAAAAGCCGTTGTTAATGCTGCTCCAATTGCTCCGTAGGTAGGGATTAATGTAAAACAACCGATTAAAGTCACAATCAGCCCAATGAATGCAGAAAGACTATTCTTTTTTTGTTGCCCTGTGCCTGAAAAGTAGTGAGATAAAACAATTTCTGCCGAAAGTGCAACGATTCCAAAACTCATTGCCCAAAGAATTGGTTTAACATTAGTGAAGTCGTCACCCAGTAAGAAAGTGTAAAATTGAGAGGGGATAGCTAGTAAAATAGCAGTTCCTATAAGTGTTGCCAAAAAAGAGAGCTTCATAAACAAAATGGTTACTCTTCGGGCATAAATATCTTTCCTTTTTCTGCTAATTCGAGCATATTGAACTGTTGCAATGCTTCTACCTGGCATTAAAAGTGCTTCTGAAAATTGTACCCCTGCAGTATAAGTTCCCAAAGCGGCTCTTCCTGAAAAAGCGTCTAGGAAAAAGTAACTGATCCTGTAGTTGAGCAATTGAAAAGTGTTGGCTGCTTGTGCGTAAAAACCATATTGAAAACTTTGCTTAAAGTCCCTTGCTAATGATTTAGGGTCAATCTTGGGAAGACCTGAAATGCTTAATGCTAAAGCTAAAATCCAACTTATTCCATAGGAAATGTAAAGACTGTAAATAAATGCTAGAACAGTATTTAATTCAAATAAGTAGTAAAAGATTAGAAGTGATATAAAAGTGATTATTGTTTGTAAACTAGAAATCAAATTGCTGAGTTTAATTTTTTCTTCACCTAATAAAAGATATTGATGAATACTCATTGAAGCTTGCAAAAATGAAAGAGCGTAGAGGTGAACTGCAAGATGCTCATCAATAATGCTGTAAAGCTGATTAACTCCCCAAAAAATAAATATGCTAATCATTGACCATAGATAGGCATTGAACGTTAAATTGCTTTTGTTTGATCTACTGCTAAAATAAATGATGCTTCCGCAAATTAAATTACTCAATAAAATAACCAAGGTAATGTTGAGTACAAACAAACCGACTGTTCCCAAGCCTTCAGCACCTAAAAAGTTGGCATTTAGCAATAAAATAGCAAAACTAATAGCAGCAATAACGATCTTACTCCCAAAGGTATGAATAACGTTGCTAATCATTTATTGCTGCTTTGTAAAGTGATACAAACTGCTGACCAATAACTTCTTCACTGAAGTTCTCAAGGGCAAAGTTTCTAATGTTCTGACTGTTGTATCGACTGTAATTGTCCATCATTTGTAGAATTGCTTCTTCAAAAGCTGCTTTGTTTAATCGAGGAAATACAAGACCTAACTCATCTTCCATAAAAGCCAAAATTCCCGGAATATCAGGTACAACTACAGGTAAGCCACAGGCTTGTGCTTCGTTAATAACGCAAGGCTGATTTTCAAACTCACTGAATAAAAAGAGAAAGTCAGATTTTGCCATGATTTGCGCAATTTCTGCTCTACTTCTCGTTCCTTTTAGCTTTACTACATTTTCCAGTCTGTGTTGTAAAATTAATTCTTTGCAGACAGTTTCGTCTTTCCCTTCTCCGTATATGTTTAAGATAAAGTCTTTTCTTCGCTGACTGATTTTTGCAAATACAGAGATGATGTCTAATATCCTTTTGGGACTCTGCAACAAATTACCAACAAACAAAATCTGAATTTTTGAAGTGGGTAGCCGGTCAATTGGCTTAAAAAGTTCGCAGTCCACAACATTAGGTACAATTTTATAATTGTTTTGCAAATCATGATTAATCATAGAGTCACGTAGGTAAGGACTCACACAACTGACAAATGAGGCAGATTTAACCGCTTTTTCCGTAATCCACTTCTTCAATTTGCCCTTATACTGACTGCTTTCAGGCAAATAACCTGACCAATGCTCTGTAATGCCCAATGGAACTTTAAGTTGACTTTTCAGCCAAAGAGCAAAAATGGCTGTGCGGCTTAAAACGTGAATGTGTAGCAAATCAAATTTACTTACTTTCTCATTTTTTATATAATTGTAGGCAAGTTGTTGAGCTTTTATATAGCGAAAGGCAGTTAGTAATTTATTCAGCCATCCAATACTGCACTTTGGTTTCTTAAAATAACATCTCACTTCATTGAGTAAGCCATTATTTTTTTGCTCTATTTCATAAGTTTTACTTGCCTTTTCATCTGAGTGAACAAATAGTACTGTTACATTCGCATATTTAGAAATGGCATGCGCATGATTCTCAACAAAATTTCCATCAAAGGGATCAATTCTGTTGGGATACCATTTTGGTAAAAAGAGTAGATGTAGTTTTGGCTCTGACAAATCTTTTAATTCAGCAAATGTCGAATTTAGAGAAATTATTTCATTTCCATAAGCTGTCTAAAACGACGATAAACAGAAATTAGTGCTGCTGCCACAAAAACTTTAATAAGCGCCCCGGCTAAAAATGGGAACACTCCTTTTTGAAAGGCAGTTGCAGGATCTGTAAAACGCAGTAAACCAATAAATCCAAACAACAAGATAATCAGCGAAGCTCCTAAAAATTGAATAAAAGTTGGACTAAAACGGTTTTTTTGCTTTTTACTTAAGATGTGAATAAAGTATGCAGCAGCTAAAAAGCCGATAAAATAACCAAGTGAGTTGCCTGTGAATACAGCCCAACCGCTATTAAAGTCGGTAAAAACAGGCAAACCAAGAACGCCCAATAAAAAATAAATCAATATTGAAATAATAGCCCAAGGCCATTTCTGCACTTTTGCAATTAGCAAAAGAACTAAGGTTTGCCCGGTAATTGGAAGCGCAGAAACACTCTCCGGCAAACTGATGGAAAGTTGTGCTGCAGCTCCTAATGCAACTGCAGCAATTAGTGAGTAGAGCAGATTAATCATCTGTTTTTGTGCATTTGTCTACTTTTTCTGTGCTTAATTCAAGTACCTCTAGTTTAAACTGATCGGACTCAATTTGATCTTTTGTAAGGTTTTCAAATTGTACAATGTGTATCGGACGGAACCAATCATTCCAGAAAAAACGTTTTAAACAGTCGCTGATTTGAGCTTTCTCTTCTAAAATTCCATTGTGGTAAAATCCCAGTTCTAAATCTGTATTCAAATCAGATTTAGCGGTAGTTTTAAACTTAATTCGAAGTTCTTTTGCTCCTTCTTTATTTTCTTTCCACTTGTACTTAACTTTTATATTGTCCTCCAATTTAAGCTCGTCATAACATATTTGAGCATTTAAACTATTGAAGCTTAGTAATAAAATTCCGATTATTCCAATTAATTTATTCATCTATTTTTTTATTTGCGAAGATAAGTACAATTGCGTTTTTAACAGTCCATATAAAGGAGATAGATTTTTATTATTTTTGCGAACTAAATGTTGCATCAATAAAGAAAAAGTCTTTATTTTGCACTCCGAAATTTTATAGCAGAAAATATTTAAGCCATGTCTAAAGTTTGTCAGATAACAGGGAAGAAAGTGATTACAGGAAATAATGTATCACACTCTAAGAAAAGAACAAGAAGAACCTTTGAGCCTAATTTGTTTACAAGAAAGTTTTACAATCCTGACACTGATTCATGGGTTACCTTAAAAGTGTCAGCAGCAGGCATTAGAAACATTAACAAAAAAGGGTTGACTGCTTGTATTAAAGAAGCAAAAGCAAAAGGTTTTATGAAATAAATCTTAGTTATAATAGAACTATCAAAAAGCCTCGCAGAATAGTGGGGCTTTTTTATGCCAAAGTTTCAAATCATTTCAAATTATAAAAAAAGCCGCTCATAAGCGGCTTTTGAACTCATTGATTTTTTATCTTAATACAATGCCGGATAATTTTCCGGATCCACATCTCTCATTAACTGATAAGCTGTTTCAACCATATCATCGATGCTTGGCTTAGAGAAGTAATCACCATCAGTTCCATAAGCCGGACGGTGATCTTTGGAACTTAGTGTTTTTGGTTCAACGTCTAGGTGGTAATATCCACCTTGCTCTTCCAATACTTTTTGCATCATGTAAGCAGAAGCTCCGCCTTTCACATCCTCGTCTAAGAAAAGCACTTTGTTGGTTTTCTTTAAAGACTCAACAATGCGATGGTTTTTATCAAAAGGCATTAAGGTGCGAATGTCGATTAATTCAGCAGAAATGCCCAATTCGTTTAATTCTTTACAGGCCTCTTCTGCCAAATTGCAAGTAGAACCGTAAGAAACAATGGTCAAGTCGCTGCCTTCAGTTACTATCTCGGGCACACCCAATTCCACTTGAAACTCTCCTAAATTAGCAGGCATTTTTTCTTTGCTTCGGTAGGCGTTTAAAGGCTCAATTATCAAGGCCGGATCATCGCCTTGCAATAAGGTATTGTAAAAACCAGCCGCGGTAGTTAGGTTTCTTGGTACACACACATGAATTCCCTTTACTGAATTAATAATGGCAGCCATAGGAGAACCTGAATGCCAAATTCCCTCTAGTCGATGTCCTCTCGTACGAATGATTAAAGGCGCCTTTTGTCCGCCTGCGGTGCGGTATTGAACCGTTGCCAAATCATCGCTCATAATTTGCAGGCAGTAAAGTAAATAATCTAAGTATTGAATTTCGGCAATCGGACGCAAACCGCGCATAGCCATTCCGATTCCTTGTCCCGCAATAGTCGCCTCGCGAATACCGGTATCGCTTACTCTTAATTCTCCGTATTTTTCTTGGAGTCCTTCTAAGCCTTGGTTTACATCGCCAATGCGTCCGGAATCTTCTCCGAAAATTAAAACTTCAGGATACTTTTCTAATAATTTATCAAAGTTATCTCTTAGTACAACTCTGCCATCAACCTCTTCGGCATCGTCATTGTACTCAGGACTTATTTCACCAATTAACAAAGGACTTTCGTCTGATTGGCTGTATAAATGACTGTTGTATTTTGCTTCGTTTTGCTTTTGAATATTCTGATACCAATCGATTAAAGAACCCTTTGCATCAGAACTTTCGTTTCTACATATACGAATACATTTGCGAACAGCCGCTAATATTTCTTTTCGTATTGGCTCAGGGTTATTTTTTAAATCATCGATAATAGGCTGAATAAAGCTTTGATTGCTCGAGCTTCCTGCTAGTTCATTTAATAATTGAACTGCCTCATCTCTTTCCGCTTTAATTTCACCCAAGAAAGCTTCCCAAGCTGCCTTTTTAGCATTTCTCACTTCTTTTTTGGCTTCATCCTGAATGGCTTTAAGCTCTTCTTCAGTGGCAATGCCTTTTTCAATCATCCATTCGCCCATCTTGCGAATGCAATCGTATTCAGTCTCCCACTTCAAGCGTTCTTCCGACTTATAACGTTCGTGTGAACCGGAAGTTGAATGTCCTTGTGGTTGAGTAACTTCTTCCACGTGAATTAAAACAGGAGTATGCTCTTCTCGAGCAATTTGAACTGCTTTTTCGTAGGTGGTGATTAAAGCCGGATAATCCCAAGCCTTAACTTTAAAAATCTCATAGCCATTTTTTTGATCTTCATCTCTTTGAAAACCTTTTAGCACTTCTGAAATGCTTTCTTTTGTAGTTTGATATTTCTTAGGAACGGAAATTCCGTGACCATCATCCCAAACCGACATAACCATTGGAACTTGTAATACTCCTGCAGCATTAATGGTCTCCCAAAACAAACCTTCAGAAGTAGAAGAATCGCCAATCGTACCAAAAGCTACTTCATTTCCTTTGCGGCTGAATAAATTGTCTTCAGGAATTAATTCATTGTTTCTATAAACCTTGGAGGCTTGTGCCAAACCTAATAACCTAGGCATTTGACCGGCAGTTGGCGAAATGTCTGCCGAAGAATTTTTTTGATCTTTAAGCGATAACCACTTTCCGTTTTCATCTAAGCTTCTTGTTGCATAGTGTCCGTTCATTGAACGACCGCCCGAAGCCGGCTCAGCAGCCACATTAGGATGAGCATAAAGTTGAGCAAAAAACTTTTGTACATCAGTTTGTCCAATCGCCATCATAAAAGTTTGGTCGCGATAGTATCCTGAGCGAAAATCTCCATCTTCGAAAAATTTAGCCATTGCCAATTGAGGTACTTCTTTACCATCACCAAAAATCCCAAACTTGGCCTTTCCGGTTAATACCTCTCTACGACCTAAAAGGGAAGTTTCTCGGCTAACATTAGCTAATTTATAGTCTTCTAAAACAACTTGTTTAAACTCTTCTTTCGTCATTTCCGTGGCTTTTGGAGCCTCTGCTACTGCTTCTTTACTCATAGAACTCATGCTTGAAATTGGATTACAAAATTAATCAATTCGTGAGAATGAACAGCCTTAGATGTTAGTTGAGACTATAGGATAGTGAAATGGTTAGTGCTTAGAATTCTATTTTCAAGAGTTTAATCTTCTGTAAAAGATAATGCTTGGCTTTTTTTTCATACAACTTAGTGATTGCAATGAGGAAAGAATTACTTTAATTAAATTTGCCGCCATGATTTTACCGATTGTAGCTTATGGCGACCCCGTTTTAAAGAAGGAAGCGGAGGAAATTGATCAGGATTATCCTTTTTTACAGGATTTAATCGACAATATGTTTGAAACAATGTATAATGCCGAGGGAGTTGGCTTAGCCGCACCTCAAATTGGCAAGTCAATAAGATTGTTTGTAGTTGATGCCAGTCCTTTTGAAGAAGAGGAACCAAAGTTGAAAGACTTTAAAAAGGTATTTATAAACCCAATAATTCTTGAGGAAGAAGGAAAAGCTTGGAATTTTAATGAAGGTTGTTTGAGTATACCCGGCATTAGAGAGGATGTAAGTCGCCAGCCAAAAATTACCATAGAATATTACGATCGTGATTTTAATTTGGTCGAAGAAACTTATGACGGCTTAGCGGCTAGAGTGATTCAACATGAATATGATCACATTGAAGGAATTCTTTTCACTGACCTGATTAATCCACTTAAAAGAAGATTATTAAAGAGCAAACTCAATAATATCTCAAAAGGTAACGTTAGGGTGTCTTATCGTATGAAATTTCCAAAATAAAAAATCAAAAAAATGAAAAAAATAGCAATTTACTTCCTTTCAATTAGTGTTTTAGTACTTTCTGCTTGTGGAGGACAAGAATCTCAAGATGCAGAGGGTAATTCCACTTCTTATGTGCCGGTGGACAAGATGAACATTAAAAATCTTGAAAAAGAAATTGAGAAAAGAGAAAAGGCATTAAACATGGACGATAAGTCGATGGATAAGTATAAAGCTAGGGACTTAATGGAAGCTTATGCAGCTTATGGAGAGCGCTTTCCCAATTACGAAAACGCTGCTGACCGCATGTTTAAAGCCGGAGAGTTGGCCATGGGATTAGGTCACAAGGTTCAGGCAATTAAGTATTTTGAAAAAGTTTATAATGAATACGTTGATTATGAAAAGCGACCTTATGCTTTGTTTATGAAAGGCTTTGTTCTTGAAAATCAAGCAATGCAATATGATGAAGCAAAGAAGATTTACGAGCAGTTTATTACTGAGTTTCCAACTCATGAAATGGTAGATGATGCGGAGTATTCCATTAAAAATATGGGAAAAAGTCCTGAGGAGTTAATTAGAGAGTTTGAAATTCAGGATAGTATAAAAAGAGCAAAAGAGGCAGCTTAAAGAACTTTTAAAAGATTAAAATAGGATGCAGAAGATATTAGTAGCCAATAGAGGAGAAATTGCTTTGCGCATTATGCGAACGGCAAAGGAAATGGGAATTAGCACTGTTGCAGTTTATTCAGAAGCAGATCGCAATGCACTTTTTGTGCGTTTTGCCGATGAAGCAGTTTGCATTGGACCGGCAGCTTCTGCGGAGTCTTATCTTAGAGGAGATAAAATCATTGAAGTGGCAAAGTCACTGAAGGTAGATGGAATTCATCCCGGCTATGGCTTTTTATCCGAGAATGCAGATTTTGCTAGAAAAGTGCGTGAAGCCGGTTTAACTTTAATTGGTCCTTCAGCTGAGGCTATGGAGATTATGGGTAGTAAATTAGCGGCAAAAGCAGCTGTTAAGGAGTACGATATTCCTTTAGTGCCCGGAACAGACGAAGCAGTAACCGACATTGAGGAAGCTGAAAACATTGCCAAAGAAATTGGATTTCCTATTTTAGTAAAAGCCTCTGCCGGTGGTGGTGGAAAAGGCATGCGTATTGTAGAAAAAGTAGAGGATTTTCGCGAGCAGATGGATCGAGCAGTTTCCGAAGCTGTTTCTTCTTTTGGCGATGGAGCCGTTTTTATCGAGCGTTTCGTTGGTTCACCACGCCACATTGAAATTCAAATTTTAGCAGATACCCATGGTAACATTCTTTATTTGTTTGAAAGGGAATGCTCCATTCAACGTCGTCACCAAAAAGTAATTGAAGAAGCACCTTCGGCAATACTTACGCCCGAATTGCGCAAGCAAATGGGAGAAGCTGCCGTAAAAGTGGCGAAAAGCTGTAATTATGTTGGCGCAGGAACAGTAGAGTTTTTGATGGATGAAAATTTGAATTTCTACTTTTTGGAAATGAATACTCGTTTGCAAGTGGAGCACCCTGTTACTGAAGAAATAACCGGATTAGATCTTGTCCGTGAGCAAATAAAGATAGCAAGAGGTGAAAAGCTTAGCTTCTCACAAGAAGATTTAAAAATTCAAGGTCACGCATTTGAAGTCCGTGTTTATGCTGAAGATCCGACAAATAATTTCTTGCCGGATATTGGAAATTTAAAGACTTATGTTCGTCCGCAAGGACCGGGCGTTAGAGTAGATGACGGTTTTGAAGAAGGCATGGATATTCCTATTTATTACGACCCAATGATTGCTAAATTGGTGACTTATGGCAAAGATAGAGAAGAGGCACGCCAGCGAATGTTGCGAGCAATTGATGAGTATGAGATTAGCGGAGTGAAAACAACCTTAGATTTTTGTCGTTTTGCACTTGAACATGAATCTTTTGTAAGCGGTAAGTTCGATACAAATTTTGTGAAAGATCACTTTAAACCGGAGTTTTTAGATCAACAAGATGATGCCGAAGCAGAATTAGCTGCGATTTTAGCCGCTAAGCTCATAGAAGAAAATACAAAAAGCCAGGCATCTGTTACTCCTTCGGAAAAAAGATCGAAGTGGAAGGCAAACCGAATGAGGTAAATATAAAGCTGCAAAACTTGCAGCTTTTTTTATTAATGTGATTTAGGTCTGATCAATATTTATACTTTTGGAATTTAATAGACGATATTAAATTTCATGCGATTCACTTTTATATTAATTGTTCTAATTTCCTTTTTTTCTTGTCAAAAAAAACAGCGCTACGGGGATAAAAAGATTTTTAGGTACAATATTGCCGAAGGAATTACTTCTTTAGACCCCGCATTTGCTCGCAGCTTAGACAATGTCTCTACGGTTAATCATTTGTTTAACGGATTAGTTCAGTTAGATGATAAATTGAAAATTCGCCCGTCAATTGCTAAAAGCTGGGAGATATTGGACAGCGGTAAAACCTATCGATTTTACTTAAGAAAGGATGTTTTCTTTCACGAAAGTGCCTTGTTTGGTGAAGACAGCTCAAGATCAGTTATTGCAAAGGATTTTGTTTATAGCTTAAATCGATTAGTAGACAGTGACTTAATTTCTCCCGGTAAGTGGGTGATGAATCCGGTTAAAAGAAATGCCGACGGCAGCTTGAGCATTGAAGCTTTAAATGATACTGTACTGCAAATTCAATTGAAGGAAGCGTTTCCACCTTTTTTGGGAATTTTAAGTATGCCTTATTGTTCGGTTGTTCCCAAAGAAGCAGTGAGCTTTTACAAAGATGATTTTAGGTCAAACCCTATAGGAACAGGCCCTTTTACGTTCAAATACTGGAAGGAGAACGGTAAAATGATTTTGCTGCAAAATCCTAACTATTTTGAGTTTGATGCTGAAGGGAATCGATTGCCCTACATTGATGCAGTTGCTATTTCATTTATCAAAGATCAAGAAGTTAATTTCTTGAAATTTATTCGAGGTGAGTTTGATTACTTGAGTGGATTGAAAGGAAGTTATAAGGATGAAATCTTAAATACAAAAGGCGAACTTAATCCTAAATATGAGGAGAACTTTAAAATGCTACGCTCTCCATATTTGAATACAGAGTACTTGGGTTTTAATTTAAGTGAATCTTACTTGTCTAAAGACAATCCGGTAGCTGATTTGAGAATTAGAAGAGCGATTAATTACGGCTTTGATCGGGAGAAGATGTTAACCTATTTGAGAAACGGAATTGGCATTGCAGCGCAGTCGGGTTTTGTGCCTGCAGGAATGGCTTCTTTTAATGCTAAAGAGGTGAAAGGTTTTTCATATCAGCCGGATTCAGTTAAAAAATTACTAATAGAGGCAGGCTACCCCAATGGCAAAGGCTTAGCTGAAATTAGCTTGAGTACAACGGCCGAATATTTGGACTTATGTGAATATTTGCAACACCAGCTAAAACAGTTTGGAATTAAGATTTCAGTCGACGTTAATCAAGCTGCAACTAACAATGAGATGATTGCTAATAATAGAGTTCAGTTCTTTAGAAAGTCATGGGTGGCAGATTATCCTGATGCTCAGAATTACCTTTCTTTATTTCTCAGCAAAAACTTTTCACCAAGCGGACCTAACTATACTCATTTTAGCAGTCATAAGTTTGATCGTTTATACGAGCAAGCCATGCAAATAACAGATGATTCTCTACGATTTAAACTATACCGACAAATGGATCAGCTCATTATTGATAAAGCTCCGGTAGTTCCTCTATTTTATGATGAAGTTGTTCGTTTTATTCCGAATAATATTTCCGGTATTGGAGTGAACCCAATGAACCTTTTGGTGTTAAAGTATGCCAAGAAGGTTAACAAAAAAGTAAATTGAAAAAAGAACTGAATTATTACAGAAAATTAAGTCGATGGGTGTTACTCGCCCTTTCTCTTGTGTTACTTTTCTTGGGTTATCGAGCCTCTAAACTTCAGTTCGACTATGATTTTGAAAAATTTTTTCCCAAAGGAAATGATGATTTAAGCTTTTACAAAGATTACAGAGAAACCTTTGAAAACGACAATGATTTTATTTTAATTTCCGTAAAAAACAATGAGGGAGTTTTTGATTTAGAATTTCTTCGTCGGGTAAAAACCTTTACTGATTCGTTGCGAAAACTTCCTCACTTGCGTGAAATTATTTCGCCATTAGATTTAAAAACGATTGAAAAAAGTCCGATTGGAATTGGTTTTACTGAAAAGCCACTCTTTAGCTTACAAGATGAAAAGAGTTTATTGGAAGATTCTATTCGCTTTACTGAAGGAAATCCGCTGTTAAGTGAGATGATTAGCGTGAAGAGCAAATCTTTAATCATTTTAATTAAAAATGTTGAGCTCATTTCTAAAGAAAAGTCTGATGAATTGGCTACTGCACTAGAAAAGCTACTGCAAAAGCAAGAGTTTGATGAATTGGTGAGCATGGGGAAAATTATTGGGCAAAAAGTATACATACAGGTACTTCAAAGAGAGTTTTTGACCTTTATGCTCATTTCTATTTTTGTGTTAATTATTTTTCTAATCATTGCCTATAGATCACTTTGGGGAATAATAATTCCTTTAGCTACTGTGCTTTTGGCTGTAATTGGTAGCTTGGGTTTAATGCAACTTAGCGGAGCATCATTAAACATGATGACTACACTTTTACCTGTCATTATGTTGGTAGTGGGTATGTCCGATGTTGTCCATTTAATTGCTAAATACCTGGAAGAGATTCGCCTGGGAAATGATCAATTGAGTTCTTTAAAAGTAATGGTAAAGAAAGTTGGATTAGCTACTTTATTGACTTCTTTAACAACTGCTTTAGGATTTGCCACACTAATTGGTGTTAGTATTGAGCCAATAAAACTTTTTGGAACCTATACTGCTATTGGAGTGGTTTTAGCTTTTGTACTTTCTATTTTGTTTATCCCCGCAGTTTTTATTTGGTTGAAAAAACCTCGAGTGGCTATTTCAAAAAAAGTTTATAGTGGTTGGCATTTGTTTTTGGCTAAAGTTTTTGTTTTACTATGTAGAAAGCAAAAAGTGATTATTGGCCTATTTGGGATACTAACCATTATTTCACTATGGGGTGCTTCTAAGATTAAGTTTGACTATTTCTTGATGCAAGACTTAAATGAAGATCATCCATTAATGCAAGATCTGCGCTTTTTTCAGACAAATTATGGTGGTATTCGTCCTTTTGAGCTGGCAATTATTCCTAAAGGAGATTATAAAATTGACGATTATGAAGTATTAAAGGAAATTGATCAGCTCAGTAATTATTTGGATACAGCTTACCAAGTAAATCAAATGCTTGATCCTACTGTTGCTTATAAATTTGTAAATCAATTAATGAGGGACAATAAAAATGAGTTTTATCGACTTCCCGAGAATCCTAAGCGCTTTGAATACATTAAAAAGCAAATGAAACCTTTTGCGAATAAAGCTGAATGGAATCAAGTTGTTTCTGAAGATTTAAAAATGGGAAGAATTTTTGGTCGCATGGTTGATCCGGGAAGCTATGCGATGTTGACTAAAAACGAAAAGTTGGAGCATTTTTACCAAAGTGAGATTAATACAGAAATTATTGACTATAAATTAACCGGAAGCCCGGTAATTGTGGATGAGAGCGGACGTTATGTTTTTAAAAGCGTGTTTTATGGCTTACTAATTGCCTTTGCATTGATTGCTATAACTATGGGCTTGCTTTTCAGGTCGATAAAAATGGCATTTCTATCTTTAGTGCCAAACATTTTCCCAATTTTATTTACAGCAGGTTTTATTGGCTTTGCCAAAATCGATTTAAATATGTCAACGGCCATTGTGTTTACAATAGCATTTGGTATTGCTGTAGACGATACCATTCATTTTTTAAGTCGTTATAAGCAGGAAATTAGTAGTGGTAGAAGCAGACTGTTTGCCGTGAGAAGAACTTTTATTTCTACCGGAAAGGCGATTATTATTACTTCAATAATTTTACTAGGCGGTTTTGGTAGTTTGTTGTTTTCTAGTTTTTTAACTACTTTCTACATTGGGCTGTTTGTAAGCTTAACTTTAGTATTGGCGGTTATTACAGATTTAACACTTTTGCCGTTACTTCTTTTGGGAAAGAAAAAGGAGTTTTCAAAAACGTCGGTTTAGTATATATAAACTAATCAGCCAAATTATAAAGGCAAGCGAGCTAACAATTAAAGCAATATCATCATCTTTTGTTAACAAGTATGTTAAGCCAATTGCACCAAACAAAATAAGTGCAATAATTCCTTTAATTTGATCTTTTCTGTACATTTTGCGAAAGTACAAAAGGCAAGCTTAATGTCCGAAATAACTCGAGTAAAATATGAGTTTTATATATAATGATGGCCATTTTCATAATTTAAGTTTGGAACGAACTAAATGGGGCTAATGATTGAAGAAGCTCCAAAGGAAATCTTTGGAGATCACTGAAATCATCGCC
>MDTG01079728.1_pt1 | contig 23527 bp, 20 predicted proteins | sample 811421 | NCBI WGS metagenome assembly MDTG01 (sample SAMN05326645, study PRJNA326480) | marine metagenome | isolation source: seawater | place: Pacific Ocean: South East | collected 2011
ATAAAGATGCTATTTGAGAACTCGTTTGGTCGACGGTTGCGGGCTGTACGTCCGGTTTACCTGAAGCGCCGCTCTACCGATCGCGATATTGCTAAGCCTTACCCGATTGCGAACGCAAAATATTGGCCGTGTCAAGCGCCTCTAGGGCAGTTTTAACAAGCCCCTGTGTCAGCGCGGCACTAGTCTCCTTGGGCGCATAAATCATGCCAGATCGAATGGCTAAGCTCATGGAGACGGCTTGCAAAACATCCCCGTTGCTAATGGGACCGGTGACAGATAGCTCATCTTCAATAACCTTCAGGATGGCAGTGATTAACTGCTCTACCTTGATTGGATCTCCGGTATCTTTATGCAGCGGAAATTTGATGTCAAAGGTATCCCCCATTGCCGTTCGGGCTTCATAAGGCAGATACATATTGCTTCAGTTCTCCTTAAAATCTCATTGAGCCCAGCATGACAAGCACGATAATGGCCCCGATTACCTGGGCGCCGTTTATCCAAACCGAGAGGCTGTGTAATCGATCGAAGGCTGTCTTTGCCTCCGTATCGCCGCCCTTCATTTTACCTCGGTGGTCATTTATGCGCGGCATCAAAATCTGACGAGCCAACACGGCCCCTATTCCAATAACCAATATTATGAGAGAAGAAAGCGTATCTATTAAGAAGAGGCTCAGTGTTCCAACCACTGACAACCCAGCAATCACCAGATAATACCACGGAAAAATGCTACGCACGAAACGGCCAGCAGTATCTTCATCTAATTTAATGAAGATAAGTGGCGCCATGACGCCGGAAAAAAAGATCATCGACCCCATAAGTGTGGCTACCGAAAAAAGCCCGATCAGGAATAGAACTTCAAACATCATAATAAAATACGACACTCACTCTTTGTTGGATCTTTGCGAGGCACTCAAATAGTAATGAGCACCCTAATGTTGATATTTTAAACCTCAGACCAATTAGGGCGATTTAAGTCACAAATTCTATATTCACATCCAACAGCTAATCACAACACCTCCAAGGCCAAACAAAATTCAGTGTCTGTCGTTAATCTCGGTCCCATTGCGATGCCCCAAGTTAACCCTATCCATCCAAGCCTAAAGCGTTTTTCGGGATTATACTATCCAATAAGCTCCAATAAGCTTGAACAACAGAGGGATTTATGAACACTAAGGGCACTTGGGTTTTAACTAAACCGCCTAAAAATGAGGTCAACACAACCAACTAAACTTGTAAAACGGGGAACTTCTTATGCAAAATATACAAAAAGGGCTCTTTGTAGCATCACTTCTGGCGGCGATAGGGTCATCGGGACCAACTCATTCGCAAGTTGTGAACTTATCCTCAGAGACTGCTGGACCCACAGGCGTTCCAGGACAAATAATGGGACATATGGCCGACGTGCTTGCCGAAAAGAAAATTGCTAACCTTCAAGTTGCACAGGGTCAGACGCTTACCAACTCAGTCAGGAATGTAGCCGAGGGAAAAACTGATTTAGCGTCGGCTCCCATCATACTGCCATTTTTATTATCCCGGGGCGTCGGTCCTTATGGGAAACTAGGAAAAGAGACCGGCTCAAAGCTGGCATCCAATCTTCGGGCCCTTTACCCCTATAATGCTGGCGGTTTCTATGGATATTTCTATAGCAATAAAGGCTATAAAAGTTGGGCAGATTTCAAGGGCAAGAGCATCTGGAACGGTCCGCCACGCGGCGCAGCTCTAAACAACGGGCGACAAACTCTCGTTATGGCAGCAGGGCTGGCTGATGGAAAAGATTATAGAGGTGTGCAACAAAATTGGGGTCAACTAATGACCACATTGGTTGATGGCTCGGTCGACGCATTTGTCATCCCTACAACATTTCCGCATCCATACATTACGACCATGACGGCCGCAGGGAAGGTGACTGTATTATCAGTTCCCAAAGCTAAAATGGAGAGTGACTTGGGTAAACGGCTCTTTGGCGTGCCTGGGAATATACCCATCGTAATAAATGGCAAGGATTTGGGTTACAAAGACTCGTTAACTCTTATTTCAGAGGACGGAATGTTACGTGGTCTTGGGACGGCTTTCACAGATGTCGTTCATAAGAAAATGCCCTTCAAAATGGTAAAAGCGATTACTGCAGCCCATATTTCCACCCTTTCAAAATTGAAAAAACGTGCCGCATTCCTCTCTAATGTTGGGTTGGCGGAGATGAACGCCAAAAAATCCGGTTTCTGTGGAAAGTCCTCACTGAAGTATCATCCAGGTGCAGCAGCTGCCTGGAAGGAAGCAGGCTATAAGCTACCTGCCTGCGCTACGCCTTAGTTTGCGTTCGAGACGGTCACCATTTGGTTATTTTGACCAGCAGCGCCAGTCCAGTTTCCGTGAATGAACGACGTCGGGAACTGGATTGTCTGCTGGTGCGCGATAACTCAAGTAATTTTATTTACTGCCGGGACCTTATCTATTGAACAGATGCCACACTAACCATGGTTTGATTGGTTTGGATACCGAACGTTATGCTTCATCAGACACAGATTGGGGTCGTTGAGCATGAGTTCAACTTCTAAGCATTCCGGAGCGGTTTCTGCAGAGAAACTGATTGGGCCTCTGGGAATTCTCCTCGTTATAATAGGAATGGTGCACACGCTGCCGACGCTCCCTGGCCTTGATCAGTGGGTGCGCGAGGTCATTGGTGACCAATCACTGGCGATCAGACGATTTCCTTTCCAATATCTTAACCCGCTCGTTTTTGTTTTAATGATGACAATCGTCGTCCTCAAACATTCGTTATTTCGGACATACCGTGACAAAAAGGGCGTTGTCCCCCTGCTTAGTCTGATTGCTGACATTTTGTTCATCGTAATGGCGCTCGCTGTAGCTTGGACGTACCTAATGGAGATCGAGTCGGTCTGCATGATCGACCGGATCACGGGCGACCGGCAGGCGCTGATAGCGAAGGCTTTGGCTGCGGAAAAAGATTTTGCAATATCGATGGGTTTGCCGATCCCCACGACAGTAGATGATCCAAATTGCATAAATAATACCGGCCTCTGGCTTTTCGCGATCGTCGGCGGAGGCGTACTGGTATTTCTTGGCTATAATATAAAAGTTTGGGGTTTTCCCCTCGTACTCGTCTCTTCATTAATCGCACTCTACACAATCGGCACGGTGACAATCTGGTATTTTCACGGTGCCGACGATATTTCGAAATATTGGGTAACAAAATTGGGAGGCGAACCGCGTCAATTAACTGATGGTTTAGCCAATGTTCGCGACATTTTGATCAATAGCTCACAGGGCTTACTGGGACGTTTCATTAGCATCCTAATGGATCTAGTTTTTCCTTACATTATTCTTGGATCTTTATTTGGTGCCTCCGCTGGTGGGCGGTCATTGATAAAAATGGCGTTTCTCGTCACTAGAAAACTCCGCGGCGGACCGGCGCATGCAGCAATAGTAAGTTCGGCTATGTTTGGCACCATATCGGGAGGGCCCGTCGTTAACGTCTTGTCCACGGGTGTCTTAACAATCCCAATGATGATCAAGCGTGGTTTCAAACCTGAGTTCTCAGGTGGTGTTGAAGCGGCAGCTTCATCTGGGGGGCAAATAATGCCACCCGTGATGGGCGTTGCAGCTTTTGTTCTAGCCACTGTCACCGCGGTCTCATACAGCTCCGTAATTAAGGCAGCAGCAATCCCCGCCCTAGCCTATTTCGCTGCATTGTTTCTAGCTGTCGTATTCCAGTCTCGAAAACAGGGTATTGAGGCTTTTGGCACCGTGACCGAGGAAATGCTGTTAACCCGCGATGACAAAGTCAATCTATTGATGATATTTGCCCCGATAATACTCATTCTGATTCTCTTACTTACGCCAAAAGAAACCGTTACTTGTGGTTGGATTGGTAATTTGTTTGCTGTGGAGCAAGTCTTGACCAATGGCGCATGCACATCAGCACGACTTCCTTGGTTATTGGAAGTATTGGAAAACTCAGCCGGCGATGCCAGTTCCGCTGGCTGGTGGGCAGTTATTTTACTCTCAGGCCTTTTTTTCTTAGATAAGGATATGCGCGCTAATCCTGGAAGACTTGTTACCGCTTTTTCAGATGCCGGTGTTATGATTTCCAGCTTGTCACTTATGCTGCTGGCGGTTTCAGTCATCGACTTTTCGCTAAATTTTACAGGTCTCGCGGGATATATTGCTGGTGACGTAGTCCACTGGATGCGCGAAACCGGCCAAAGTATGGGAGGCGGTGGTTTATTCACCTTTATTGCTCTAACCGTTACCATGGGCTTAGCGATTTTACTTGGTATGGGCATGCCTACTGTTCCGGCCTACTTAAACGTTGCACTGCTTATGGGTCCCCTTTTGGTTGGTCTCGGGATCGCAAATTTCACAGCACACATGTTCGTATTTTATTTCGCCGTCGCATCTGCCATCACACCACCCGTAGCAATCGCAGCTTTCGCGGCTTCATCCATTACAAAAACAGATCCTATGATTACAGGATTTTCCGCGGTTAAAGTTGGTGTTGTAATGTTTATTATTCCATTTGTTTTTGCCTTCTATCCGGAATTGTTGTTAATAAAAGAAGCCCAGTTGAATCCTAATTCCGCAGCTGGGGGCTACCTGCCCGGGTATGACGGACAAATTCATTATGCTAACCTTATGTGGCTGTGCGTTCGGCTTGCTTTGGCACTCTATCTTATTGCGAGCTGCCTGGCTCGTTTTGACATTATCGCAATAACGACTTTTGAACAGTTGCTCAGGATCTTTACGGCGATATTGTTAGTATGGAAGACACCCGAAATATATAGCGTTGGTCTAATCGTCGCCCTAGCCATATTTGTTTTTCATTATTGGCGAGCGCTCGTGTTAAGACAAAAAACTGCGAAAATAGCTCATTAAGCCTGTGGGATTGTGCAACATTCTGTAGGATGTTTTTAGGAATTCCAATTATCGTTAATGCCTCTGCGCGCGATATTGAAGAATTAATACTGCACGTTATTGCAACTGCTGCTCCGAAGAGCAGCTAAAACAAAACAAGAGACTTTGGACCGGCTTAGAGATTACGACCGGGGTATTATCTAAGGCGTCGATGGCACACGTATGACCAGTTTATTTACGGGCAATGCAAATCGACATTTCTTGGCCTTCCCTTGCTCAGCAAACAGACCTTCTAGCTCTTGTAACATTTTATGATGTGCAGAAGCTGACAAGACGAATGATGCATAGAAAAAACCAGCTGCCTCACGAGCCAAAACATCGGGTGTTGCGTATAAATTAAAGACTAAAGGTTCAATGCTCACGCTGGCATTTTTGAAAGTCTCAATCGCAAGCTGCTCTAGAGAACGCGCTGAACGGACACGGGGGTCCCCCAAATCAATCTCCCCGTAGTTCGCATGTTCCAGTCGAACAAAACTATAAATTAAATCATGTATCTCCGAGTAATAGGGTGCGGTCGCCGGGTCGCCATCGACAATCGCGGCAAATATCCCATCCGACCTCAATAATCGCTGAACCTCCTGCATAACCAAAGCTACTTGGTCCATCACCGTTAATGCCCAGTGACATAGTATCACGTCAAATGCACGATCATCGAAAAACGACAGGTTCTGAGCAACACCCTGATGAAGCCTAACTGCCGGATCGGGGTTTCTCGCACGCGCCAATGCTAATTCTTCCGCGCTCATGTCGACGCCGGACAAAATAGTTTGGCCACCACATTGTTGTCTACAAAGTTCAAGCAAAACCCCGCTCCCACAGGCGAGATCCAATAAGTCCGTATGTTTGATCGGATCCGCGAGGCGAGCTAAATGCTCGTAGCTATTATAACCTGATCTGTCCAAGCATCGCAGAGCACAGGACTCTGCAAATCCCGCGTGATTATGATGAATTGTCGCCAGATGATCCCGGAGGTTCTCGTGAGTCGGTTGTTGGCCATGTGTGAGACTTTCCAACCAAGTTGAATTTATAGCATTATTCTCTTTCATGTATGGGAGACGTCCATGTTAATTAAATAAGGTAAAGGCTACCAAGATGGATAGTAGTCAAATGGCTAGATCCTGATCAGCTTGATGATGATGGTGGAGATAGCGTAATGGAAAGGACAGGAGTCATAATTGCGAAATTGAGGGAACAAATAAACACGTAAATTGCCGATAGGGCCAACTGTGCCTCTAAGGTCACGCCTCTGTCCAATAATAACCCCATCAACCCGGGGGCAATGGATGTAGACAACACCAACATTGCAAAGCACATAGACCTAATGGCACCAAGATTTTCAGAGCCATAAAGCTCTACCCACAAGGCGCTCAGAACAATCGTTGCAGCTCCAGCAGATGCTCCCATCAGGATCATGAAGACAGGAGCGGCATAAGTCTCGTCTGTGCTGGCCAGGAGCACCAGACCTAAACCAAGTGGTACGAGATAGAACCGCAATAGCGATACGGCGTTAAAACGATCTACCAACCACCCTGCCGCGAGCGTAACTCCAGTAGCGCTTGCCGCATAAAGGGGATAACAGGACGAGAACATCACAAGCGACCAGGATTTTGTTTCAACGAGGTGGACCTGATGGAACAATACGCCGGTCATAATAAAGGGAGCCGCGAGTAGTCCAGGAATTAGTTGATAAAATCGGTAATCCCTCAGGACTTGGGCACGACTCCAAGATACACGCTTCATCCCGGTCGTGTCAGTTTCCTCATCCTGCGGCTTATCAAGCCCACGAGATTTCACACATTTGCCGAGCCAAAATACGACCGGGACAAAAACCGCTGCAATACAAAGAGATACTCCAAACCAAATCTCTTGCCATGTTAACAAGGTAAAAGAGAAAACAACCAGACTAGGTAATAACGCCTCTCCGATAGGGTGCCCAAGTGACGTGACACTCAGCACTCGACCGCGTGCTCTCGAAAACCAACGAGCCATGGCAGTCATTGCCACATGACCGCACAAACCCTGACCGAATAAGCGAAGCCCGAAAAGAGACAGAAAAAGCATGACGAGCGAATCGGCGCTCGCCATCAACATCGCGGACCCACTCAAAGCCAATAAGGTAAACGCTCCCAACAGCGTCAAATCGAATTGGTCTGCAAATTTTCCCAGCCACAAAAATACTATCGCACTCACTAGTGTTGCGACTGAATAAAATGTTCCGAACATACCGTGCGAAAGGTTCAATTCGCTTCTGATTTCACCGGCGAACAGCGAAATGAAAAACGTTTGCCCGATACTTGATCCGAAAGTCAAAAGGACCCCTAAACCAAGGGCCGGTGTGTTACCAAGTAGAACTCGTTTAAAAAACATTGAGAAAAATTTAGGGCTCTAAGGCTGTTTTCACTCGGAAAATTTTTTAGTGGCTATTAACGATCGCCTACGAGAGAAAAATCAGCATAACCTCTTGCTTGAACCGCCATTGTCCATCTTCAAGGCAATTATTTAAGTAGGGTCCAGTTATCGAATTCCCGCGCATTTCTCCAAGATCAATTGTATCATCGAAAACACAGCGTTGAAGGTACCCTTCGACTTGAGCTGGAGCGTCATCAGGCGCCCGATTCTCATAGGAGAGCTTCTCAACTTTATACGAAACGCCCATCTTTTTGAGCGTTTTTATGATTTGCTCGGCACTCGAATATGGCTCCCCTAGGCCACCTTTGAACCCATTTAAATAATGCTGATAAAAGCGTAGATAATGGGAGTCATCACTGGCATGCGCAATGAAACCAGCTCCAGACATCGCAAAAATGAATCGTTCTAAAGCGACTTCAAGTTCGTTTTCAGGGACCGCATACAAAGCGTGTGTCGCCCACACGATATCAAAGGTCCCCCGATCACAAGACAAGGCTTGTAATGTCGTCTCAAATTCAGCGCCAGCAAAAAATGGCGGCGAGAGAACCTGTCGTGCCTCGGCTATCGAAAATTTAGACGGATCTAAGAGTGCATATTCTACCGGAGATATATCTGCATCACCGATCTTGGCATGTTGACCAAGTGCCAATGGAAATTTGCCGGACCCGCAAGCCACATCCAAAAGCTTTAAATTACGTTGCCCGGCCTCTGCTTGTCGTTTTTCCAGCCATTTTTTCCAGTCAAATGCTTCTGCAAGATATTTGTAATCCACGGAGGCAAGGGAATAGAACGCCTCCATTTCCAGTCGACTAGCTTCGCTCCAATGCTCACAACTTCGCCGGAAGGTATCTTTCATATCATGAGGTTTCCGACGTCCAGCAGATCGGGTTTAACTCGCTTGCCGCTAATTCACCTGGGTGAGCGCCCGGGATAAATTTCTGCCAATCACCTGACACCATCGTGGGCTCACGAACTATACGAGCCCCGTCTGCGAAATAGGTATTAGCTAGTACAACTCGGCTTTGCCGCGTCTGGTTATGAGCCGCAGTGTGAAAACTACGATTATGATGGAAACTCACTTCACCAATATCAAACGCACCATCTTCAATGGCGACGTTATTGGCACTAAAAACCCCGGAAACTTGTCGGTCGTAACTGGTGTCAAACTTGTTAAATTGAATGTCTTTTACCAAATCAAATACGCCGAGGGGCTTTGCAAAAGCCAAAGGTCCCATCGCGACAGGGATCGGTTGGGCTGGTATCCATGCCGTCACAACGTCATCGGTTGCCAGTGGAAAATGGTGATCATCGAAGTGCCACGGTGTCCTGCCACAACCTGGCTCTTTCGATAGGATATTATCATGATAAAGTCGTACACTTTTTACATCTAATAGATCTGCGCAAATTTTACCAATTCGTTTACTGATTACGTATGATCTGATGAGCGTATTTTCAGGCCAAACCAACTCCATACTGAGAAAGCGATCGCGCACTCCTCCATCGAGAGAGACGGTAAATGTATTTTCTAGTAGCTTAACTAGCTCAGCACGCAGTCGTATGACCGCGCCCGGCGAAAGCACGTTCGCCAGTTTAACAAAACCGTCCCTCCAAAAATCTTCGCGATGGCGTTTTGTGAGCACAAAGGGTGCTCTCATCTCTTCAGCAATCTCGGCATCGCTTGGCAATTCTATTGAGGGTAACGGCGCTACATCAGATAATTCACTAACCTTTTGGTCACTGTTGTCTGCAAGTGTCACATACCAGTCCCACCAGGCCTGATTATCCTGCTCCCAGGGCTGATTTACGTCAGTTCGGCGTGCATTATTTCCTTTTAACATAATGATGTACTACATTTTCTGTAAAATATTATGGCGTTCAGTTTAACGACGCTAAATGATCCGCGGCATTAAAATACGGCAGATTGTCCTTATCAGAACATCCCATCATCACCAACCTTTCAGTGATTTTTATCGCTTTTTGGTATTTTCGTTCGTTTTCCTCCCTGTCGTTGTCCTCGAACATTGCGCCACATTGCGAAATACCGTAATTGGCTTGGAGTGAGCGGATTTTTCTACCCGAGATGAGTCCGTCTGATATCAGAGATAAATCAAATTCTTCTTTTTGTGTAACGCGATATTGGTTTTCTAGCAGATAGGCACGTGTTTTAGCCTCTGCCTCCAATGCCACCTCCCAATAATCCGACTCCGATTTTGTTGGAGCGCCGGTGACCTCAAGGAAGGCATGGCAAAAAATTAGAAATGTCTGTTCATCCGTTGTTGCAGTCTTCCAAGCCCGGGTTCCAAGATTTTGCCAGACTGATAAGTTCATCTCTCCGTAAACTCGCGGTACACGATCAAAAAACAGGCGGTGTAAACCATTTTCGTTCAGCGTATTGTCCAACTTCTGTTCTTTGTATATGTCGGTCGCCGCATAAGTGCCGCAAATGGGACACGTATCGTTTTCATAATCACCCTTCTTATAAATAAACGAACACCGTGTCCTATTAATTAACTCGTTCTTACAGAGAAGATACGTATCGGTGTTATCTTCGCCATCTTGTTGCTGACCTATCCAGTTAAAGCGGTTCATAAACCGCAAATATGAACCCCTGTGGCTCCAGAGGTTCCATTCCAGCTTTTCCACTGGGCCAAATGTACTCCAGTTAGAACTGACGTCTATAATGACACATTGTTCCTTACCAGGGGCCGACCTGAGCCCTCGGCCAACCGACTGCCCCCATAACACCTTTGAGAGCGTCGGTCGCAGATGCACTATTATGTTGCAGTGGGGATTATCCCAGCCCTCGGAGAGCACGCCCACTGATACCATTGCCTCAATCTCTCCATTCTCGTGGCGCGCCAATAAATCCATCCGCTCTTTGATCGGTGTCTTGGCAGTCACGATCGCAGCACTTATTCCCTTCTCTTTTATACTAAGTAGCGTGGTTTTAGCGACACTAATATCTGGACAAAACCATGCGGAAATCGGTTTAATCTTTGCCTTGAGACGCTCCTCCCCGTAACTCCACATGGCGTAGTCAATCATTGAGGAATTAGTGATCGCCGAAGATAGTTTTGCGACAGGAAAATCTCCTGAACTAATGTCAATAGTATCCAATTCTAAATCGTGAACGAAATGAGGCCGATAGACTGGCTTCACTAAAACACCCTCTTCAATAAGATTTTCAATATCCGCGCAATCGATTATTGCATCAAATGCAAGACCTAACTGGTCGCGTTGATCACCGGTACGGCGTTCAGGGGACGCTGTCATGCCCATAAAAGGCGCGTTTTTTTTGCCGCGCTCATTGAAATCACTGATTATCCGTTTATAGCCCGTGCCGTTTGGCGAGACGCGATGTGCTTCATCAACAATGACAAGATCCGCCTTGGGTATTGCATCCTCCAAAACATTTTTTGCCCGCATGGTAGTTGAGAGCAGGATATCATAGTCCTCAAACGCCGGGCCCTTGTCGGATACGTTTAGCTTGCGAACGGAGTGTTTTTTTCCGAGAGCCTCCAAAAGTTGCTCCAGCAACACGAGACGGTGGCACAGGACTATAACCTTTTTACCTTTAAAGAAGCGTTCTATCAGCTCACTTGCCATCACAGTTTTACCAGCTCCGGTCGGTGCCTTTATAATAAATTTCCGATATTTTCGAAGAATTAGAGGGAATTCATCGATAAATTTCTGTTGCCAATTTCTGAGGTTCATTTTGTTCTTTTCGTTCGGGGACAGCAAAACAAGCTATAAATTATTTTGAGTCGATTAACAGCGGGACACCTATAAACTTTCTTACTTAGAGGTGCAAATAACCTTCGATATTGCGGTTATCTTTTTGCACCAAAATAGCCACATTTCCGAGCAATTAAAATTATTTGCGATAACAGAGGTTACCGGTTCATATTTGGGTAATGGGCGCTCTAAAAACAAGATGCGGGAAAATTTGCTCTGCATGAAGCCCGTCGCGCCTAATAAGCAATTCCTCGATTGCCTCAAAAGCGCCAATGCATGTGGGAACTAGAGGATCATCAAATACAATATAGGAGTCTTCTGTTAGGTAACGCCTAGATTCTTCGTAAGCTAAGGCCACGGACTCATACAAGTCACAGTCGATGTGAGCCAGAGATATTTTTTTTATTTCCCTGAGTATTCCGGGAACCGTGTCCTGAAAATTTCCCTCAATGAATGTTAAATTATTAAGTTCGTGTTTGGCTGCAAAAGCGCGAAGTTCAAACAAGTCGACGGTCTCAAAAGAACCCTCTGCATAAGCGTCAATTTCGGGCTTAGTTTCCGGGAACCCGGCGAATGTATCAAATGAGATAATTTGTACACCGGGTAAAAGGTGCTTGGCCACGAACGCCAAAAATATGGCTGATCCCCCCCTTAAACTGCCGAATTCGACGATATCACCAACGTCAGAAAGATGAGACAGATTTAATTTTATGATTGCAAAAATATTCATTAAATTGAGGGGGCTAACGATAGTTCTACTTTTGCCATTTGGAGCTTCAGACATCGCTAATGTCATGGCCCCAGAGAAGACTTCATCATCATTGCAAAGATCTCGGATGTTTCCGTATTTCAGACCACAGCCACGAATATATCCATCATACACGTTGCGTCCCTTGCGACGCTCATTAGGCATATCTCCGAGTGCTTTGAGGAATGGCTTAAGTCGAACCTGCCAGTCGGTCATAGAGATTTAATCCAAATAATTACCACAATAGCAATGCTCTCACTTATTTATCGAAAGAGGAAACAATACCCACTACATTTTTGCGTGATAAATACTTACTTTGATAACCACCAAAACATGACGTTGGATTTTCGTTATCACTCAATAATACCCCCAAATATAAACTAGGTTATGAAGCTCACCCGCTACCACTTAAATTATCCAATTACTTTACCATCCAATCTGGCCTTTCCTTCAAGCCATAATGACTCTTTGTGCCGATCTGACTCTGAAAAACAAAATATGACTGACCGGATACTGTCATCTAAATCCCGCGGATAGGCGATGCCCATTCCAGAGGGGGTTCGGTGCAGCAGAGCACTACGCAGATCTCGGTTATTATTCGCTATCGAGTTAAATCCAGAAGTCATCTGAAAATTGATGACGTCATGGAACACATAGACACAATTTGTGCCTGCTACAGCCCGGCAAGCGTTAAAGTCTGCCTGCATCTGATCATTCGTGTGACCCCCATCAATAAACACAAAATCAATTAAGCCGTCGAAACTGCTTTCGACAACTGGCCGAACGGCATCAGGGCTCCGCCCCTCAATAGCGAGGACGTCAGCCTCCAAATATCTGCCCAACATGTTTGTTATTTCGATGCCTCTTCGCTCCGCTTCTCTCGGACAAAGATCAATAGCGACAACCCTCGCGTCAGGATTAATCAGCCCAAGGGCAAGTGTACTCCACCCGAGCGAATTACCTATTACCAGAATATTTCGGGGGTGATAATGCTCGAATAATGCTTCAAAGAAGGCGATTTCAGATAAGGATATTCCCCCACCTTTGCTAAGCTTTTGGTCACCGTCATAAATGTAAGTAAAAGGTATTTCTGCCAGGCTGAAGCCTGGGAAATGTGCGGGAGACAAACTAGATTGTACTGAGAAGCCAAAATTCTCGTAAAGTGTCACCAGCTTAACAAACGTGCTCATAGGTTTTTAACAACCACAGTGAAAATATTTAATAAGTAACTCATCTCTCGACAGATAGTTTCATAAGAATTTCTATGCTATTTTTCCTCATCAACCTTAATTGACACATTCTCATCAACTAATGTCTGTAATCTCTCATTAGCTCCCCGAAGACCTTCAATTTCTCCAAGCAAAGCCCGTTGAAGCTGATCAGCTTTTTTTTTGTATTCTGCGAATCGATCTTCTACTGGTTTCTGAGAACCTGCAAATGCCCTCATCTGTTGCGGCCAAGTCGCTTCAAAGCACTGGGTCTTGTTCTCAATAAACTCCTGTATCTTTTCATCATTTATCCCAGATATGGGATAGTAGGTGCTCATCAACCGCATAGTATTCAATCTCACAATAAATTGAGAGGGATGCCGCAGGTCAATCTCCCAGGCATCTACTCTGTCGGAGAGCATTACGCTCTCGTAGACAGGCAAATAATCTACATTGGTATGGTTTGTTGAAAACTGCTCAGATGCCGCTCGTAGGCAGCTTTTTGAGTAGCTGTTAGCGGTTATTACATCGCAATTACGGAAAGTAATTTGCAAAGGTACGGGCGAAACTGTCAGTAAAATACGAAAATTTTTCGGTAAATATCTGCTTAGTAATTCGTGAAGCTCCTCCAGATAGTTTAAAATATCCTCAACGGATAGAACATGCACCTCATAGCGTTTCAGATGTTCTTTACTGACAAAATTACCCGGCCAGGTCTCTAGGTAGATATTATTGATGGTGTCATAGATACATTCTGCGATCCCTAGCGTTATGATCACAATCTCGCATTCTGATGCAGCACGATCATTCGCGCTAACTAACCCACCAATACTCTCAATTTCGCCCAAAGGCCCATCCGTCTTATGATCGATTGTCGGATCAAATACCTGACCAGTCAGTGTTTCGATAAAGCAACGTTTCCGGGACGGGAGCTTATCCGGCTCGAAAGCCCACTGAAAAGTTTGTAATATTGTTGGTGGTGAATAACGAAAGGCTAAATTATTTGCTCGATAGCGAGGCTCCACTTGCCTTAAAATGTCAGACGGATATACGTCAAAGTCCTCATCTATAAGCGCATTTTTAATATTACTCGCGAAACAAGATCCAATTGTGAAGATTTTTTTACCTTTTATAAATTCAAAGCTTGGATCAAATCGAGGCATGCAAACTGGCTCAAGCCGGTTGTCTCCAGAGCGCGTGGGCCAGCTATATTCTCGATTATTACGAGCAACAGTGGTCAAGTTTTTGAGCGGAATTTTCTCAATTGGCAATCGCATAACCTCCACATCTTAAAAAGCCTAGTAAAAATTAAATTAGCATTTTTTGCGACAAATGACTGTTTTGTAGTACTTTTTGAAAACTATCCCGAATAATTTTTAATCGCGGGTTAAACAACTTTTCCGCAATTTTTTGTACTTACTGTGAGCACTCAGTCCATTAGCGATCGTGTTTATTGGGCATCGTAATTAAAATTGACTCAAAAGCACGCCAGTTGGCCTGCCTATTTATCGGCACTAGATGCTTATTCAAATCTGCATCCATCAATCTCTCAAGACAACGAACAACAATATTTTACTTTTTCAGAATAAACATACTTAATACCTCGGTGATAAAATTTAAACGAATGCTTGGAAGTTGAATAGGGCCACTCATGCTGTCACTTTATTACTTTGAAAATTCAATTTGTTCGGAACGTCCCCTTATGGTTTTAGCAGAGAAGGGAATAATTGATTGGACGCCCCACCACGTAGATTTATTCAAACAAGAACAGTTTGATCCCTCCTATCTAAAACTGAACCCTAAGGCTCAAGTGCCAACCCTTGTTCATGATGGTCACGTAATCCGGGAGTCCAGCCTGATCTGTGACTACCTTGATGAGATCTATCCCAACCCAGCTTTAAAACCATCCAACCCCGCGGATGTGGCACACATGCGGGAATGGATTAAAGAGACTGATGAAGCAGGTTTTGAGGGTGTGGCCGCTTTATCATTTACTGCTGTTTTTCGAGCCAAATTACTCTCGATGAGCGAGAAAGATCGTCAGTCCTATTGGGATGGGCAAACTGTGTTGGAGCGAACGCAACGTCAACAGTCTTGCGTATTCGAGGGATTGAAATCGCCCTATGTCTTGAGGGCTATTGCCTGTTGGGAACGAATATTTACAAAAATTGACAAAACCATATTAGCAAATGGTCCCTGGCTAATGGGCGAACAATTTACGCTCGCAGATCTCGAGATCTCAACGTTCGTTGCCCGTCTAGATGGTTTGATGCTCGTCGATACATGGCTTGAAGACCTTCCCAATGCACAGGCTTGGTGGCGGGCTATTCAGGATCGCCCAAGCTATTCCGAAGCTCGGGTGGGGCCTTCCGGACAGGAGGTAGATGCTATGAGAACCGAGGGATTGAAGATCCTCGATGAATTTAAAGAAAAGCGCGCCGAGTATCTCTCCAATTATGGCTAACAATTCGCAATGAACGAGAACACCGCGAAATGGGATGTAGTAATAATTGGCCTCGGTCCAATCGGCGCCACCCTCGCTAATCTGCTTGGCAGATATAACATTAAAACCCTTGTTCTAGAGAGGCAAAGTGCGGCATTCGGCCTTCCGCGGGCCGTAATGTTTGATGACGAGGTAATGCGCGTATTTCAATCAATGAAGTTGTCGGAAGCTATGAGCAATATCGCTGAGGTGGGCGGTGGGGCCAAATTTGTAGACGCAGAGGGTAATGTTCTCGTTAATTGGCATAGACCGCGCGAATTGAGCCCTAACGGTTGGTTCGTAAATTACAGATTTCACCAGCCTGAATTAGAGAAGGAGCTTCACGATAACCTAAAAAATTTCCGAACCGTGGAGATATTATGGAACGCTGAAGTTGTCGCCTTAAACCAAGATGAAAAAAGTGTAAGCATATCATATTTAGACGAGTCGTCCGGTGAACAACGAGTTATTAATGCGGAATATGCCGTAGGATGCGACGGCTCACGTTCTTTTGTTCGTGAATATATTAGTGCTGATATTATTGACCTTGGTTTTCATGAACCCTGGCTGGTTATAGATATTATTATGAAACAACCGGACCATCAGATAGAACCAGAGAGTATCCACTTCTGCGAGCATGAACGAGCCTCGACGTATGTTTATCTAGGATCAAAGCGCAAGAGATGGGAGTTTCGCCTGACGAATAATGACAATCCAAATGATGTCACTGACCCTTCATTTATTTGGTCTCTTCTAAAACGCTGGGTAACTCCGTCGGAAGCAATACTTGAACGGTCAACTGTTTACACTTTTCATTCTCTGATAGCTGAGCAATGGCATCGAGGACGTTTGTTAATAGCAGGTGACGCCGCCCATCAAACGCCTCCCTTTATGGGCCAAGGCATGTGCGCTGGTATTCGTGATGTCGCAAACCTTGCTTGGAAAATGGATCGCATCATCAACGCTAAGGCCCCAGATAAATTGCTGGACACATACCAGACCGAGAGGATCCCGCATGTAAGGGAATTTATTGAACTTACTATTCAAATGGGTGAATTGATTAATCGCACACGCAATCAAGTTATTTCCAGCAACGCGGGTTCGCCGGACTCTGGCCCCCAGACATTGGGACAACTTAAGCCCTTGCATGGTCCTGGCTTGACAGCTGGCTGTCCGGAACACCGGGGAGAGCTGTTTCCTCAACCCCAGTTAGCCAATGGCAAAAAGCTAGACGACGAAATCGGATCTAACTCTGCGGTAATTATTGATTATGGCTTGGATATGGGAAATCTCTCACACCTGAATAAAATAACCAATAGCAACATCAAAGTTCTCCAAGACAGTTCAGTTGACCTAAAACGCTGGTTCAGAAAATCGCAAGTAAATGCGGTTCTAATCCGTCCTGACCGATATATTCTAGGCTCGGCCAGGAACCCAAGCGACCTGAAGGGCCTCATTAGCGAGGCGATTGCCCTGGGACTTTAATTTTACAGAAGCCCGGATTTGCACTACCCACGTTGCATCCCTTTTCAGAGGGTGCATAATTTAGTCATGTCCAGTTTCGATTGGATAATTTCTTGGAAAAGATAAAGTCTGTTTGAGATACGAAAATTCTTTACGGCTTCAGACACCTCCTTACAAATTTGCCAACACTATTCTCTGGCCGCATTATAGCGTGTAAGTTTTGTCCTCGCCTCATCAACGAGTGCTAATCCGGCTTTTGCGTGATCAGAACTGAAATCAGCCGTGTGACCCTCATATTCATCAAGCCCGAGAACGCTCGGACGATTCCCAAGTTTGTCCCACCAGCTTGAAACCCTGGGTCTTCCATCGAACCAAATATCGAGCCACTTGATCATATCCAGAACTTTTATCAACGGGGCGTAACAGGTTTCTACAAGCGTGAGATTATCGCCCATAATCCAGGGCCTGCCATCTGACAGAGTTTCATCCATTTTTTTAAAAATTCGGTCCCACCCCACAATACCGCGAAGTACCCACTCAGAATCCATACCTTCTGTTATTACCGATTTCTGGCGAAGAGTTTTCTCAAGGTCAGGCTGTTTTTTCCATCTCTCCTCAAGTTTACTAACGTCAACGACAGACCGAAACCGCGTAACAAAGTTTAGAGCTGCAACACCTGGAAAGCCTATTTCATCAGAGTCTTTTATCCATTCCCGCATATAAGCCAGCTGGAGCCGGTCAGTTGGCTTAAGTGCTGGATCAGCTTTTAAATCGTCTATGTAGTCACAAATTATTGAAGACTCTCGAATGGGTTGTCCATTATGCACCAAAGTCGGAACCACCGCTTTGGGATTAATTTTCAAATAATCGATCCCAAAGTGGTCTTCATTCAGGAGTTTGATATGATGTGGCGTCCAGTCATCTATTCCCTTTTCTGAAAGTGTAACGACTGCTCGGTTGGAGCAAACAGAATCCGCTTCTTTAAGATAATAAAGTTCTAACATTATACTGCTTTCATCAAAAACTTCGCCTTAAACGATAGGAGCCCGGATAAGAATTGGACAATAAGATATATTAGTTGAGTTGATCTAAAAGTATTATTTTTTGAAACGATAAATCGGCGATTCTGGGCTGAAGGTTGCACTCCGAAAACACTTGAATTACATCCATAGTGACGGCACGGTTTAAATTCCAATTATCCGGAGGCAGCCTATTCATGACTATATCAATCTCTCATCTGGTGAAAACTGAGACCGAGCAAATGATGACCGCAATGCTCAACGTGTTAGACCATGCAGAGGGGTTAGTGGTAGCCGAAAAAATAAAAGAAGAAACTTTGATGGCAAGCAGTTTGGCACCGGATATGATGTCTCTGTCGTTGCAAGTCTGGCGAGGTTCAGATAATGCCCGAGCCGGGGCTCGCCTCGCCGGCAGGGTCGTGCCTGCATTCACTGAAATGGGCGAATTATCAATTCAAAGCGCCCGAGCGCTGGTGAACGATGCACTTCAGCTAAGTAGGTCAATAACCGAGGGTGAGCTAGAAGGCGCCAACGAGAGAATAGTGGAGATCACCGCTCGCGGAAAGCCTACACGCTTCAAAGGACAAGATTACTTGCTTCGTTTTGCCATCCCACAAATGGGTTTTCATGTTACCACCGCCTACTGTCTTGTCCGGCAGTCCGGAGCAGACCTAGGAAAACGTCACTATCTATGTGATGTCTTTGATTACACGTTACCATAAGTGCGATCACGCCCGAATCTCGACATGGATAAAAAGGTTTGTGGAAGCGCTAGGTTTAGAGCCCTTTTTTTAACCTTGAGATAATTGCGATTGAGAGATGGACGTAATTCCCTCCCCATTTCGCGGGTATCCGGGAATTACCGAAGCTATTGCTTTATTGACGAATTCAAGTATCGCCCGATCTTTCCCATCACCACTAAAGCCCTGGAAACGTTTTTAACCGGGACTGGGCAGTCAAATATAGATTTGTGGAAAACCCGGCGAATGCATCTAGCGATTGAGCGCTCAAATCACCAATACCTCTCGCATAATCGATCCAGTTGCGCATAATTAGTACATCGCTCAAGGTTAGACCGGATAGGGAAGATCTAACTGTTTTACTGGCGTATTGGGGATGTATTGTGTCAAAGTCCTCCTCAACGCTGAGCCAATCCTCGTTGTACTGCATAAGCTTGGTTCCCGATTTATTGACGCGCTTAAATTCGGGGAACGAAGTCGGGTATTCGGAGCACCCTCTTTTTACAGAAGACTGAAGCCCCGTACCTATAGTCTTTTCGATAATCAAATTGAGTTGATCAGCGATTTGATATGCTTCTTCAGGGCTAGAGCAGTAAATCAAGCCTTTATAGAACCCAGGAATTTTGGGTCTAATTTCGACCATACATTTTCGTATATTGTTATTCGGTAGGACTAACTTATCAAAAACCAAAACCAATTTCATCAAATCAAATATGGATTTTGGCTCAACTTGAACCTTAAAACACCCAAAACAACGTTTGGGTATGACGTTGTGTTTTTCAAATAGTGTCAGATGCCTCTCACAATTTAAATCAATAACATTGCGTCGAAAAATTTGAGAGAACTCTGTTTGCAAACCCAATCTATTATTTTTCATTACATTCGAAGATTTATTTAATATTTGGACGATTTGCTGGTCGGAGATAATACCCTCCACAACACCATCTAAGTTTATTTTTTTTATTTCTTGATCAACCTGCACGATAGGATGTGTCACCTCTTGCTGTGGAGTGAAAGACGTTAATAGCTCCAATAAGTTCGAGGATGGCTCAAGCATCTGGGGATCGAGTTTGATCGCTTGAGTATAGCTCAACACGGCCTCTTCAAGTTTACCCAGTTTTTTTTGAACATTTGCTAAATTGTAATAAGCATCTGCGTTTTTAGGCTCAATCCTCAAAGCGGTTTGATTTGCCACTAACGCGTCTTCCAAATTGCCCAATTTTTCATCGGATGCTGCTATGACTTGCCATAAAAATCGGTCATTTGGAAACCGTCGCACCATTGCCTCGGCTGCTTCCTTGGAAACCCGAAAACGCCCAATTTTGTGATGCTCTAAAAGTTTGTCAAATTGTGACTTTGATGGAGTGCGGCCACCTACCGGAAACATTCCTTGTTCATCTTTTAACTCTATCTCTTCGATCCAGAACCCATTTTTTTTTGCAGAATCGATTGCGACCTTTGCATTTTCTATTTGATCATCCTGCCAGAGCGTATAAATGTAACTAAGCCAAAACTGGCGTTCCCCTGGATTTTCGTCCAGGGCGCCTTGAATCAAAGATAATGCAGCTTTCGTCTGATTTACAGATAAAGCTATTAAACCCAGATTATGATTGGCTTCGGCGTGGTTAGGTCTAGCGTCTAAAACAACCCGATAACAGCTCTCTGCTCGAGAAATGTCGCCGAGATGTTGAGCCGCGACCCCCTCATCAAGAGTATGTTTAAGGTTTGAATCCATTTACAATCATTACACCGACGTTACGGCTTTTTCCCTGCCTAACCGAAGCACCTTTAAGAGGTCACCCACCAAGTTCTGTGATTAAAATATGTCATTCTAAAGAATCAATCATTTATCGTTAAGGATTTGTCAGGGTTTTTGGTCCTAGTAGTAACCTGAAGCTTTAGTCTCAAAGGAATGTCCGCATGCGATATCACGAGTATTTGAAGAAATACAGAGTCCCTCGAACTGAGATTAGCTACAATGAATTGACACCGAAACTTGATCCACAAGGTCAAGGGTCGCTGACGCCTGAGCGAATAAAGGTGACGCCCCGAAGGGCCCTAAATCTTTTAGCCCCTTACTGCGGCAGTCGCTTTATGGAACAAATCAAGGCAGTGGTGCCACTAGCTGCATACCTGATTATCTTCCAGGTCCTGGTCCTGAATTACCCAGTCCAAGAAACTCTGAGCCTATTTATCGGCCTAGTAGCAGTGATAATCGGGCTTGCAGTTTTTATGGAAGGACTGAACGTCGGGCTTATGCCCTTCGGCACCATAATCGGCGACCGACTTCCAAAAAAAGCAAGTATGACGGTAGTTTATATTATTATTGGCATACTTGGAGTGGGAGTTACTTTTGCTGAACCTGCGATAGGGGCACTCCAAGCTTTCGGTTCGTCTGTTGATGTAAATAAAGCACCCTATTTATACGAGCTATTGAACAATTGGACCCTGCCGTTAGTGCTTATGGTTGGCGCCGGGGTGGGTGTGGCGGCCATTCTCGGAACGGTAAGGTTTGTAAAGGGGTGGTCTCTAAAACCAATGATTTATGGTGCACTTGTGCCAATAGTGGCTTTAACCGCGTATTGCTGGTTAGACCCGAATTTGCGGAGTATCCTGGGACTTGCTTGGGATTGCGGGGCCGTAACGACTGGTCCAGTAACAGTGCCATTAGTTCTCTCCTTGGGTATCGGGATCGCCAATGCGGCAGGGAAAGGTGGAAGTTCACTTTCGGGCTTTGGGGTTGTTACTATGGCGTCGCTTTTTCCGATTCTAGCCGTCCTAATTTTAGCGATTTTTGTCTCCTTTAATGTAACACCCGAGCAGGTTATCCTTGCTGCACAAGCTCAAAATGCGTCGATCGTAGCCGAGCCCCCAATATGGGAACAAACACCCTTTAATGAGATAATCCTGGGCGTTCGCGCTATTCTTCCGCTTGTAATATTTTTAATGTTCGTTCTAGCTGTCATATTAAAGGAAGTAATTCCAAACCGGATGGTAACCGTATACGGCCTGGTTTTATCAATTATAGGTATGTGTATATTTAACGTTGGCTTAACCTACGGATTAGGAGCAATTGGCAGCCAAACCGGAAGTATACTACCAGCAGCATTTATGAATTTAGCAGCAAGTCCCTCTTCTCCAATCTTTACAGAGACATTGGGCCTCTTAATAGTTATTGCTTTCGCATTCTTACTTGGGTTTGGGGCCACGTTAGCAGAACCAGCGCTCAATGCCTTGGGCTCAACTGTCCAAAATTTGACGAACGGCGCATTTAAAAAATCAATGCTCATGTACAGTGTTGCAGGTGGTGTGTCCGTTGGCATAGCACTCGGAATAGCAAAATTAATTCTTGGTTTTGATCTTATGACAGTTCTTTTACCGCTCTACATTATAGGAGTTGTCTTAACCATCTTCTCAACTGAAGAATTTGTTAACGTTGGATGGGATAGTGCTGGGGTAACGACGGGTCCAGTGACCGTACCACTAGTATTAGCGATGGGCCTTGGTTTGGGTAATGCCGTTTCTGCAATCGAGGGGTTCGGGATCCTATCCTTAGCAAGCATTTGCCCAATTATTGCTGTTTTAGGCACAGGGGCCGTCATTCAGTTTATGCAAAATCGAACGGCGCATAAATCCATATCTACTGCAGAGGAAACGCAAAATGTCTGACCGTCAAATCGTATATCTCACAGATGCAAAGCTAATCACTTGCGTTCTCCAAAACGGCCTAGCAGAAAAGGTGCTCGATGCCGCTAAAAACTGTGGTGCCCAGGGGGCGACTGTCAGTTATGCGCGAGGAACCGGCGTGCGTGACAGGATGGGTTTGATTGGCGTAACAATCGATGAAAATAAAGAAGTCCTGAGAATAATAGTATCTGCGGAGCAGGCTGAACTGGTATTCGAAGCAATGTACCTTGCAGGGGAGCTAGACACACCTGGCAAAGGAATAATGTACATCTCTGAGCTTGATAGAATAGCCACCTACGTTCCGGAAAACGTTCTCGAATCCGTCAATAAAAATTAGAGGAGGTTGATATGCTTGTTGAAATTGGCTCGATTACCTCTCTCGATATAGGCCAGGAGATCTATGAAACACTCTCCGACGACGATGAAATAGAACTTATGTTTCTGGAAAAAGGGAGAAGTGATGCGCCCTTTGTTGAGAAGCAATTCGGAGAATTTGGCGAGGCGGCGGTAATTACGTTAATAGTCAAAGAAGAAAAACAAGAGAGTGTTTCTGGTAAGATATGCGAAATCGTTGGCTTTGATCAGGCTGAAAAAGGAATAATCTTAGTAAACAAAAAGATAACTGAAAAAGCCGACATTCTAAAAACCTAATTTTTTTAATTTACTAAAACACTCTCCGGTATTTTGTCACTATCGCAAATTTTTCTCAAAAAAAGTAATCGTTTTCTTCAGTGCATCCTGGGTAATTTGAGGGTTCCAAGCGTCAAAACGTTTGCTCTTGCTATCCCACGCGTGGTCAGCGCCAGGGTAGACGTGCGTTGTTATGTTTGCCCCATTTGAGGATACAATATCCCAAGCTTGTTGGACGTGCCGCATTCGTTGGGTTCCGTCATCTGCCCCATGGAGAGCCAAAACGGGGTTACTATCCTTCGTAAAATATTCCATCGGAAAGGGGTTTTCAATTGAACGCCCCATATTTGCCTTCCACACACCATAATGAGAAGCTCCCGCATTAACTTTTTGGGTACCCGCTAGATAGCTGGCCCAAAATCCTCCATTCGAGAAACCTATCGCAAAAACATTTTTGCCATCAACCTTGGGAT
>MDTG01100848.1_pt1 | contig 23524 bp, 25 predicted proteins | sample 811421 | NCBI WGS metagenome assembly MDTG01 (sample SAMN05326645, study PRJNA326480) | marine metagenome | isolation source: seawater | place: Pacific Ocean: South East | collected 2011
ATCGTTTTGGCAGCCTTTTTTTTTTGGATTTATACTCATCTGTTTTGCGATATAGTTTGACCAATTTATCGTATTCTTTTTCTTCTTTGTCTGACAACTCCTTGCCGAGATTAGATTCGATGGCCTGCAATTCATCCAGACGTTTGCGTTGTGATTTGGTCATAGCCGATCTTGTTCCAGCCCTTTTTGTTTCTCCAGGCTCGTATCCCATGTCATCCATATCTGGTTGCATGGCATCGCTCTCGTCATCATTTGGTAGTACACTATCCGCGAGCAATTCTGCCATCAGAGTGTCAAACTCGTCATCGGTATCCATCATCTCATCGGCAAAATGATTTGATTCATCCGCTGCGTTCTCGGCCAGCTCTGGATGTTCTTTTTCCCATTTCTTTTTGTCTGCACCAGACATTGGGCCTTTGGGGTATTTCGCTGTGTGTTCTGTGGCGACTTTTGGCATCTCTGGGTATGCGTTGAACAGGCATGAGCTATATGCGCACTTTGTGGCCTTGAGGTGTGCTTTGAGGTATCCTGTGATCTTGTTCCACTTGGCTGCTCTGCGTTTGTGTAGAGAGTTTGCAATTTCTCCAACCTGTGTCTGTAAGTCCATGATGGCTTGCAGTCCCATCTTGACAACCTTGGGGTTACGTCCATAAAGAGCTGCGGTGCGGTGCATATGAGCAGCCATCAATGCTGTCTTGAAATTCCGATCAGATAACCATTTGCTTACATCTTTTGCAAGCTCATCACAATGGCGGCCTAGCTCTCCTTGCGTAAACCCATCCAGGTCCTCAAACGCAAACGCAAGATTGTTTTTGTCGTACTGCTCCAGAATCTTAATTTGCTTACGGTTCAGTTTGGCTTCTTTGGCCATTTTGGGTGCAAGGTTTTGATATGCGCTGACCAGTATATTCGCAGCACCGCTTTTGGTTCTCTTTGCATGGAGAGCCATGAATCCAGCAATACGTGTATCGCGCTTGAAAGATGACCGAGCGATTTTGCTGGCAACGCGTTGTATCTTAGAGATGGCAACAGACACATCTTTTTCGGTTCGTTTGGTGTATCCATATAGGCCAGATGCAGCTTCTTTTTCGATGCCTTTGTCGGATAGAAGGGTTTGGAATTCTTCGATAGATATCTTCATGTGATTCTCCTTTGTCTCTTTGTGAGATGTATAGGCGTTTGATTGATGTTGGTTTGCAAATCTCTGAAACCCATCTTCGGTGATCTCTCTCTCGATGGCGACGCATACCCTTCGCACCAGATAGTTTGACCATTTTTCGTACCAAGATTTGTAGAACTCATGCGCAGACAAGATACGTATTGTTTCGTGTGGGTCTGGCATATTTGGGTCTGCGATGGTCACCTGTGTGAGGTCATCCGATACTTCATAGACCACACTTGCATGCGACCAGTCCCGTCCTTCTGGGTTCCATGAGATGACACAGGGGCTGCCGTTCTCTGTATATCGTTTGAGATCAGAGAGTGTTGCTGGGCTGATAAGTGTAGCTCGACAACCAAAGTGCTGCGCGGCTGCTATCATCTCTTCCCACCGAGCTCCTTTCATGGGAGCAGCACCCATAACCTTGTTTGTGGTGTCTTCATCTGCATCTATGCCATTTGCTTCCAGACACATAGATAGGGATGTTGCCATACAAGTGTATTGGGTCTTTTGACGCTTTGGTCGGAACGGTCGTTGATACATATTTTGCCTCTCGGAGTTTTCGGAGATGTATCAATGACGATGTATCGAAGAATTATCGCATCAATAGATCATCAATAAAAAGGTACGGGTGTGTGTTGGTGTGGAGAGTGAAACCATGTATTACGACCATTTGATTTCAAAGATCGAAGAAGAAACAGGTATCCCTTTTGAAGTGATCAAAAGGGTTCTGGCCAAATTACCGGCAGAGCTCAACAAGCTGAAGCCTGGAGAGCAAGTGCGTACGCCTCTGGGAACATTCATCTGTTGGGCAAAGGAAGCAAAACCCATCCGTTTGCCCAATGGCGATAAAGTGATGAGAAAACCAGAAGAAGTGATTCGGCTGAGGCCAGGAAAGAAGTTAAGAAAGAAATAGTCTCTAATAAAAAGACCCCCCTTGTGTGCGAATCAAGGGGGGTCGGAGTGCGTATGGAGGATCCTACCGAACTGTGCGAAGGTTACGGTGGGATTTTGACGAACTATTTTTGTTCGACAAACTGGTATAATTCTTTGGCTTTTGCGACGACATCAGCAGCTTCGAGCGTAGGAGCTTCAAAAGCTTCTCCACGTTCGGCCTTGATGTGTGCGATGTGCCGTTGTACATCATTGTTTTGTTCGAGAATTCGGAAAGCCAAATGCAGCATCTCTACTCGAATCTCGTAACCATTCTTTGTTTTCTTGTCGGACATTGTGTGCCTCTGTGTGTGTGTGTGTGACCTGCCACCGTTCGATGGGAGCAGCCGTCACATTTTGTGACGGTGATTGACTATACCCACGCAAAAAATGTGATGGATGTTTCTCTCAAAAAATCACACCACAATTATTCTTTTGTTCGTGTCATTGGTGAACCTAAACAAAGAGACACAAAATGAACACCGTAGAAATCACAGACTTCAAAAACAACCAAGACCTTCAAAATGCTGCGCGAGCTGCGTGGCCAAATGTCACGCTGCGAGGGAAAGACATCATCGAATTCATTGGCGAACAAGTTGCCAAGATTGAAGGCAGACTTGTCGATGACCAAGAATTTGCCCCATATATGGGATGTCGTGAAACTGTAAGATATGACGAAGTACAAGAGTGCTACGGGGGATATGATACTGCCACAGAAACATACTACATCGGCTTTGAAACGTGGTCTACTGTAACATATGACGAAGACCATCCTATTCTTGATGAAGATGATGAATTAGAAGAGGATGTTTCTGGCTACATCCTTCTTGCTATCTCCAAAGAAGGAGAAGTCACAGAAGCCGCTGAGAATCACAACACCTATCGTGGGCTGTTCTACGGGGGTACCAATGGCAATGGCAATGGATTCGCTGTTGCGGATCGTATGGGCTTGGCTCACCTTCGCTTAGACTAAACCAAAGAGAAACACACAGATATACAAGGAAAGTACAATGGGAATCTTAAAAATACAAACCATCAACATCGACACCTATCAAAGCAACAGATCCCTTAGTGAAGATGCACAAAGAGCGTGGCCAGAAGCCACGCTGAACGGGGAGTGGATTATTGCCTTCCTATCTCGATGGGCGAATAAAATACAAGAAGAAAAAGAGGGTCGGATATACGGTGAGTATGCAAGCATGCAGGAGTGCTACGGGGGCTTCGATGCAGCTACAGGAACCTACTATATGGGCTTCGATTGTTGGAGTGACAACGGTGACTGCGAGTGGGTGATCTATGCTATCAAAGATGGCCGCTATGAAGAATACGAAGCGGGCTGCGATGACCTTTTCTATCGTGGCGGAGGCTATGACCATGCGGATCGTATGGGCTTGGCGCATCTTCGCTTAGACTAAAAGATGTAGCTTTGTGTATGGGTTCACCCAACCGAAGGGGGGTATCATTAGCAGCATGGAACACATGAGACTGCTACATGGAGACTGCTTTGAGCGTATGTTGGATCTTGACGATAACAGCATCGATCTGACCGTTACCAGCCCACCCTATTACAACGCCAGAGACTATTCTCAATATGAGGATGTAGCTGCATATATGGAAACGATGAAAAATATCTTCACACGTGTTTATGCGAAGATGAAGCAAGGCCGGATGGTCTGCATCAATATCAGTCCTGTAATAGTTGCTCGAACATCACGCGCAAGCCAGAGCTACCGCATCCCCCTTCCCTTCTACTTCGTGCCGATGATGGAAGGTATAGGCTTTGAATTTTTGGAAGATATTATCTGGCGCAAGCCGGATGGTTCCGCAGCAAATCGCAACGGTGGTTTCTTTCGGCATCGGAAGCCTTTGGCCTATAAGCCAAACATCATCACAGAATATATTTTGGTGTTCAAAAAGCCCAGCCCATATCTGATAGACAAACATCTCCAGAACCACAGCTTCGTCGATGATGGATATGAGCGTACCAATGTGTGGTCAATTAATCCAGAGACGGCATCGAAACATAGCGCACCTTTCCCTGTGGAAATACCTCTCAAGTTGGTTCAGTACTACTCATATGAAAAGGACATCGTATTTGATCCCTTCATGGGTTCTGGTACGACGGGTGTGGCCTGTATGCGAACCAACAGAGGCTTTGTCGGAATCGAGCTCGATGAGAGATATTATCGCATGGCAAAAGAGCGCATCGGCTATGACCAATACTGTATGATGATGGAGATGTTTGGTCCACCCTACTGAAAGGGGTTCTCCCATATGACATCTGGGCTGTGGGTATCATTATCTGAATCACTTGTTTAGGAATAATGATGACACAAACAATACTTGTAACAAACGATGATGGTATACACTCTGAAGCTCTGTTTGAGCTGGCCTATGCGCTCTCCGAAATTGCTAAGGTTATCGTGGTCGCTCCAGAAGTAAACCAGTCTGCATGCTCTCGAAGAATAACAATGGATGAACCGCTTCGCATCTGGGAATATGGTGCGCAGCCTGGTCATCATGAGGACATCAAGCGATATGTTGTCACAGGAACAACTGTTGATTGTGTTCATGTTGGCGTTCATCACTTGATGCTGGATACACCACCCACAATGATCGCTTCTGGCATCAACAAAGGCTTGAACATCGGCAATGATATCCACTACTCTGGAACGGTTGGCGGTGCGATAGCTGGGTCACATTATGGTATCCCATCCTTCGCCATCTCACAGCAGATCGGAAAGACCGTAACCAGAGACACATATAGGGCAGCCGCTTATTTTGGGAAGCTCACCGCAGAGCTCCTTATGCGTCAGATCGACTGGAACACCGATGTAATTCTAAACGTCAATTGTCCAGAAACGGTTGATACCGCATCTTCTTATATATGGTGTCAGCAAGGCAAGCGTATCTATGACAACAGGGTTCGTGTATGTACTGATCCCAGAGGTAAGCTATACTATTGGATCGGTGATGGTGGTACAACGAAGTCTATCGCGGATGAAGGGACAGACTGCGCAGGCATCCTCAACGGAAACGTGACCATCACACCAGTGACAAACAACAACACATGTACGGAAACATTGGTCAAACATTGGGATCGAAATTTCATACCCAACACGTTCGTTGACAACTAAAAAGGAAAAGACTGAAGGAGTCGGCTTCCCCCGTTCGTGTTCCGCAGGTCTGTAAATCTCAGTAACCATCCGAGATCCATCGCTATTGCAATAGCGAATACGTCTACTTGGGATAAAACCAGTTTGGTTTCCTTCAGTCTCACTAATATACACGTCTGGGCGAAGAAAAGTGGTGTGAAAATCTTCATTTTTCTTCATAGGGTACGAGCTTCGAGGGATCTTCAACCCAAGGATCTTCTGCTCCCCTACCGCGTCTCAAGTCTGTATGATTTTTCCATGCGATGCGATTCTGGCCTCTGTTGCGCTTCTTCAATATCATCTCTGCTTTGAACGCTTCCGATCTATCTGCATAAGGGCCAAATAGAGCCACAGGCTTCCACGGGCGAAGCATAGAGGTGTACTTCCCACCCCCAGCCAGCTCTCCGTTGTGCTGCCGCAGTCTGCGAACTGGATCGGTTGTTGAACCCACATACGTAGGCGCAGTCTTATCAACACCAGCGAATTTGATGTTGATGCTTTTCAATACATATACATACCACATACAGTGATAATACCCATGCTCTACTTGTCGCTTGGATGTTCCATGCGACCTGTGGACGCATATGCCCAGTTGCACCCATTTTCGTTGTCTTCGTATCCGTCGGTTTTTACTCGCTCTTCATCGCAGATATCGACGCTGCGGACAATGAGCTTCCCATCGGGTGACTTGTGTGCGTTGAATTGAGCCATAAGCTCGTTGAATTGCGCTTCTGTAATCTGGATTTGTACTTCTGAGGAATTCTTGAGGCAGATTGACAATGTTTTCATGATGTTCTCCGTTGTGAGGTTCACACTACACACACATCAGCAAAAAATAATGGTGTAAAAATTTTGAGAAAAAGAAAAGCCCCACCGGAGAACCAGTGAGGCCAGATACACCCTTTCGAGGGTTTTGCGGTGTCTTCTCCACGCGACGGCAGAGCTCTGAGCCAAAGGCGATGTGCTCTATAGTCCGTGGTTGAAGACTGAAGCCAAGCGCGCGAGGAGTATGATGTCTGTAGCGAATGAAGGCAGTTGACCTGTCTGCTGGCGAATAGCCAGCCAGGTCTCTGACCTTCTAGAGCGAAAGACTAAATACGGACGTGCGGAATGGCTTCAAGCAACACCGAAAAAAATTGGTCGCATGTCGGAACAACACACACTCTTCAATGATGTTTGAAGAAAGAAAGCAAAGGGTTGTAAATGATCAGAAAACTGTCACAGGGGGATCTAGATCCCCCTATGCCCTACTTTCAAGGTGAGGTAGGTGACCTCCCAATTATCGCTTGGGGTAACGCCCGGTGTCTGGTAAGGGACCATGCACTAATGTAGCTGCCACACAATTTCTCGTAATGAATGAACGTCCGAACTAAGGTAGCGGAGACCCCTGCTGGATCGTTACAGGCCAACGGTGTTTGTTATCCGACTTCTCTGTCTCTCACTTAGTACACGGATGGGAAAAGAAAAGTGGTGTAAGAATTGTGCAGAAAAATGAGAAGCCCCCAGTGCTTAGGGGGCTTCAGTTGATCTTGCCGCATTACTTTCTCGCAGATCAGAGAGATAGGAACCCAGCCCAGACAATGTAGCGGGGATTTTTTTACAGATGCGACTGCCTGCTCCCATATGGATATGGGATTATCTTCATGAAAAAAAATCACAGACGAAGCCTTCGAGCTTCAAGTCATACACGTACAATCATCAAAAAGTGGTGTAATTATTCTTCTGGAATTTCGATACCGTTCTCAAAGACAACCCATCGTGTCGGAAAGTCCACACTTGATCGTTCCTCTTGGATTTGGTTGACTTCTATTCGTGTGACACCGATCTGATATGGTTCTATGCCTTTGAAGACTTTCAATTGAAATTGTAGCTGTAAGGCAACATCACGCGCAGAATCATAGGTACGAGAAACAGCCACCACAACATCATGGCTTTTGTCTGTTTCTCGATACCATATAAGGTAGTCTTGCAGCATTAGTCTTTGGTGTCATCCTTTGCAGAGGAAGCATCAACGGTCATCTGAATATCATCGACATCTTCATCTTCGAGGCTATCCTTCATCGCTTTGAGCTTTGCTTCACCAAAGGCGTGAACCAAGACTTCTTTGAGCTCTGTGCAAAGATGGATGGTCAATTCCTCTTTGACACTATCTGGAATTTTTACCAGATCCTTAGCACACTGGACAGGAATCAAGACAGTTTTGATACCTTGTCGATGTGCGGCCAAGACTTTCTCTTTGATACCACCCACAGGAAGCACTTCGCCTCTCAGAGAAGCCTCTCCAGTCATCGCAAGCTCATTGGATACAGGCGTATCGGTCATCAATGAAACAAGCGCAGTCAAGATGGTCACACCAGCGGAAGGACCATCTTTTGGAACAGCACCTGCTGGAAAGTGGATGTGGTAATCAGTCTTGGAGAAATTCTTTTGGGAGATGCCCAGCTCTTTTGCATGGCTTCGGATGAAGGTCATCACAACAGAAATGGATTCTTTCATCACGCGACCCAAAGAACCTGTGATTTTGCACAAGCCTTTTCCGGGCATCTTGGATGCTTCAACGAGTAGAACATCACCGCCAGCCGCAGTCCATGCCAGACCAGTAACAACACCGGGCTTTTTGGTTTTGGCTTTGCGGTCATTGAGGAATTTGACGGGTCCCAAGATTTCAGAGATGTTTTCTTCGGTAACAACGATTTGCTCTGTCCATTGTTTAGAGGCAACTTTGTGAGCTGCATATCGACAACATGAGCCAACGGTTCGCTTGAGTGTACGAACACCAGCTTCCCTTGTGTACCCCATGATCATGGCCTTCAAACCTTCGTCGGAAAAGGCAACATGTTCTTCTCCAATTCCATGCTCTTTGGTCTGCTCATCAATGATGTATCCACGTGCGATTTTGATCTTTTCTTCCATGGTGTAACCAGACACTTCAATGATTTCCATACGGTCACGTAGGGGTCCCGGTATTGAACCCAAGCCATTGGCCGTTGCGATGAAGAGGACTTTGGAGAGATCAAACGGCATATCCAGATAGTGATCCTCGAAGCTGTTGTTTTGCTCTGGATCTAATACCTCCAAAAGTGCAGCAGCGGGGTCACCTCTACTGTCACGACACAGCTTGTCGATCTCATCGAGAATCATAACGGGGTTGTTTGTACCGGCCTTCTTCATCCCCTTGATGATCTTTCCGGGCATAGAGCCGATGTATGTTCTACGGTGTCCACGTATTTCTGCTTCATCTCGAACCCCACCGAGAGAGATACGGACTTGGCTTCTTTCCATTGCTCTGGCGATAGATTTAGCCAGCGATGTCTTTCCAACACCGGGAGGACCTACCATACACAAGATGGGGGCTTTCATATCTTTGCGAAGCGAGAGAACGGATAACTGTTCCAAGATTCTTTTCTTGGGTTCATCCAAACCAAAGTGATCTTCTTCAAGGATCTCAGATGCCCTCTGGATGTCCAAATTGTCATCCGAGCTATCCAGCCAAGGAAGCGTCATAAGCCAATCAATAAACGTACGAGATACGGTGTATTCCCCAGACTGTGGGTTCATCTTTTGCATCCGTTTGAGCTCTTTCAAGATACGCTTACGAACATCTTCTGGGAGCTGTTTTTTGGATAACTCCATCTTGATTTCTTCGATATCATCAAGATCGTCATCTTCGCCAAGCTCTTTACGTATGGCCTTCATACGCTCTCGAAGGATGACTTCTTTGTGTGCCTTGTCCAATTCAGATTTGGCGTGACCATCAATGACGTTGGATAGCTCCAAAGACAACATTTCTTTCTTGACCATCTCGATGGATTTTTTGAGACGTGCCGCGATATCCCAGCACTCTAATACTTCTTGTCGATCTTCTTGCTCTGCGTTCTGACAATTGGATGTACACAGGTCTGCAAGAAGTCCGGGGTCATGTATGGAGGACACAAGAAAGGAAGCCTCTGCTGGTATGTTTGGAGACTTCTCGATAAGCTCTGCACCCATCTTACGAAGCGTGTCCATATCACTTTGCATCTCTGGTGTAATTCCTTCTTCTTCTTGTTTGTGGACATCAACCAGAGCTTGGAGATATTGGTCGTTATCAACCCATGTGCGAATTTTGATACGTGCAAGTCCTTGGATAATGATGCGCATCTTTCCTTCTTCTCTCTTTACAGATTTCACAACACGCACAATTGTTCCCACTTGATACAGGTCGTCTGCTGACGGATCATCTACTTTTGAATCCTTCTGGGAGAATACTGCCAGATAATTGTCGTACTCTGAGATGGCCTCGCTAATGGCTGCCAATGATTTCTCTCTGCCCACGATGACGGGTATGGCCAAGACAGGAAATACCGAAGCATTTCTCATAGCCAAGACAGGTAGGCTCATCACAGGTGGTAATTGGGTTTCGTTTTCTTTCATGTTCTCTCTCCAAAGATTTTATGACAATACCGACTGACTCATACGTCACCTGCACGTTCGAGTACGGTGTCTGGGTGTACGCCAGACATCAATACGATTTTGCAAATATGTTCTAAACGTTCAATATGTTCAAATGCTGTCCAGGGGTCTGGTCCAATAGCGGTGACCCCGTGATTTTCTTGCCCCACAATGTCATACTTGCAGGCATGCTTGTCTCTCATCACACCCATCTGTTCAGCCGTTGCATCGCCCAAAGCAGATGATGTTGCTGGAAGGTTTGGTACGGTTGGTCCGACGCGTGTGTATCGAAAGATTTCTGGAAATTGCGTACAAAGCACTTGCAGATCAAATCCTCGATACATTGCGGCAATTGTAAAGGTGGGGTGAGCATGGACAACCGAACGGGTCTTGGTCGCATCTCTCAACAAAAGCCAGTGCATGTGAAGCTCACCAGAAGGTGTTGTTCCCTTTGGTACAACCAACTCCCCTTCTTGGATACGCATCCGAATCATATGCTCTGGATGAATGATGGTTTTACGAACACCAGATGGTGTAATGTAAACACGCGTTGAACCACCTTGACGAACGGAAGCGTTGCCGTCCCTTGTGGTAATCCAATTCCTCGCGTGAAGCTCTCGCATCACATTTCCGATAGCTGTTATCATCAACCCATCCTCTCATTATGTAAAGAGAGTAGAATAGGGTGTTTATCGTGAAAGACTTTACAGGGACTGACTATCGCAAGATGTCATCGTTTGATGCTAATGGCTGCTTCACAGGTAAGCAATGTTCCGGCAATTGAGGCCGCTGTTTGGATGGCCGTTCGTACGGTTCGTGCAGAGTTTAGAATTCCTGGCTCGTCGCAAAGATTTCTGACTTTTTGCTGTATCGGATCCCAACCTGTAAAAAGCGTGAAGTGTTCATCTAGGGCATTGGCAATTCGATCTTCTGCTACTTGACCATTGACACCACAGCTCTCAGAGATGTGATAAAAAGGCTGCGGCAACGCATCGGCCAAAAGTCGCCATCCCACAAGCTCAGAATAGTCATCATCGCCATCAAAGGCAACCTCTTCTTCAGCCTTCAACGCTTGTGAGAGAAGCAACAGGGTATTCCCAGCACCGGGCAGAACACCTTCTTCAAGTGCGCCTCTAATTGCTCCAAGTGCATCTTCAATGCGAGCTCTGCGCTCTTTCATCGCCATCTCAGAGACACCGCCTACTCGAAGGATAACAAGCCCCCCTTCAAGCTGTGCAATGCGTTCTTGGTACTTGTCTCTGTCATAGTCTGATGTGCTCGAGAGCATCTTATGGTTTAACTGCTTCAAACGTTCCATAAGCCCATCATGTGCTTCTTCAAAGGCTTCGATGGTTGTGGTCTTGTTTTTGACAATCACTTTTTGCAGAGAGCCAAAATATTCTGGCTGGAAGTCCTTTGTCTTCATGCTCTTATCTGGGTCAATGAGTGTGGCACCAGACAACGCTGCGATATCTTCGAGCCATTCTTCTTTCCATCGGTGCATACCCGGTACATTGACTGCGCAGCATTTGACCACACCTTTCTTGTGGTTGATAATCATGGTGCGTAGTGCTTCCCCTTCTGTGTGTAGGGAAAAGATCAGCTTGGGGTTCGGCCATTGAGAGCCTTCCTCTAATATGGCGCGAACATCATCAATGCTATTGACCTTTCCCTTCACTACAGCTACCAAAGGAGATTCCAACATGATTTCAGACTTATCTTCTGCATCACAAAAATAAGGAGAAGCCCATCCAGCATCAAGCTCTATACCTTCTTTGATGATGACCTCTACGTCCATTGAGACACCATCTTCAACGGTGATTGAGCCGGTTGCACCAGCGATCATACAAGACTTTGCCAGAGCCTTCGATATATCTTCATCTCCGTTGGTTGCAACCATCGCCACCTGCGTGATCTCTTTCTCGGTATGTACTGGCTTTCCCCAGTCTTGGATGAGATCAACACAGAAGGAAACGGCCTTGTTGATACCTCTTTGTATGCTGATGGGATCTACGCCTCCAGCAGCGATGTACTTTGCCCCTTTCTTTAAGATGGTGTTTGTGAGCATAGCCGTTGTGGTCGTTCCATCTCCGGCCTCTTCTTCTACTCTGGCACAGGCAGACTTGATCATCTCTGCGCCCATATTGTGCATTTTGTTATAGAGCGTAATTTCTCTGGCAACCGACACCCCATCACTTGTGACGAGCTGCTGGTTGTTCCCCTTGTCTAAGATGACGGTTCCACCTCGAGGTCCAAGCGTCTTAGCAATGGTTGCAGAAGCAATGTTTGCTCCCGTCAAAAGTTCTGTTCTTGCGTCCTGTCCAAACAGTATCTGTTTTTTCGGTTTTCTCTGCATTGTCTCCCCTATGTGTATGGGTGTGAAAGATTCAAATGAATGGATGTTGCACAATACCCACCTACAGCGCATGGAGGTAAACAATGAATACGTTTGAGATGCGGAGGGCGGAATGTCAGATCCAAATGCTCGGAGAGGGCTATTGGGTTGCTTTTGTTGAACCAGATAGCAATGACCTCACGCAAGGTGGTTGGATAGAAATCTTCTCCAACGAAGATGTAGCTACTGGGGAATTCGTCGCAAGACAGGTTGAATTTGGTATGGCAAAGCTGGGTCAATTTTCCATCAGCAAAGATGGAGACCTAGAGATTGTTCCCATCAAAGGAATTTTGAATTTCGATGGGCTGGTCAATGTTCTACACGAAAACGGCATGTTCACCAATGTAGGCCCAGAGTTTGTTGCGGAAACCCTAAACGAAAAGCAAAGGGTTCGCCTGTTCTCTGAAATTGTAACTGGAGCCATCATTGTGGATAAATCCCAAGATCAGGATTCCCATGCTTAGGGTGTGTGTGATGAATAAGAAACGCTTACAACAGCTAGAGAAGCTGATCGAAAAGCAGCCCTGTGGGTGCTTTGTATTTTCTTGTCTCGGTGACGTGGATGACTTCACGAACCATGACGTACAATTATTTTCAAACCCCAAAGACGCACAGCAGCTTTATGATTCGGTACAACGACAAGGGCTTCCAAGTGCATGGGGTTGCTATGCCATATCCGATGATCATTACTTCATGCACCCCTTTCAAGGCGCAACCTTCTTTACGGTCGCCATGCAGCTTCTGGTCAAACAGGGGTTCTTGTCGATTGCGAAGAACAAACAGGAAGTCTATGACGAAGTCTCCAAACTGTTCTGTGTCTTTGCTGAGGCCAAAGATGACGATGGGTGGGTGTCCTAATGCTTCCAGACAGTAACATCGGATATGTGTTCTTCACCTTGATGCGCCCCTATATAAAGTGGTTCAAGCTCTCCGACAACGTGCATATCTATCTCGCAAATATCATGACTCGGATGATTGAATACCACCCCAACACCTTGGTCGAGCTCTTTGCCAAATCGCAAACCGAAGATCCACAACTACAGGTCGAATATTGGACGGAGCTTGCAGATCGATGCCTCTTTGTTGCCGGGTGTTTTCCAGAATCCCTTCCCAAGCAAGGTCTGAGCTTTGACTGGGTGTTTAAGATGGCCGAAAATGGGTACAAAGCAAGCGCGAATATGGGCAACGACATCGTTCGAGACATACACCGAGACATATACATCGAAATATCCCACAACATCATAGAATCCGCATGGGTCATGCGAGAGACATACATCGAAGTCCAGCTTTTAGAGATCCATGACATCAACGTAATTTATGACTTTTTCATACGCAGTCAGTCGATGGCTGCACAGCGGAAGCTCCAAGAATTGGGCTTTCATTTTGCCAATGGAGATGACACGGAGGAATAATCATGCGTGCGAAAAATTATCGCAAAGGTGTGCGAACCTATAGGCGATTACAAGAACAGCTCGGAGAAACCGAGCCGGAAACCATTGATGTGGAATGGATACATGCAGATGACCCCATCTATGATTCCTTTCCACACCCAAGACCACAGACCATCAACCAATATCATCAAACTATCCGTTCGTACGGAAGCATAAGCGAGGTCAAAGACGACCCCAAGACCATACGCGTCGAGATGGAACACCATTGGAGAGAAGGTCATCACCCACCGCCTCAACTAAGACAAAAGCCAATGAATCAAGCAAGCCCCAAGACAAGTGGTGTAAGTGGAACCGATTTGGAACTGATGTTTGTCTTTGGCTTCGGTGGTAGTTTCGCCTGTTGGATGTTCATATCCATCATCCAAATACTGATGAAACAATAACATCTCTATATTTCCCCTCTGACTGTTCAGTAGGAGGTTTTATGAAATTTCATGTCGCAGATCCAGAATGGTTTGAAAGTGTCGTGAAGGGTGCCATCAAACTATGGGGTGGTCGATACAAGGTCGTGGAAACTAAAGATACACGATACAAAGAGACTTTTTACATCTCCTTAGAAGAGAGTATCGAGATAAACTTCGGTCATAAGGGCGCAGGCCAAATCGACATCATCGCCTGGTTCGGAAAACCCTTTGGTGGAACCAGCATATACAGCGGAAACGTGATTACTGACTTCAAGGTGATGTACTCGGATGAATCAGCAAAAGCTGTCGCTCTAATTCTGAAGAAGAAATTAGACGTGAAAGCTCTGTATATGACAAAGAAACAGCTCGTCATGGACTATGATGACGATGGTTACGATTACCCCTATCGTGGCTTGAGAGCGTCTGAGAAAGTAGCTCTGAACAAGATGGACATCCCTACACTCAACAAGGCCATCAAAGATGTGCTGATGAAATTCGACATGGATTCTCTCGAAGCCTTTGAGAAGTACGAGAAGGTTGTCAACAAAGAATGGTACGACCCAGATAAGGTCGAAGAACGCAGAGACATGAACAAAAAGAAGAAGCGCAAAAACAAACGCTCATCCATCTCTACAGTCGCACAAAGACACTTATCGAAAACAAAACTTCAATAGCATCTCTATATTTCCCAAAAGGTGTTCAACACGATTCTATAAGGAGAAACACAATGAATCTTACAGCAGGTGTACGAAAGCTGCTCATCAAAGCGGCTCACGCAAACCCAGAAATAAGAGCAGACATCTTACCCCTCGTTCGAGATCCTAATTTTGAGGTTCATTACGGTGGTGGGCAAGACTTCAGCAAGCTCGCAAGCCATCAAAAAGAAGCTCTGAACAAAGAATCAGAAGCCTTCATCGCATGGGCTTTGATCCGCAACCAGAAGCTCGAACCAAACAAATTTCAAAAGGTTGTCGAAAGACTGACCGGGAGAGAGCCTTCTACATCACCTTTAACAAGACGAAAGGCTGGATCTCCATTTGAAGTTGGCGAAAAGGTCATCATTGACAAGTACAAGAACGCGAATGAACACAACGTCGATCTCTGTGAAGCACACCACAACCAAGAAGGATATGTCGATAGTGTTGCAAGTGATTCTTGTGTCATCTCCTTCGGAAGTGTAAAGGTCAAATTCGATGGAAATACATCGGGCAAGAAAACCGGTATCTATCGAAACAACGCAGTCTCCACAGAAGGCCGTAAGCAAATCTTCATCGAAGCTGTGTATCTTAAAGGCACAAGCGCAAAAGTACCAGAGCGAAACAAAGAGAGCATCCAAGAATACTTAGATCGTGGTACTGCGCTAAAGCAAAATCGTGACCTTCGATACTATTCTGGAACAGTTGGATACTTCGGCTTCAACAAAAAGAAGCAAGTGTTCTGTCAGATCCAATCGCAGCAACGAAATTATGCTCTCACGTTCAACCCAGCCATCGGAAAGTGCTTGTACTTCGGACAGTTGGGTAAACGCCCACCCGCATGGAAATCAGAAGCGATAGAGCTCGGTATCCTCGCATAAGACAATGGCTTTCTTCAAGCACCCACAAGAGCAAGGGGAGACTTACTGGCAACATGCCAAAGTCTCCCTTTCTATTGCCAGAAGATACGCAAAGTGTACGCTGGCTGCCGTTGTGCATGCCATACACCCAGACTTGCGCATCCCGGAGCATCTGACGCTCAAAGGGATGCGCAAATGGATCAAAGAGCAAAGCAACCGATCTACTTAGACTTTTGATCCTTGTCTGAGATGTGCTTTCGAGCTGGACCATCTGTGGGCAACCGATCCGTAACAATTGTTTCAACATTGATGGATGTTATCGAGGATTTGAGCTCATAGAAAGCGCGCTTCCACTCTGGTTCCATCTCTACTTCGGTCTTTCCAGCATGGCCATGTATGGCTCTCACTTCGCCCAAATTGTCGTATATTGTTACGGATGGGTGTTCCGACAACCAAGTCAAAGCGACCTTCCCGTTGTCAAATACAATGCCCTGTGCGACCCTCCCTGTTCCAGATATTCCAGAATCATCCTCGTTACGCACAAGGTAAAATGTCTTCGCCATGTTTCCTCCATGATGCTCCATACAGCACTTCCACTTCATCAAAGGTTTATTGTTTGATACCCACGACAAACGGTTCCCACGATGGCTTCAAAGCCGTTCCGTAGCCATCAAATTGAGCAGCTTCTTTCGTTGCAGCTTCCCCATCCCCTTTACCCAGCTTCTTGTCGATGCTTTTGGATATGTTCAAAGACTTTGGAAATCCACTACCGTACGTCCATGCTTCGATGGAGAGATCCGTAAAACCAACCTGTTCCATCGCCATCGCCAAATGATGGTAGGTTCTCGTTGCAGAGAAAGCCTTGATGATGCCACCGGGTTTCAAGATACGGTGTGCTTCTCGCAGCCAGTCCTTATGCCACTCGATGACATCATTGCTGTGTTCACCGAGCTTGCTGAGGTCTGGGAGATTCGACAAACGACCTTTAAGGCTGTTGCCATACTCTTCTTTGCGTTTGATATCTGCCTCTGATGTGGGGTTCATCAAATTACGTGAGAGCTTATCCCAGTCTTTCCCCATAAATTCAAGGCCATATTCAGCCGTAGGGAGGGTCGCAAATGACGCTCCCTACGGAATTCTCCTCTAGAGACTTCATGCGCTCTACGCAGTCTCCATGCAAAATGTTAATGTTTACCGATTTCATTGTTTATGTTGCTCCCCATGTGTTCCAAAACATGTCCTCTAAAGAAAGCTCTTTTTGAGGTTCTGCTTCTGGTTTGTTTACTTCACTTGTAATTTTCACGTCAAACCCCCTCCATACAGAAGAAGAGTGGTGGTTGATACGCGCATCCGCAATACCCACGTATTGATCCTCTCGCTCTATACCGATGAAATTGAAGCCCCCTTTGACACAAGCGATACCCGTTGTGCCAGAACCAAGAAAGGGATCGACGACGGTTTCATCCAGCAAATGCGGTGGCAGATCTTCAATGAGCTTGAGCATCAAATCAATGGGCTTGACTGTGGGATGTACGTTGGAAATTTCATTGGCGGTACGACCCGCACCAGCTCTGGGGTTGTCTAATCCCTTTGAACCTTCTTTACGCCCTACAGCCTGTGCGCCTGTTTGTGTCTTTAGGTTGCCACACCCTTCCTCTCTTTCTCGCCTTGAAGGTTTGGCAACGTAATAGAAGCCATCCGGCTGATCCAGATACAGTATTGCATCTCGTATCTCGAAGCCGCCATCTTCAAGGTTGCAAGCCGTGTGATGACCAGGGTTATCCTTTGGAGACACACACATAATATGCGCACCTTCTTTCATGATGCGCATGAGCTCTGTGGTCTGCTCGTTTGTGGGTACACCAAAAGCAATGACACCATGAACCGAATCATCGTCGATGGGTTCAAAGTCCATTGTGGATATGTCATCAATCACAATGACCTTTGGCTTCACGTGTGGGGGTGGGGTTATCATTGTCAGAAGATAATCCAGCATCTCCTGTGGTATTTGTGTCTGCATATCGCCCTCTTTTTTTGTTCACAAGACCATACCCATTGATCATGAGTCACTTGTCTTCTTTCAGTTCAACTGGTTGTATGATTTTGATGTCCTCTGGAGAAACAAGCTCTCCTGGCTGGTGGGCAAGATCCGCAGATAGCTTCTTCTTCAAGTCCATGAGGTTGATGCTCTGATTCTTGATGATGCGCTTACGGAACACCCATTTCTGGCCTTGTCTCTGATATACATCGAACCAAGCCATGACTAACTCACACACTCTGCATGGAACGTACCCTTGCCCGGTATACAAACTGCATTTTTTGTTCCCTTAGCGATACGGCCTCCACACCCTTCACAGATGATGCCCTCTACTTCGATGGAGATGGAGAGATGTCCTGTTTCCTTTGGCTTCTGCACCTGTGGTGCGGGGCTTGGGGATGGTGCGCTTTTGGCATCCACTTTGGGAGCTTCGTTGAATATCTTGGCCACCGTTCCTGTCGAAACAGCAGATTCTAATTCCTTCGCAAGATCGGCCAGAAACCGCCCACGTTGCGTTTGGCACTCTCTCGCCAATGGACACCCCTTGCATACCGAAGAACGTGTGCTGTACTTCGTTCCGAAGCAACTACTGGACTGTGTTGCAAGGTTGATAAGGTAGCTATCCCATTGTTCCATTTGTGGAAGGTTCAAAGACGTTCCTACGGTCTTGTCAACTTCTACAGAAGGCTTTGGGGGCAAAGATTTTTGTGCATCTACACCATCACCGGCATCATCGTCTGCCAAACGTGCGATTTCTGGCTTTGGCTTGGCCTGTACAGTAGGCTTCGCCACCTTCGGCTGTATCGGTGCTTTGGGCTTAATAAGGGTTGAAGAAAGGCGATACTCGCCACGTGTGGTAGCAACCAGTTTGCCTTCCTTTTTCAAGTAATAGGCTGTGGCGTTGAAAACCTTACTCGCTTTGCAGCGACCAGAATTCTCTTCTCTGCCCATGTCTGCGGGCGCAAACTTTAAGATCTCGAAGGTCTTGGTATACAGTGCATCCCTGTCTGATGTTACTCCGCCCATTGCGGTGAGAGCTTGCATGAAGGCGACTTTGAAGTCAGCTCTGGAAGGTTGGGTCTTGGTAGTCATTTTGTTTATCTCCAATAAGGTTCATTCGTTACACGTTTGAAAACAAAAAAGTGGTGTGAAAAAGATGGCCTTCGCTTACAGAAGGTCATCATTGACGCTGTGATCGACGATGCGCTTTGCTTCGATACGTGTCTCTTCATCTGGTAGGCCATCGATCCATTCAAAAGCGGATTCGCTCATGAGCTTGCTTGTGCCTAATTCGGGTTGGAGGTTCAAACGGTCTTCGGCTGCCTCTGCCCAGTTACATACATCACGATGCGAAAATTCACAGTGCATATCCTCATTCTCAATCGCTTTACGCATCGACTTTGTTACATCACCGATGATATCAAGAGACTTCGGACACTTCTCAAGCATAAGGGGGAATTTTGAACGTACAATCTCTTTCTCGTCCTTCCACTCCATCAAGTGAAACAGAACCTTGCGCTTGAAACGGTTCATAAGAGAGCTGTCTACTGGTCGTGCCGATATACAGCGTCCTGTGGTGTCTCCACCACCTTGTGAATTGGCCGTTGCAACAACGACTGTTCCTTCGACAATCGGATAGGCTTTCCCATCGGGTGTCATCACACGACCTTTGATGCTATCCAAGATCAAGCGAAGCTTTTCTGCTTGTGTCTTTGATGCTCTATCGAAGTCTGAGAGCAAAATGATGTAGGGATACCGCTTGCCTGTTTGCGGACATAGATAGCCCTCTGTGAGCGCAAGATATAACTCCCCCAATTCCCAGTAGGTTTCTGTGTTGCCTTGACCATCTGGACGCAAGGATTTGGAATACATGTATGTTTCCAAGTCCGTTCCCGGATCAATAGTCCAACACTTAGCAGGTCTTCTCAAAGCAGCAGAGAAATAATGAACAAAAGCGTCCTTTCCAGCACCAGGCATACAACTAATCCATGTATGGCGACGCATCGCAAGGTTGCGTACTGCACGCTGAACCGCTGTGGAAAGTTTGCCGAATTTTGGTAACCTATAATGATCTGGCATATCCAGACATTCGTCTTGTGGGATATTGTGCCAAACGTCAAGCTCAATCCCTTTGAGCTTCAATCTCAAGTCCGCAAGTGCTGTAGCCGCCTTACGGTTGCCGCTTGGCTGTGAATTCTTCTCTACATCGAGAAGAACATCACTGACAGTTGGTGAGCCTGGATACTGGGCAAGGTATTCTGCTGTTGTGATACCGTGTGCATCTTCGAGATGCGTTGGTAAGTACAAGTGTCGCTCTCCGCAGATAGCACATTGTACCTTTGAAGCATCGAGCTGTTGTGTTGTCAGAGTAGACATTTTGGTTTCTCCGTTTTGGGTTCACAACGCACACGGTTGAGACAAATTTTCTGGTGTAGAAAAAATTATTTTTGTCTATGATACCGATGGAAAAAACACGCAAAACAGAGCTCTGTAGTACACTTCGATACTTCTTATATGGGAGACAACATTTAGAGAGACTTTTTGAGCAGACAAAAAACTTTCAAAAGTCTACACCACTTTCTTTTTGCCAACCGTGTGCGTTGTGAACCTCAATTTGGAGAATTGATATGTCCTTTCAAGGCAACGCAAAATTACGAAAGCGATTACGCGGTGAAAAGCGCGACGAGCAGCTTCTTTCAACAGTCGATATTTCACGCTCGCACAAAGCATCCGCTGCGGGTATCCTCTATCCAGAAGACAAACGCATGCCTTCTGTACAAGCTGTTGGGCAGAATTTTTACTATTCTGCATGGTGGCCTACTCGTAAGATCATGTTCCTCATGTGCAAATGGGCGGGTGAGAACAAAGACTGTATCCCAACATACGAGATCGTTGAGGGTTGGTGTAACGAAGCGAATCAACGCTATTCTTTTGAAGAACGTGAAGAGAACGAGGTTCTGAATGTTGCGCGCCTTCCAGAAATGGCAACCAGACGTACACGCAAAGCCGTTGATGGCGGTGTTATCCATGAGTGTCTGCACAAGGTATACACACCACAGGTCTACTTGTACGCAGATGAAGTCTTTCCTGTTATCATCAAGCGATGGGCGCAAATAGAAGACTGGTCGTTGTACTCTAGCTTCTTGTTGGAGTGTAACAACATCGTCGAAGATATCAGAATCGAGCGTCTTGGTTGTGTGCGGTTCGGTGGTATCACTAAAAAGATGGAAGATCTGCAAGACTTCATCTTATCTATGGAGGCGGATTCACGTGATGAAGCACTAAAGCTCGGTGTTGAAGTACCAGCTCTCTCTATCGCTATGAGTACCTTCCGAGACTTGGGCTTAGGCTATAAAACACAACTGCAACGCGATGCGATTGCATCATACGAGAAAATGAATGAGGAAGCCTTCAAGATGGTTACAGAAGGTGTTCTTTCTCCTATCTTGAAAGAGGCCACACCAGTACCAACCAACAGAGCAGAGATCGAAGACTACCGTAACGATATCCTCGCTTCGGTTCGATATGCAATGGATATCATCATCGCATTAGAAAGCATGGGAATGAAGCCAGAACCAAAGCAAGACAAGCCAAAGCCAGATGGGAAAGTCAAGTGTCAAGGCTGTGGCGCACCTTCGGATCGACTGCGCTCCCACTATCACCCTACTGACGATAGTCTTATCATTATCACTTGTCTGGACTGTGGCCATCAAATTGAGATGCCAAAGCCACAACAAGGCGGTGCAGGTGGTTCTTGTCCTCCAGGTGGTGTGAACATCGAGATACCACCAGAAGGACAGCAACAACCACAGAAACCACAACAAGGTGGTCAAGCAGACGATACAATTAAATGGGGCGGCAAGCCTTTCAAAAAGCCACAAGGTGATTCAGAATCAAGCGGTGACAGCGGTAAAGAAGGCGATAGCGATAGCGATAGCAACTCCAATAAAGAGGATGGCGATCAAGGGCAGCAAGGCAACAAAGAGAATGAATTCAAGGCCAAAGATCAGCGTACTGGAAAGTATGACAACAAAGGCAAAGGAAAGAAGTCCAAAGGCAAATCCGATAGCGGATCTGACGACAATGGCTCTGCACAAGGCCAAGATCAAAACGGACAAGGCACACAAGGCGCAAATGATACCGATGGGGATCAAAACGGCCAAAATGGTACTGGTATCGGTCAAAATGATACCGATGGGGATCAAGATGGCTCTACAGGCTCTGCACAGGGTAAAGAGCAAGGCACAGAGCAAGGTGACAATGGCTCAAATGGTCAAGGTGACGAGGGTGACGATAACGGTCAAGGTGCGTCCTCTCAGAAAGGCGACCAGAATGGCGCACAAGGCAACGGAGACGAGCAAGGCGACAAGACCAACGGTACACAAGGCGAAGGCCAAGAAGGAAGTACACAAGGCGATGGAAACGATAAGCAAAACGCTCAAGGTCAATCACAAGGTGATGATTATCAAAACGGTGGACAAAACAACGGTTCGAAGAGCGACGAAGGCAACGGAGATCTTCAAAATGGTGCAAGCGATACAGACAATTTTGAAACCAAGCAAGGTGTCGTAAATGGTTCTGGAGATACGTCCAAAGGCTATCAAGCAGGTGGTGAGGCGGGCGACGCTGATGCAGAAGGGTATACCATCGCAGACCAAATGAAGGATGAATTGGCAAATGGTACATCGCTCAAAAACAGCGGCATGTTGGATATGAATAGTGCCATTGAAGGTCAAGCATCCAAAGAGGAACAGAAGGATCTCAAGGGGCTTCAAAGAGGTGAAAAGAAATGGAATCCATTGACCACAGAAGAAGACGAGATCCGATGGGCAACAGGTAGCAAGCGCGCATCTAAGCAAATGCTCAAAGAGGTTCGCAGAGAGTGCCGCTATCTTCTCACAAAGCTCCGCACAGTCGTACAAGGCATGGAGGAAACCCTATTTGATGATGGTGTACCCAAAGGCAAGCGTCTATCCAATCGCAACCTTGTACGCACCTTCTTAGACGTACGTGATGATGAAAAGCCGCAACGTGCATACATGAACATTGATGAAGTGTGTGCCCCTTCTTGTGCCGTATCCGTTATTGTCGATGAAAGTGGTTCTATGGGCGGCATGATCAAAGAAGCTGGTCAATGCGCATTGGCTATCGCAGAACCCATGAGCAAATTGGGTGCAGCGGTTCAAGTCTCCGGTATCACTTCCGCATACTATGTAAACAGCGTACTAAACAACCCCACAGCCCACAGAAACTATTCTGTTGTGTACAACATGGTCAAAGACTATGACGAACCAATGACAGCCTCTATCGAGCGATTTTCGGGGCTACGTGCGCAAGGTGGTACACCGCTTGCAGATGGTATCGAGTTTGCGTACAGAGGTATCCGTCAGCGTGAAGAAGACAAGAAAATCATCTTCGTCATCACAGATGGGCAACCCGATAGAGGACACAGCCCAGTCATGAAATACCAACGACGCTTGTGTAAAGAGGAAGGCATCATCTTAATCGGTGTCGGTATTGGTAGCGGTGCAACGTATGTATCTTCATGCTTCGATGAAAGTATTCATGCAGACGATATCAGAGACATCCCCAAGAAGTTGGTCAAGATCCTCACCGATCTGATCACCAAAAAGAAGATGGACAAGAAAGGAAAAAGACGCAGATAACAATCTGCCTTTTTCTGTCCTTTACAAATCGGACAAAGGATGTTCCGTGATCAGTGATATGCACGGTTCAAGCCTGCGTATCTAAAAAACAGGAGAGAGCAAATGGAAGTAAAATGCGAACGGTGCGCGGACAAAACATCCACCACAAAAATGAGCCGCTTTGATACCAAGATGTTGTGCGAAAAATGCTTGGAAACAGAGCAACAATCCCCCTTGTATCCCATAGCCTATGACGTGGAGCATGCGTATGTTACAAAACGTGTATACAACTTCAAAGGCATCGGTGGGCATTGGAACCTACCCCACAATGCGCCTGGTGTTCTGGTCAATGCTGCAC
>MDTG01411021.1_pt1 | contig 23514 bp, 23 predicted proteins | sample 811421 | NCBI WGS metagenome assembly MDTG01 (sample SAMN05326645, study PRJNA326480) | marine metagenome | isolation source: seawater | place: Pacific Ocean: South East | collected 2011
CAAAGCTCGACCACCCTGGCGAGTTCTGCGGTATTCGCCGGGCGCGCCAGGGCTGCCGGGCGCCTGTGCCAGCGACCGCGTGGCTCGGTGATGAAGCAGGCGTCGATCCGGTCTCCGGAGATGACGTAATCGCTATCAAGAACAGTGCGGAGTCGCTCCAGGAAATGCGACGGCGTCGCCCCTCGGGTAAGTGCACTGATCATTGATTTTCGAGTTCAGTTCGCACCAGTTCATCCAGGTGTCGGCAGTATCGGTCCAGATAGCTGATGCCGTGAGCCGCGCCCGTCAGCCAGGGATTCATCAGCGTATGGCGTAGCAGAAAGATATTGTCGGCACCTTTCTCGGACGGCTCGGCAGTGAAACTTTCAGAATCGAGTCCCAGTGATTCGATCAGTTTGTGCGCCACCTCGTCGCTCAGCGATGTTCGCGGGACGCGGGTGCGCGAGCCGAAGAACTCGCGCTGGCGCAGATCCAGCCCCTGTCCAACCCGCAGGCGTTCGTACAGCCTTTCGCCGAACCGGTTCATGACCGCCAGATCGCGATTTCCTTCCGGGTTGATTGCGAGACACACCAGATTGGTATCCGGCTCGAATGGCATGATGATGCGAGCCTTGCCGTGGAGTCCGGCGGCCAGGTCATCGATATGCTCGAAGAAGTATTCGCAATTTCGGATGGTTTCGCCGCACAGGCGACCAAAATGCGCATGATCGAGCGGAAGTACGCGATGCGTGACCCAGGCGGCGGCCGCCGCGGCGCCCGGTTTCGAACCCTCGATGATGTACTTGCCCAAGTTCCTGAAACGGCGCTGGTATTCATTCTCGTCCTCATTATCGTCAAATACGTAGGCCGCTCTCTGGCTGATGAAATCGGTCATCGCCCGATTGCGCGCAACGTAGGCGCCGCAACCAAAGGGAATGAACCCCAGCTTGTGAGGATCTACGGTGATCGAATCGGCGTGCCGCAGGGCGCCGAACGCGTGATAGACATCATCGGAGGGGAAGAAATGGAAGCGTTCGCGCATCTCGGCCTGACCGACCATGCCGCCGGCTGCGTTGCGGAAGATGCTGGCCAGGTAGCCGCCCCAGGCCGCGTCGACGTGGATGCCGAAGTCCAGGCCGCGCTTGCGCCAGCGCTGGCGGGCCGAGACGATTCGGTCGATGGGATCGATTGCGCCGAACTCGGTCGAGCCGAGAATGCCGACGACCGCAAGAACGGGTCGGTGGCTTGCATGCGCGTCGGCCAGGGCGGCGTCGAGCGCTTCGCTGTCCATGCGCATGCGCTCGTTGATCGGAATCGTAATGAGATTGGCGCTGCCCAGCCCCAGCAGCTTCAGCGCCTTCTCCCAGGAATAGTGGGCGCTGACCGGCACCATGACGCACGGACTCATCCGCGTGTCCAGACGCGCGTGGAATTCGGCCGCGCCCAGGGTTTCGATACGGGAGTCCTCGATGAGCCCTGCTATGCGCCTCGCGTCGGTCGCTGGATGCTGTTGACGGATCGCGCCAAGCAATTCGCGTCGAAGCCCGACGATCCGGTCGACGGACAGATTGAACAGCGTCCAGTCGTCGAGCGTGCAGAAATCGTCGGGCAGGCCCGCGATCAGGCCGGGTTCGAAGTCTGCTTCGCGGCATGCGGCGCGTGCGGCAAGCGGCCAGTATCGTACGGCCCGCAGATACCAGAGAGCCTCGTCATTGGCCAGCGTGCCGCCGGAGGTTACATGGCCCCAGGCGCAGGGTTCGTGGTCGCCGCCGGTATTGTAACCGAACATCCGGGCCAGTTGCTCACCGACTTCAAGTTCAAGGCCGAGCGTGACCGGTGCGGCCTCATCGGTCACATGATTCGGGTTGTACAGCGTGGTGACGATCTGCGCGATCAGCCCCGGCAGCAGAAGGTCGGAAGCCATGTGACCGATATAGCGCGGATTGTAGAACGGCACGCTGTTCTTGAGCCTGGCGCTCAGGCCGTGCAGTTCGGTCTTCATCTTTGCAACAAATCGCCGGTACTCCGGGTCGTCGCTGGCCAGCATTGGAATCAGCGGCGGATCCTCGGGGTGTACGTTGCGTCTCCAGAAGCAATGGTCGCGCAGGAACTCGACCACGATGCTTTCGAAAAGCGTGTCGTTTTCGGCGTAGGCGCCCAGGAAATAGGGGTTAAGCCAGTCGAGCGATTTGCTTTGTCTGGTTTCTGTCATCGGTGGCGGCCGGTGTGTAGAAAAAAGCATTCTCAATACATTTATGGCTCTTCCCGGTTTTGTGTGGGCTGACCGGTTCGGATAGGCTACCGGCTGGCCCCGATTCGAGTCCAGTTTCATGCACGACCGTGAGCTTTACCGCCAGATTCTCGGCGTTCAGGCGCCCTGGGAGGTGTCCGAGGTGGACGTTGACCTGCCCGGCACCGGCGTGACGGTCCACATTCAGCATTCTGGTTCGGATCTGGCGTGCCCGCAGTGCGGGGCGGCCTGTTCGGGCTACGACACCCGCGAGCGCAAGTGGCGGCATCTCGACACCTGCCAGTACAAGACCTGGCTGGTCGCGCAGGTGCCGCGGGCTCGGTGTCCGGAACACGGCGTTCATCAGCTGCCGGTGCCTTGGGCGGAGAACAACTCTCGACTGACGGCGCTGTTCGAGGCGCTGGTGATCGACTGGCTCAAGATCGGCACGATCTCGGAAGTCGCGGAGCGACTCGGTTTGAGCTGGTCTGCGGTCAGCGGTGTTCAGGAGCGTGCGGTGGCGCGCGGCCTGGCGCGCCGGACGCAGGACTTTCCGAACGCGATCGGCATCGACGAGACAGCGTTTCAGCGCCGGCACCAGTATGTGACCGTGATCAGCAGCGGCAATCGGGTGCTGCATGTCGCCGATGACCGCAAGCGCGCGAGTCTGGATGCCTGGTACGCGGCGCAGCCGGCCGAAGCGCTGGCAGGTTTGCGAACGGTGGCGATGGACATGTGGCGGCCTTTCATCGATTCGACGCTGGCCCACGTTCCGGGGGCGGCGCACAAGATCGCCTTCGACAAGTTCCACGTCGCCATGCATCTCGGCGATGCCGTCGACAAGGTGCGCCGAGCCGAGCACAAGGGCTTGCTGGCCGAGGGCGAGTCGGTCCTGATCAAGAGCCGCTACCTGTGGCTGCAGCACCCCGACAACATGACCGACAAGACTTGGGGCCGCCTCAAGGCGCTCAAGTCCGCCAACCTCAAGACCGCTCGGGCCTGGGCGATAAAAACTCACGCGATGTGCTTGTGGGACTACCAGGTCAGAGGCTGGGCGCGCAGAGCCTGGATGGACTGGTACAACTGGGCGATCCGCTCGCGCCTGGCACCGGTCAAGAAGGTCGCGCGAACGATCAAAACGCATCTCGAAGGGATTCTCACAGCAGTGATCACCGGTGCAACCAACGCCCGTGCCGAAGGCTTCAACACCATGATCCAGAAGATCAAGCGGGATGCCCGCGGGTTCCGGAACAAGGAACGCTTCAAGGCTGCGATCTACTTCCACCTCGGTGGCCTCGATCTCTACCCGGACGCTGTCCGAAAATGATCGCTACCCACACGATTTAGTGAAGAGCCACATTTATTGCATTAGAATTGATCTCTGTCAATCAATTTCTCGCGAATCCAGCAAGGCTTGCCCGACGTGGGCTCCGGTCGCCGCAGATCCGGTAAGAAGGTCTGGCGCATTGGCGCGTGGAATCGCGCCAAATCTCGAACAGACCGCGCTAAGGATGTATGCCTCATGATGAGATCCAGGGAAGTCATTACAATTGCGGAGGTGGAGCTGCACCCGGTGCTGTCCCAGCTTCCACCGGAACTCAAGCAGCGCGCCGCCGAGCGAGCGCGCGTAGTGAAGCTGCGCCGTGCCGAGCCGTTGTTCCAGCAGGGCGATCCGGCCCGCTGGATCTACTTCTGTCGTAGCGGACAGGTAAAGCTTTTTCGACTTTCCGGTGATGGCAACGAGAAAATCGTCAACATCATCAACGCCGGGCGCAGTTTTGCCGAGGCGACAATGTTCATGCCCAGGCGCTGCTATCCGGTGCATTGCAGCAGTCTGACGGCCAGCGAACTCATCGCCTACGACGCGGAAGATCTGGTTCAGGCGCTGAAATCTTCGCCCGAGCTCTGTTTCTACATGCTCGGAATGCTGAGCCGGCGGCTGCACGAAAAGATTGGCCAGATCGAGGCCTTGTCGCTCCAGAGCGCGCAGACGCGAATCGCCAATTACCTGCTGTCCGAATCGCGAAAAGCCGGCAATACCGGTGAATTCGAGTTGCCGATAGGAAAGAAGTACGTTGCAAATTTCCTGAGCGTCAAGCCGGAGACCTTTTCGCGCGCGCTCACCGCGCTGGAGCAGGCCGGGATACTCAGTACCGACGCCAGAAAATTCGTGTTGACGAACGTGCCCGCGCTGGAGCGCATTGCGCGTGGGGCGCCGTGGGACTGATCGAATCGATGTCAGGGAACCTAATTGGACTCGGGCGGTTTCCTCGGATTGAAAATCTCGCCCCTGACCAACCTGGCCAGGCGCGCCTCGGTTTTGCGCTCGCCGCGGTCCAGTCCATTGGCCGCGCTCACAACCCACGCACTTTGCGGATACAGCCGAAAAGTGCTTGCGCTCCAATACTCTCCCGGGAGGGCGAGCGGGAAGAATTCCGGATCCAGCACGTTGCCGGATTCAATGAGCCCGTAATCGCCCAGCGTAAGCAATTCTTCGCGCTGCGGCATTCGCCAGTCTCGATGACCGCATAGTCCGCTGCTGTTTACGGCAGCGACCAGTGCTTCGGTTTCACAGCTTGCGAGATCGCATTTTCCACCGTCCCGCAGCCCCGGTTCGCTCATGTGCTGCGCGGGATCGTTGCTGTACCAGCTGTAGGTTGCATCGAATCGATGTGCACCACTTTCGGTCTGCTTGACCTCCCAAAGCAGATTGGTGCGCCGGTCGAAGACGCAGTGATGCCGGGCATCGTCGCTGCTATCGATAACCTGTCCCTGCTGATCGATTCGCTGCCAGGATTCTGCAACTGCCTCGCGATCGGTATTCTCGCTGCAGGCCGATAGCCCGAGTGCAATTGCCATGCACGCCGATGGCCAGATCATGGTTCTGGGTTCGCGCGACCAGGGGTAATTCAGAAGCTTGATATTGGTCAAGGAATTTCTCCTGTAGCGAATGATAGCTTGCCGATCAAGCCGCGTTATAGCATAAAAAATGCATATGGAATACCTAATATAAGCAAAGGAGCAGCACATGACCGACCAGGATGAAGTCTCTTCCCACGAAGTTCCGCAGGGTGAAGCGCAAGAACCCATCCCGATGATGCAACGAATGCTGGATAACCCATTCCTGCTCCTGTTTCTGGGTGTGACCATCCCGACGGTCTCATACATCATCTGGGGCGTGATGGAGATTGTCACGATCCCGATCGGCCGCTGAACGAGGAAGAAGAACATGACAGCCATCCACCCCCCGTCCACCCGAGTCTGGTGGAAACAACCCGTCGACCGCGTCGAACTCGTCTGGATTGCAATTGCCCTGGTCTGGTGCCTGATCATGTTCTTTTTCATGCCGTTCTGGCACGTCTACGGCAACCAGAATTATTCCGGCGAGGCCTATCGAGTCAACCCCGATCAGTTTGTCGCCAAGGTCAATGATTTTGTCTCCGAATACACGGTGCGTACCGAGACCGACCGGAATATTCCCGTGGTTCGACCGCCGGCAGGCAGCGATATATACCTGCTGGCTCGTCTGTGGCAATGGCATCCGGTACTCGAGCTCGAGAAAGGCCAGACCTATCGCCTGCGTGTTTCTTCGGCCGATTGGCAGCACGGCCTGTCGATCCAGCCGATCAACCTGAATTTCCAGGTGCTGCCAGGCTACGAAATGGTCATCAACATCACGCCGACCGAGTCGGGCGAATATGCGGTGGTGTGCAACGAGTATTGCGGAATCATGCATCACACCATGCTGGGCAAGCTTTACGTGGTCGATCCGGCGGAGGACGCATGACATGAGCTTCGAAATCAATCGTGAATTCAGGACGTGCCCGAAAAGCGGGCTTGTATTTCATCGGCCCGCCGAGCGTCTGATCAAGGCCAATGCAGTGGTTGCGGTTATCTTTCTGGCCGTAGGCGGGGCACTAGGACTGCTGGTGGCGTTGACCCGCTGGCCCGCGGTGCAACTGCTAAACGCCCAGCATTTCTATACGGTGCTGACCGGCCACGGCGTGGTGCTGCTGCTTGTCTGGATCCTGTTTTTCGAGATCGCGCTGTTGTATTTCTGTTCATCGGTGCTGCTCAGGTGCCGCATCGCCACACCGAGAATGGGCTGGCTGGCATTTGCGCTGATGCTCATCGGTGCGGCGATCACGGCGATCGCGATCCTGCAGGGCGGTTCGTCGGTCATGATGACTTCGTACGTGCCCATGCCGGCCGAACCGAACTTCTACCTCGGGCTGATCCTGTTCGCCGTCGGTGCACTGATCGGCACCTTCATCTTCTTCGGAACGCTCGTGATCGCAAAAGACGAGAAAACGTACGAGGGGTCGATACCGCTGGTGACGTTCGGTGCGCTTACGGCAGCGATCATTGCGGTATTCACGATTGCCTGCGGTGCGATCATACTGATTCCTACGTGGCTGTGGTCGATCGGATACATCAGTGAAATCGATCCCCTGATGTATCGGTTGATCTGGTGGGGTCTGGGGCATTCGTCGCAGCAGATCAACGTAGCCGCCCATGTTTCGGTCTGGTATGCGATCGCGGCCATCGTTTTCGGCGCGAAACCGATGTCGGAAAAAGTCAGCCGGGGCGCGTTCTTTTTGTACATCCTGTTCATCTCCATCGCCTCGGCGCATCACCTGCTCGGCGATCCGGGTCTTTCAAGTGAATGGAAAATCTTCAACACCAGCTATGCCATGTACCTTGCGGTGCTCGCCAGCCTGGTCCATGGTCTGACGGTACCGGGATCGGTCGAAGTTGCGCAGCGGAAAAAGGGCCACAACAAGGGGCTGTTCGAATGGTTGCGCAAGGCCCCGTGGGGGAACCCGGTGTTCGCCGGCATGTTCCTCTCGCTGGTCGGCTTCGGCTTCATTGGCGGGATCTCCGGCGTTGTCATGGGCGCCGAGCAGATCAACTTCCTGATTCACAACACCATCTACGTGCCGGGCCATTTCCACGGCACCGTTGCGCTGGGCACCACGCTGGCGTTCATGGCGATGAGCCTGTGGCTGGTGCCGGTGCTGTTCCAGCGCGAACTGTTCCTGCCCCGGCTCGCCAAGTGGCAGCCATGGCTGTTCGGTATCGGCACGGCGCTGCAGGCGTTTTTCATGATGGGCGCCGGCACCCTGGGCGTCTCCCGCCGCCACTGGGATATCGCGTTCACCGGTTCGGCCTTCGAGTGGGCGTATCCGGGCATGGCCTACACGATGATGGCGCTCAACGGAATCAGCGCGATCATGGCCGTGACCGGGGGGATGATCTTCGTCGTCGTGATCGTCGGCACGGTGTTCTTCGGCAAACGTGCTGGCGAGGTTTCCGGCTGGTCGCTGGACCGTCCCGACACGCTGCGCGGGCCGGCCGAGGCGCTCACCGGTCACGGCTCGATCGGCGTCAAGGGCTTTCCGGCACCGGGCACGTTCGTGCTGGCCGGCTTCCTGATGCTGATCTTCGTGGTCTATTACTTCATCAATTACGGATACCTGGCCTCGGTATGGAAATTCAGTTGAAATCCGCCGACCGGGTCCAGCCCGGCGTAGCGGCCGGAAACCGGTCTGTGCTGCTGGAAACCGCGGCCAATGCCCGCGCCCTGATCGCGGTATTCAAGCTCCGGATCGGCATTTCAATTGCACTATCGGCGCTGGGCGGCTCCGTAGTGGCCGGGCATGCCGGGCCTGCCTTCGGCCAGGCGTGGCTGCTGTTGACCGCCGTCCTCCTGGCCTCATTCGGTGCAGCGGGGTTCAATCATTACCTGGAACGCGATCTTGACCGGCGGATGTGCAGGACACGCCGCCGGCCGTTCGCCAGCGGGCGGTTCGGCGCGGGCGCGGCCTGGCCACTGCTGTTTGCGCTGATGATCGGTACCGGAAGCGCCCTGGCCGGTCATGCTTTCGGCCTTGCCAGCGGGTTGTTCGTGCTCGCCGGCGCCTTGACCTACGTGGTGGTCTATACCGCCTGGTTGAAACCCCTGAGTGACTGGAATATCGTCATCGGCGGTGCGGCCGGCAGCTTTGCAGTCCTGGCCGGGGCGGCCGTTCATGGTGGCGGCTGGCTGGATCCGGCTGCGCTGTGGCTGGCGCTGGTGCTGTTGCTCTGGACGCCATCTCATTTCTGGGCGCTGTCGATCGCGCTGGTGGAAGATTACCGCGCGGCCGGGCTGCCGATGCTCCCGGTGACCCGCGGCGTGGCCACGGCGGCTCGCTGGACAATGGCCAATTCGGTGCTTCTGGTGCTGGCCGCCGTCGGCCTGGGGTGGGTGCTCGAAAGCCCGCTGTTCTGGCTGCTCTCGCTTACCGGATCGGCCTGGCTTCTGGTGACCGGTCTGGACCTGGTGCGCAGCCCGACGCGGCCGGTGGCGATGACGGCGTTCTTTGCCTCGCTGATTCAGCTCGGGCTGCTACTGGCGGGATTGTTCGTCAACGTCTGGGTGGGCTGAGCGGCGTGCCGCGCCCCGCGCTGCCACTATTGCTTTTGACGCTGGCGTGCATGCCGGCCTGGGCTGACCGGCCCGACCGGGAAACCGTGCTCGCGACAAGCCAGTCGGTGATCGGCAAGCGGCTGGAGAGCATCAGCTTGCTGGATCGCGACGCCAAGCCCGTGACGCTCGAGTCGTTCCGCGGCAAGCCATTGCTGATCAGTGTGGTCTACACGGCCTGCGCACATTCGTGCAGCATTTCCACCCGTTACCTGGACATGGCGGTTCAGCGTGCGCGTTCGGCAATCGGCAAGGAGGCATTCAATGTCGTGACCATCGGTTTCGACGTGCCGGTGGATCGCCCGGAAACCATGCGCGAATACGCGGCAAGATACTCGGTGAGCGATCCGGACTGGTACTTTCTCAGCGCCGCGGAGCACGAAACCATGGATCGGCTGCTGGAAAAACTCGGGTTCACCTACTGGGAAGCGGCGCAGGGTTTCGATCATGTCGTACAGGTGACGATGCTCGACGGTGATCTGGGAATTTATCGGCAGGTCTACGGCGAAAATTTCGATCTGCCACAGCTCATGGAGCCGCTCAAGGACCTGGTCTGGGACCGACCGCCGAGCGAGCAGGGTATCCTGCAAAGGTTGTTGAATCGGGTCCGGCTGCTGTGCACCGTGTACGACGCCAGCGGGGATCGCTACGTATTCGATTACTCGCTGTTCGTCGGTATCCTGATCGGGGCATTGACCATTGGAATGGCGCTGACATGGCTGTGGCGCGAAGCTGCGCGTACCCGGGTCGGCATATGACGGGGGCAATGGCGCGCGGTCTGGCCCGGTTGGAAAGCTGGTTCTCCAGCGGCTTCCTGGACCGATTCAACCCGTTCCATTTCCTCGGCGCGCTCACGGTGTGTTTCCTGTGGATTGCGCTGGTGACCGGCATCTACCTGTTTATTTTCTATCGCACCAGCCTGCAAGGCGCGTATGCCTCGGTCGAGGCGCTGACGCACCAGCAGTGGTTCGCCGGCGGCATCATGCGCAGCGTCCATCGCTATGCCTCGGACGCGGCCGTGATCTGCCTGGTCGCGCACCTGTTGCGCGAGATGACCCGCGGTCGCTTTCGCGGCCCGCGTTGGTTCTCGTGGCTGACAGGAACGCCGCTGATCTGGATCGTCGTGATTTTCGGCATCACCGGTTACTGGATGGTCTGGGACGAAATGGGCCAGTACGTTGCCCAGTCGACCGCCACCTTGCTCGACGCGCTGCCGATTTTCACCGAACCGATGACCCGCAACTTCCTGACCGATTCGGCGATCGGCGGCCGCCTGTTCACACTGATCGCGTTCATTCACCTGGTCGGTCTGCCGATCGTCATTGTCCTGGGCATATGGTTCCACCTGATGCGGGTTCGCTATCCGCGCATCAACCCGCCGCGACGGCTGGTCGCCGGCAGCGTGCTGACGCTGCTGGTGCTGTCGGTTTTCGTGCCGGTGACCAGCCATCCACCGGCCGACATGACCCAGGTGCCCGGGCCGCTCGAGCTCGACTGGTTCTATCTCGCGCTGCTTCCGCTGATCGAAGCGAGTTCCGGCGGCGTGGTCTGGATGCTGGCCGCGGGCGGGACCTTGCTGCTGGCGGCGTTTCCGCTGCTGCCCGGCGGAGACCGGCGCAAGCCGGCGGAGGTCTACCTGCCGGACTGTTCGGGCTGCAGTTATTGCGCCGAGGATTGTCCTTATGGCGCCATCGACATGGTGCCCAGGACCGATGGCCGCAATTTCGAACTCGAAGCACGTGTGAACCCGGACCTGTGCGTGGCATGCGGAATTTGCGCAGGTTCGTGTCCGTCTTCGTCACCGTTTCGCCAGCGAACGCCGCTGACCACCGGCATCGAGTTGCCCGACTGGCGCGTCGACGAGCTTCGTGCCCGCCTGTCCGATCCGCCGGCCGGCCGTGGCGTGATTGCGCTGATCGGTTGCGAACACGCCGTCGAGCTCGCCCGGGTCGACGATGACCGGGTTCTAGCGGTTTCGCTGCCGTGTATCGGTATGCTTCCGGCATCCACCATCGACCACGCGATGCGTCGGATCGGGTATGCAGGCGTGCTGCTCAGCGGCTGCGCCGACTGCGACTGCTACCATCGGCTCGGCGATCGCTGGATGCACGAGCGGATCGACTGGCAGCGTCCGCCTGCCTTGCGTCGAAGCGTGTCGCGTGAACGAGTCGAGGTCTGCAACCTCAAGCCGGGCCGGCATGCCGAGTTGAAGGCGGCGGTCGCCGAGTTTCGCGCCCGCATCGAGGCATTGCGCGACGACGAGGACGAACTGGACCGCAACACCGAGCGATGCGCATGACCAAACCTGCGCAAATCGGTATCCAGATTCTTTCCTGGGCGCTGCTGGGCGCGCTGGTTCTCGCTTTTGCCGATGGGCCGGCCTTCGATCCGCTGCCAGGCGACCATGGCCGGCTCACCCTGGCCATTGCGCACCTGAGCGAACGGCTCGAGCCGTGCCGGCAGTTGAGCGAAGCCGAGCGCATGGAGTTGCCGCCAACGCGCAGGGTCACGGAAGTCTGCGAGCGGGCACGGACGCCGGTCAAGGTCGTGCTGATAGTCAATGAGCGAATGCTGCTGGCCCGGGAATTCGAGCCCAGCGGATTCCACGACGACGGCCGTATCTATCTGGTCGAGCGCTGGCCGCTACCGGCCGGACATTACCGGGCCGAACTCACCTTGACCGGACGAACGGCGGAAACCAGCCGCCATGAAATTTTCGAGTTTTCGCTGCCGCACCGGGCAAACGCCGTCGTCGACGTCGAAGACCATGAAATCCGCTTGCTCAACGTGATTGGTCGGAACGAAGAGCATACGAAGGATCAGACATCATGACGCCATCATTGGACACGATTGCCTCGAATCATGATTCGGGCCAGCGTCTTGCGCGCGCCTGGATTCTCACCGCGGTTGCGGCGCTGCTGGCGTCCGGACTGTTCGTGCTGTTGATCATCGCCTCGCGCGCACCGGTGGTCGGCGAACTCTTTCCGCTACAGAATTTCTTTCACCTGGCCATCGTCGTGCACGTCGATTTCTCGGTGCTTGTCTGGTTCGGCGCGATCGCCGCGGCGCTGTGGTCGCTCAACACGCGCGAGGGCATGGCGCGCACCGGCTGGCTCGCGTTAGGCCTGGTACTGATCGGCTCCGTGCTGCTTTCGATCGCGCCGTTCCATCCCGGCGAGGCGATCATGAGCAACTATGTGCCGGTGCTCGACAACGGCTGGTTCACGGCCGGTTTGCTTGTATTCGCCACGGGCCTAGTGATTGCCGCCTTGCGCCAGATGCTGATTCCGTTGCCGGTCGACCTGAACGATCCGGCGCGGGCCGTGGGGCGGTTCGGTATCCAGAGCGCGGCGATCATCATCGTGCTGTCGGCCGGCGCCCTGCTCTGGTCCTGGCTTGCAGTGCCCGAATTTCTTGCCGGGCCGAGCTACTACGAGGTGCTGTTCTGGGGCGGCGGGCATATCCTGCAGTTCGCCTGGGTCCAGCTGATGCTGGTGGCCTGGCTCTGGCTGGCGGCGGCATCCGGCGTGCGCATCGCGCTGAGGCCGAAATGGCTCTTGCTGTTGCTGCTGGCGAATTTCCTGCCGGCTTTCCTCGGCGTCTGGGCCTATCTGCAGTTCGAGGTCGGCTCGCCGGCGCATCGGAACTTTTTTGTCTGGCTGATGGCCGCGGGCGGCGGCCTTGCGGCAGGGCCGATCGGACTGGCGCTTTTGCACGGTGCCTGGCGGCATGGACGCGAATCCGACGTTTCAATACCGGCAGTACCGGCCGAACCGCTGGCCGGGCCGTTGCGTGCGGGCCTGGTCTGGTCGGTGGTGCTGTTCGGGGTCGGCGGGATGCTGGGCTTTTTCATCGAGGCCAGCAACACCATCGTGCCGGCTCATTACCACGGCTGCATCGTCGCGATCACGCTGGCGTTCATGGTGCTGACGCTGCACCTGTCGCCGCAACTCGGACTTGGCCGGGCAGGACCCCGAATCACGCGTGCCGTGGCCTGGACCTACGGGACGGGCCAGCTGCTGCATATTGCCGGCCTGGCCTGGTCGGGCGGCCACGGCGTGCAACGCAAGACCGCAGGCGCCGCCCAGGGACTCGAAGGCATGGCGCAGGTGGCCGGCATGTCGGCCATGGCGCTGGGCGGACTGATCGCGATCGTCGGCGGTGTGTTGTTCCTGGTCGCCTTCGGCCGGGCGTTCGTCGGGCGCGACCGGCTGCCGGAGCGGCCGCTGACCTCGGGAGGCGTCGGCGCATGATCTACGAGATTCTCCTGATGGGCCTGTTGGTGGTCGTGACCTATCTGGTCTCGCACCAGCTGACCATGATGATCGACCGACGCTGGGAAGGCCGGCTAGGCGCGTGGCGCAGCGCAGTGTTCTTCGTCGTATTCCTGGCGCTGTTGCTGCTGGCGTCGGTATTCATTCAGGGGGTCTCCACGTGATGCACGACTCACTGGAACAATTCCTGCGCTGCGCCGCGCGTCTCGAGGCCGATGCCGCCGAAGGCTACGAGACGCTGGCCGGAGCCATCGACGGCCGGAGATTCGGCGAGGTCAAGGCCTTGTTCGTCAAGTTCGCGGGTTTTTCGCTGATGCACATGGAAGAGGTGCTCGAGATCCAGCGGCGCGAACTGGCCAAGGTCTACGAAGTCGATGACGACCGCTTCGAATGGCCCGACGAGTTCAGTCCGGAAAATCCCCTGGCGATCGTCGATCTGGAGGACATCACGCCGGAAAAGGCGCTGGAGTACGCGCTGGAGGTCGAGCGTCGGGCCTGCGATTTCTATTCGCACCTCGCCGGCAAGACCCGCTCGCCCAGGGTGCAGGAACTGGCGCAGGAGTTCGCCGAGGAAGAGGCCGAGCACGTCGAGCATATCGAGCGGTGGCTGGCGCGAACGCGCGCCGGCGAGAGGGGATTCGCGAAATGACGCCCCGGTGTTCACGGTGTCTCGAGCGCGGATGAATCTTGCCCGGGATCAATGAACTCGAACGCTGTAATTTCTAGACTGCTGCAAACAAAAGGAAACAATGAAATGCGTATTCTGAAACGGTCAATCTTTCCGGTTATCGCCAGCTGCACGCTTGCGATGATGGTCAACGGTGTGCTGGCTGCCGATCCCGATGCCGGGCAGCAGAAGTTCCAGCAGTTCTGTACCACCTGTCATGGTGAAAACGGGCAGGGTGACGGCCCCGCCGCCGCTTCGTTGAAACCCGCGCCGCGCGACCTGAGCGATGCGGAATGGCAGGCCTCAGTGGACGATCAGCATATCCTGGTGGTCACTCGCGACGGCGGTGCTGCGGCGGGTCTTTCTCCGATGATGACGCCTTGGGGACACTCGCTGAGCGAGGAAGATCTGCACAACATCGTTGCGTACATCCGCTCCCTTGATGACTGACCGTGCGGCGGTCAAGTAGATGCGACGCTCAACTCTGCTCGGAATATGCATCTCTATGGGCATTGCAGCCACCAGCGTCGCCTGGCTGGGCAGCGGAAATGAACCCGCTGGAAGTCTCGGCTGGAACTCGGCGCCCGCTTCGCTGCGCGACGTGCTGTGGCCCGAGCCGCGGGAGATCGGCGAGTTCGAGCTTGTGACTCAGCATGGCCGTCCGTTTACCCGCGATTCGTTTGCCGGGCAGTGGAATTTCGTCTTCTTCGGTTATCTCGACTGCCCCGACATCTGCCCGATGAGCCTCGGGACGATGCGACAGATGCGACGATTGTTGATCGACCGTGGACATGAGAAGGACTTCGCGCGTTTTATCCTCGTATCGGTGGATTCGGAAAATGACGATCCGGAACGCATGGGCAGCTATCTTTTGCAGTTCGACTCCGAATTCGTCGGTCTGACCGGCGAAAAGGAGATGGTCGACCGTCTTGCCGAATCCCTGGCTGTACACTATCGACAGGTTCCCGACAGCGACTTCAATGCCATAGACCACACCAGCTCACTGATGATCATTGACCCTCAAGGTCGCGCGGTAGGCGCGCTGCAGCCGCCCCTGGTGCCGGAGCAGATGGCAGATAAATTCCATCGTCTGGCCGGCGCATTTCCGGATTATTGAGATACGTCAAGGAACAATCGGTTTCCATCCCGTATCGTTGAACCCGGTTCCATCGGCTGGGCCTTCGATTCGGCCAGTGCGAGGGAATCGGAAATGTCGGTTGCTTCCGCCCCGGTGCCGGATGCTCCCCCGGCAAAAACCTGAAACCCGAGCACGCCTCCAACAGCAGCTCGATTCAGGAAGCCACCGACACGGAAAACGGGCCGGCCGTGGATCTCTCCTGCGGCCGGCTCGCGCTTTTCCGGGACCTGAACATGATCGATACTTTGGAGACCGAAGCATGCAGCCATCGTCGTGGGCCGGGCGGATCGCTCGGAGAATGCCGCCGCCGGCCATCATCGGCCTGCCGCTGCGCGCCGCACCGCCGCCGTTGCAACGGCTGGTGCTGGAGCGCTTGCTGAACGCGCGCTTCCGCGAATCGCTGGGCGACGGCGAATTCGATTATCTTCAAGGGCATGCGCTGGCCGTCGACGTCGCCGACATGAAGCTTCGCTGGGTATTCGGCAATGAGAATGGCCGGCTGGTCATGCTGGGCAGGCGCACCGATGCCGATACGGTCATCCGGGGCGACGCGGTCGAGTTCCTGCTCCTGCTCGGGCGCATGGAAGATCCCGATACGCTCTTCTTCCAGCGCCGAATTCAGGTCAGCGGCGACACCACCGTCGGCCTGACGACGCGCAACCTGCTCGATCGCCTGTGCTGGAACGAACTGCCGCTGGCGTTACGCGTCGTACTCAACCGCGCCGGACGCTTCGGCAAGACGTTGCGCGAGGTTCGCGCTTGAGGCTGGAATGAAAAAACGCGCCGGCTGCGGGTGCGAGTTCTGTTTCCGGCGGCGGCGTAGACTGATTGATTCCAAGGAGGAATTCACGATGACATTCAGATTTGCATTGATGATCAGCGGCGCATTGATCGCCGCATTGCCGTTCGGCAGCCCGATTTCTGCACAGGATTCCGGAACCGTCCATGAACACCATGCGGCGCATGCGCTGGACCTGGACGACAACGATGGGCGCAAATGGACAACCGACGCGTCTTTGCGCAAGGGCATGCAGTCGATTCGGCAGTCGTTCCAGTCGCGTCTGCCGGGCTTTCGCGAAAAGCGCCTCGAATCCGGGCAATACGAGGCGCTGGCCGACGAAGTGGACAAACAGCTGAACTACATGTTCAACAACTGCGATCTGCCGCCCGAGGCCGATGCCGAGTTGCACAAGCTGCTGGCTTTCGTATCCGGCGCGGCTTCCGGTCTCCGCAGTGAGGAAAACCGGCGAAACGGCATGATGTCGCTGCACCGGGCGCTTGATGCATATCCCGAATATTTCGATCATCCGGGCTGGGCGGACTGACCGGGGCTCCGTTTCAGCAGCGGCGAAAAGTACAGCAGCACACCGAACAGCACGAGCAGGGCCAGGCTCCAGAAGACTGCGGCCAGGGTCATTGCCCCGGGATTGCCGTCCCCGACCAGCCGGAACAGTGCGGCGAGGAATATCAGCACGGTCAGGGCCGGAAAAGGCCATGCGACCCCAGGATATCGCCTGGCGTGCAGCAGCCGAACCCGGGTCATGATGGTGGTCGTCAGGGTGCCCAGCGCACCCACCGTGATCGCGTGCGTGGCCACTTTCTGACCGGCGGCCATGTCCAGGGACCAGTCCGCTCCGATCATCGTCAGGCCAACCGCCAGCCACGCATACCCGATTCCGAGGCACAGCAGGTCGATTCGGGCCCGGCATTGCCAGAGACGCCAGCGCAACAGCCGCACCATCGTCAGCAGTCCGGCAACCATCAGCAACACGCCGCTGGCAGGGCGGGCCTGCGGAACGATCGCGAGCACCGTGGCCAGTATCAGCAATACCAGCAACGCGCCCTCGACCCGCGGTTGTACCCGAGCTTCGAGCAGGCCGCCGGCGGCCTGGATGGCGCCGGCTGCCGCCGGTGCGATCAATCTGCCGCCGAAGAAAACCATCAGCAAGGCGAACAGGAGGACGCTTTCCTGCAAGGCCAGGTACTGGATCCACCCGGGTGCGGGAAGACCGGCAGCCTGGAAGATGATTGCGGCCAGGCAGATCGAGATGACGATCGGGCCGGTGAGTCGGTTGCGCCATTTCTTCGCCCCTTTCATGAACCGCGGGGCGGCGATCGCGGCCACCGCCAGCCCGAATCCGGCATTCGTGACGAAAGACAGAATGCTGCCGGGTGCGGCAAGCCATGAAATTCTGGCGCCAAGCCAGAGCATGGCCAGCAGCGCAAGGTGCCGGCTGGGCATGCGGTTGATCAGAAAGCCGGCAACGACCGCCAGCGCGTAACCAAACAACAATTCGTGTGCGTGGCCCAGCGGCGAGGACAATCCGGGCGCGGCCCAGGCGCCGCCATACATCGAGTGTACGGAAAGCGGCACCGCGATGGCGCCGTAGCCGGCGGCGGCCGGAAAGAAGAATCTTTCGACCAGCACCTTGCTCGCTGCGGCGTCGTCCCGGCCGCCGGATCGTTGTCCGGATTCGGGCACGTCATTACCTCCCGAGCACGCCGTCCATCAGGAGGTTTGTTCCTTCTTGACCCGGGCCAGCGCCTCGCGATACAGGCCCTCGATTTCGGAGTTGCAGAACTGCGGGACCTCTGCACCCGGATCCGGCGGCTCGAGGACATACAGGGTGCCGCACCACTCGCACGTTTCCCTGCCGGTCCGGTGTATGGGCAAGTACACCTGCGGGTGGGCATTCCAGATCTCCATCGAAGCCGTGGGACAGGACAGGGGCAGGTCCTTCCATTCGACTTTCGAGATTTTTTGGGTACAGGCTGGTTCGTGCGCGTCATCGATATGTTTTGCGACCATGAACAATACCTCTGTGTCAGTTCTCCGGCCAATACGACGCCGATTTTCGTGGCGGTTGTGCTGGCGATTGTCTGCCCGGCCGGCTTGGGCCGTACGGATTAATGTGCATACACAATACATTAATTAAGGATGATTCGAAACTCCGATTTTCGTCCGGACGCGTCGACCGCCAATAAAAGTCTTGAAAACGAGCCGATCTGACGTAAGATAGTAATTAATTACTTACTTAAATCAATGGATCGCCATGGAGACCCGCCGCAAGAACATGCCGGGCGATGAGCGCAGGGATCTGACCGTACGCACTGTCGTCGATCTTTGCGCCCAGCAGGACCCGGCCACCGTCACGACAGCCTCGATCGCCGAGCGCATGGGCCTGACCCAGGGCGCTCTGTTCCGGCATTTTCGCAACAAGGAAGCGATCTGGGAGGGGGTCGCCCAATGGGTGTCCGGGCGTCTGATGGCGCGACTGGCCGCGGCCGCGAATCCATCTGCACCGCCACTGGAAGTGCTGGAGCGGATGTTCATGGCGCACATCGAATTCATTGCCCGGCATCCGGGCGTGCCGCGGTTGATGCTCGGGCAGTTGCAGCATGGGCGATCGACACCGGCCCGGCGCGTGATCGACGCGATGCTGACGCGCTATCGCGAACGCCTGGCAGCCGTCCTGGACGCAGCGGCTGAACGCGGTGAAGTGCAGGACGAACTGGATCGCGACGCGGCCGCCACTGCCTTCATCGGCGCCATTCAGGGGCTGGTGGTGCAGTCCATGATCGCCGGCGACGTGAAGGGAATCCGCGCGCTCGCGCCCCGGGTGTTCGCGCTTTATCGCCGCGGCATCGCCGCTGGCCGAGAGGAGGCGAAATGAAGAATCCCTTTGGTGGCAAGCGCTCGTTCCTGCTGGTCGTCGCGTGCCTGGCTGCTGGCGTCGTGATTGCGGCAGTGCTGGTCCTGAACCGGCAGGCACCGTTGCACGGGGCCGGGCCCCGTGAATTGCGCGAACTGAGTGTCATCGTGGCCGAGCGCCTGCCATTCAGGATCGAGGCGCGCGGTCACGGCATCAGCCGGGCGGCGGAATACTGGCAGGCGACCGCCAATGTGCCGGGCCGCGTCGTCGAGCGTCACCCGGAACTCGAAAGCGGCATGCTGATGCGTGAAGGTGAACTGCTGCTCGCGCTGGACCCCAGCCGATATCGCCTGGCGATCGCCGAGGCCGAAGCGCAGATGGCGTCGCTCTCGGCCGACTTGGAGCGGCTGGAAAAAGAAGAGCAGAACACCTCGCGCCTGCTGGGACTGGAACGCGAGAGCCTGGCGCTCTCCGAGCAGGAGCTTTCGCGCATCGAGCGCCTGGTCGAGCAGGGATCGGTCTCGCGCTCGCGCCGCGATGAGCAGGTGCGCGCCACGGTGGCGCAACGCAAGGCCGTGGCCACGCTGGAGAACGAACTGGCGCTGGTGCCGGCCCGGCGCAGTCGTTTGCAGGCGGAACTGGAGCGCGCCGAGACCCGGTTGGGGCAGGCGAACGAAGACCTGGCCGACACCCGCTTTGTGGCGCCCTACGATCTGCGCATCGACGGCGTCGACATCGAGTTGCACCAGCAGGTGGTCGCGGGGCAGAAGCTGTTCCGCGGCGACAGTATCGCGGCCGCCGAGATCGAGGCGCATATCCCCTTGCCCATGCTGCGCCGCCTGATGGGTAGTGTGCTGCGCGCCGATGCCGCCATGTCCGAGGTCATGGACATCAGCGAGCGGCTGGATTTCACGGCCATCGACGCCGAAGCGAGGCTGGCCGGTCTCGATGAAGTCCGCTGGCCGGCACGTGTGACGCGGGTCGCCAGTGGGCTGGACCGGCAAACCCGCAGCGTGCGGGTCGTAGTGACGGTGGACCGTCCCTACGACAATGTTGCGCCGCCGGCCCGCCCGGCGCTGCAGCCGGGAATGTACCTGCAGGTGGTGCTCGGCGCGCCGGCCCGCGAGAACCTGCTGGTGGTGCCGGCGGCCGCGGTACACGATGACGAGATCTATATTGCCGACGACGGCGACAGGCTCGAGCGAAGACAGGTTTCGGTCGCGTTCCGGCAGGGCGATCTGGCGGTCATCGACGAAGGTCTGTCGCCCGGCGAGCGCGTGATCGTCGACGACCCGGTACCCGCGCTGGACGGGATGTCCATCCAGCCGGCTCGCGACGAGGCGATGGCGGCGTGGATGCGGGCACGCGCCCGGGGTCGGACGCAGTGATCCGCTGGTTTGCCGGTCACCCTACCGCGGCCAACCTGCTGCTGATCGTGCTGCTGGCCATGGGCCTGTTCGCAGCACCCTCGCTCAAGCGCGAGACCTTTCCCGACTACCGCCCGGTGGAGGTCAGTGTCGAGGTGATCTATCGCGGTGCCAGCGCCGACGACGTCGAGGACGCGATCTGCCGCCGCGTGCACGATGCGGTCAAGGGTATCGACTTCCTCGACGAGACGGTCTGCGTGGCCCAGGACAACCTGGCCAGCGCCACGATTTCGATGCTGGCCGGCGGCGATCCGGTGCGCTTTCTCAGCGATATCGACACCGAAATCAACGCGATCGACGAATTTCCCGAACGCGCCGAGGCCCCGGTGGTGCGCGAGCTTCATCGAAGCGATCTGGTCGCCGCGGTTGCCGTTGCCGGCGACATGCCTCTGGACCAGCTGGAAGATTACGCGTTCGCGCTGGAGCGTCGCATCATGACCCTTCCCGGCGTGGCTTCGGTCGGCATCAAGGGCGTGTCCCAGCGCCAATGGCAGGTCGAGGTGCCGCGCGAGGTGCTGGGCCAGCACGGCCTGTCCGCGCGGGAACTGGCCGCGCGCGTGGCGCGCCAGAACATCGACATGCCGCTGGGCACGCTGGAGACCGCCGGGCGCGACTTTCAGTTGCGGTTCACCGACCAGCGACGGTCGCTGTCGGAACTCGAAGGCCTGGTGGTGATCTCCGACGGCCAGGGCGGCGAGCTGACCCTGGGCCAGATCGCCACGCTGCGCGAAGTCGGCGAGCGGGAAGAGGAAAAGATCCGCTTCAACGGCGAGCGCGCGGTGGTGCTCGAAGTCAGCAAGACGCTGCGCGACGATTCGCTGCGGGTAATGGACGCGCTGAGCGACCTGGTCGAAAGCGAAAGCAGGCGCATCGGCGACGGCCTGCGCATGAGCATTACCCAGGACATGACCACGATTGTTCGCGACCGGCTGCAGATGCTGGTCAGCAACGGCTTCATGGGGCTGGCGCTGGTGGTCCTGGTCATGAGCCTGTTCTTCAGGCCGCGGCTTGCTCTGTGGGCGGTGCTCGGCTTGCCCGCGGCGTTCATGGGCGCCTTTTTCGTCATGGGCGTGATGGGGCTTTCGCTGAACATGATCACGCTGGTGGCGCTGTTGATGGCCATCGGCATCGTGATGGACGATGCCGTCGTCATTACCGACAACATCGCCGCGCACGCCGACGCCGGGGGTTTGGCCTTGCAGGCGGTCGTGGACGGCACCCGGCAGGTGCTGCCGGGCGTGCTGTCGTCGTTTCTGACCACCGTTTCGGTGTTCATCCCGCTTTCGTTCCTGGCCGGCGAGCTGGGGGCTGTGCTTGAAGTGTTGCCGGTGGTATTGATCGCCGCGCTGGCCGCCAGCCTGATCGAGGCGTTCTGGATCCTGCCGCATCATCTCAAGGGCAGTGTGACGCGCCTGGCGCAAGGCCGGGAAAGCCGTTTTCGGGCGGCATTCGAGCGCGGCTTCGAGCGCTTTCGCGAACGCGTCGGCCGTGCTGCCGACGCGGCCATTCGCTGGCGCCATGCAACCCTGGGCCTGGTCGTGCTGATCATGCTGGGTTCGGCCGGATTTATTGCCGGTGGCCACATCGGCAGCGAGGCCATGCCCGACATCGACGGGGACGTGCTCGAGGCCCGCATCCTGATGCCGCAGGGCACGCCGCTGGAGCGCACAGAGGCGGTGGCCGAACAGGTCGAAGGCGCCATGCGCCGGCTCGATGCGCGCCTGGGCCCCGACCAGCCCGACCAGGCCGAGCTGGTGGAAGCCGTCCAGGTACGCTTCAACCACAACCCGAGCGCGCGCGAATCGGGCACGCACGTGGCGACCGTGATGGTCGATCTGCTCACCGCCGAATTACGCACCCTGACGCTGGATGAACTGACCGAACGCTGGCGCGACGAGATCGGGGAAATCGCCGGCATCCACAGCCTGATCATCCAGGAACCGGGCTTCGGCCCGGCCGGCATTCCGGTGGAAGTGCGCCTGCAGGGCGAGAACCTCGACGCGCTCAAGGCCGCCGCGCTGGATGCGGCTTCCCAGCTAGGCGGCTATGCGGCCGCCTACAACGTGCTCGACGATCTCCGCCCGGGTCGGCCGCAACGCACGTTCTCGCTGGCCTCCGGCGCGCTCGGCGCCGGAGTCAGCGCCGAGGAGGTGGCCGGCCAGCTGCGCGCAGCGTGGCTGGGCGAGATCGCCGACACCCAGCGCATCGGTGATCGCGATGTCGAAATCCTTGTGCGTCAGCCCGAGGGCGATCGCAACAGCCTGGACGACCTGGCCGACCAGACTATCGTGCTGCCGGACGGCAGCCGCATGCCGCTGGGAGAGGCCGTGAACATTCGTGAGCAGCGCGACTGGGCACGCATCACTCACATCGATGGCCAGCGCACGGTAACCGTGGAAGCCAACGTGGATGCGCGCCTGAGCAGCGGACAGGCGATCGTGTCCGACCTGCGCGGGCGATGGCTGGATCGGTTCAGGGCCAGCCACCCGGAAGTCGATGTCGTCTTCGAAGGCCAGGTCGCCCGTTCCGCCGAAACCGGCGGCACCATCGGCCGCGGCCTGCTGGTCGGGTTGGTCGGAATCTTCGTTATCCTTTCGTTCCAGTTCCGCAGCTACGTCGAGCCGCTGATCGTGATGCTTTCGATCCCGCTGGCGTTCATCGGCGCCATCTGGGGACATGTTCTCATGGGCTATTACCTGTCCATGCCGTCGCTGATCGGCGCGGCCGGGCTGGCCGGCATCGTGGTCAACAACGCGATCCTGTTGATCCATTTCATCAAGGGCCACCGCGAACGCGGTCTTTCGGCCGTCGAGGCGGCCGGCCAGGCCAGCCGCGACCGCCTTCGGGCAATCCTGATCTCGTCGTCCACCACCATCGCCGGCCTTGCGCCGCTGCTGGCCGAGACCAGCACCCAGGCCGCCGCGATCAAGCCGCTGGTCATCTCGGTTGTGTTCGGCCTGCTCAGCGCCACGGTGCTGGTGCTGCTGGTGATTCCCGCGCTGTACGTGCTGTTCGACGACTGGGGGCTTTCGCAGAATCCCACGCCCTCGTGATCTAGCCTGCAGCATTTGTCGTTTGTCGGCCTGGACTCGCAGAATCTGTGTTTTCGATTTTCCGGCTGGCAGGCAGAATATTGGAGTACCCTAATGTACAGGCGGCGCGTGTATTGATGACGCGTCGCTCCAGATCAGGTCTTTCAATCACAAGCATAGTGAAGATCAATTGATATTGTGCTTGTCATGCTGTTTAATTATGAGTAGAACGATCTGGTTCTCACACAAGAGGAACATTCCCATGCGTAAACAAGCGATACCTCTACTGGCCGCGCTGGCAGTGGCGCTGACACCCGCGGTGCTGATCAGCAACGCCGCAGCCCAGGACTCCCAGGCGATGGCCAAGCCCAACTCTTTCTGGTGGCCGGAACAGCTCGACCTGTCTCCGTTGCGCCAGCATTCGCCGCAGTCCAACCCCTACGGCGAGGACTTCGACTATGCCGCCGAATTCGCCAGCCTCGATTTCGACGCGCTCAAGGCCGATCTCAAGGAACTGATGACGACCTCGCAGGACTGGTGGCCGGCCGACTGGGGTCACTACGGCCCGCTGTTCATTCGCATGTCCTGGCACAGCGCCGGTACATACCGGACATCCGACGGCCGCGGCGGTGCGGGCGGCGGCCA
>MDTG01251823.1_pt1 | contig 23511 bp, 23 predicted proteins | sample 811421 | NCBI WGS metagenome assembly MDTG01 (sample SAMN05326645, study PRJNA326480) | marine metagenome | isolation source: seawater | place: Pacific Ocean: South East | collected 2011
CTCTCACCGCCCACCAGTCTGGGGGTGTAGTTCAGTTGGTTAGAACGCCTGCCTGTCACGCAGGAGGCCGCGGGTTCGAGTCCCGTCACTCCCGCCACCATAGGCTTAGATTTATCTTAATTTAGTTTATACAAAAACTTATTTTATGATCAAACTTTAATATGTATAATCCAATATAATGATAAGATTTGCTTTAAAATTTGTATTTATTATTTTACTCTCGTCACAGGTATTGTCTCAAGAGTTAACTGACGACCCAGATGATGACAATATTGATTTTGCGATTCCGGGTGTAAAAGAAAATTTATCGGAGGATGAAAATTCTTGTGAAACTTCCCCTCATTCTGAACTTTTAAATTTACTCAACGTAAAATTGAAGAAATTCAATCCTGTGCCAGAGGATAGGAGAGGGGGTGAAGTTAGAGGTGGAGGAAATCAATTAACTCCTGATGAAGTGACAACTAATTCAATTAGGTTTTATGCTGAACAATTAAAAGATGTTAAGCCAGTCAAAATTAGAATTGAAACTTTTACTTCTTTAGGTAAAGGTCCATTAACATCTCTAATTGACAGATCATCAAAGGTTTTCTTGAAACATCCTACTGAGTGTAAATTTTTTTCTCTGTATGGGGATCAAATTATTGGTTCTTATGATATGTCTTTTGACAATATTTTGAGGTTGTATGCAAATGCTGTCAATAAAAACAACCAAATAGCTCAAGATTTTATTCGTACTCAGTTAGTTCCTGCCCCTATGTCATTAGATGAAGCTATTAGATCACTTTATGATGATTATGGATATCAACAAAATATTATTGAATCTCTATTGCCTGAAGATGTTAAAAATCTTTTTTTTGGAGAAAATTCGTTAGTTAGTATAGCTGATGTTGCAGAATCTAAACTTTTGGCCTTTTCATTGCTAGGTGGTAAGGTTGACCAATTTCAAAGTTATGAAATATTTATTGTTGCACCCAAATCGAAAAAAGGCCTATTGGGTAGTAATGAAACTATTGTTATTTCTGGAAGTGGAGAGATTTACGAAGTGCCCCTGCTTAATATCCCTTTGGCATTGAATGTAATGAGATCACTGGGATTTAATGCTAAAATAATATTAATTACTCATTTGTACATACAAGATGATTCATTTTGCAGAGTAGGTGACGGAGGCTCCTGGTATCATTATAAAGGTAAAATTAAAAAAGCTGGATGTGATTTCTTGTCAAATGCAATAATGGCATTAAAAGATAATACATTGAATTTGAGTGATGATTATGGAACGTATAAGTATAGCATTGATAGGGTAAGCCAAATTTTAAATAATTAACTGTGAAATTCATATATTAATATTATATAATTAAAAAGTATGATTATGACGGAATATTTACCAATATTAATTTTCTTGATATTAGCGTTTGGAATATCTTTCGGAGCAATTTTTTTCTCATTAATAGTTGGTGAGAAAGATTCATATCATGATAAAAATTCGACCTATGAGTGTGGATTCGATCCTTTTGATGACTCAAGGGGGAGATTTGAGGTTAAGTTTTACTTAGTTGCGATCCTATTTATTATATTTGACCTTGAAATAATCTTCCTATTTCCCTGGGCAATTGCCTTCAATGAAATAGGTTTATTTGGATTTCTATCAATGATGTTTTTCTTATTTGTTTTAACTATTGGGTTTATTTACGAATGGATGAAAGGGGCATTAGATTGGAACTAAAAAAAATAAATGCAAACAATTTTGATGACCTTAGTAACCAAGTAAGCTCAAATGGCTTTTTGATCACAAAAGTTAAGGATCTTGTAAATTGGGCTAGATCAGGTTCTTTGTGGCCTATGAGCTTTGGACTTGCCTGTTGTGCGGTCGAAATGATGCAATCAGCGGCAAGCAGATATGATTTTGATAGGTTTGGAATTGTTTTTAGACCAAGTCCAAGACAATCAGATGTAATGATTGTAGCAGGCACGCTAACCAATAAAATGGCTCCAGCATTGAGAAAAGTTTATGATCAGATGCCCGAACCAAGATGGGTAATCTCGATGGGTAGCTGTGCTAACGGCGGTGGTTATTATCATTATTCATACTCAGTAGTAAGAGGGTGTGATAAGATCGTGCCCGTCGACATTTATGTTCCTGGTTGTCCACCTACAGCAGAAGCTCTTTTATATGGTATATTACAATTGCAAAAAAAAATTATGAGAGACGACAAGATAATCAGATCATGAATAAAAAAGATTCAAATTATGTTAAGGAGATATCTCAACTTATTAAAAGCTTGATAAGCTTTTGTAAATACGATCTTGAGGTAATAAAGGGAGAGATAAGTTTATATTGTTCATCAACGGACTTGACTAAAATTTTACTTTTTTTAAGAGATAACCCGTCGTTGAGCATGGAATGTTTAACAGATATTACAGTTGTTGATTACCCCGAAAAATCTTCCAGATTTTTAGTTGTTTACACTTTACTCAGCGTATCAAAGAATTATAGAGTAAAAGTAAAAGTTAAGTTGTTGGACAACGAATCTATCCCATCAATTATAGAGATTTTTTCTGCTGCTAACTGGTGTGAGAGAGAAATTTGGGATCTGTTTGGTATTAGTTTCAAAGGACATCCTGATTTAAGAAGAATTTTAACTGATTATGACTTTCAAGGTCACCCTTTAAGAAAAGACTTTCCTTTGACAGGTTTCACCCAAGTTAGATACGATAATGAGCTAAGTAGAGTGGTTGTAGAACCCGTAAAACTTGACCAAGAATACAGAAATTTTGATAACATGAGTCCGTGGGAGGGAATGGGTCAATATCTTCCTGGCGACGAGAAATCAGATCAACAAAAAAATGACTAGAAGAGAAAATTATTCACTAAATTTTGGACCTCAACACCCTGCTGCGCATGGAGTTTTGAGACTTGTACTTGAGCTAGATGGTGAGGTTGTTGAAAGAGCAGATCCACACATTGGCCTTCTTCACAGAGGAACAGAGAAATTAATTGAAAATAAAACATATATTCAAGCTCTTCCTTATTTTGATCGTTTAGACTATGTTTCGCCTATGTGCCAGGAACACGCCTTTTCCTTAGCTGTCGAAAAACTGTTAGATATTAAAGTTCCTATAAGAGGGCAGTACATAAGAGTGATTTTTTCAGAAATCACAAGAATACTCAATCATATACTAAATTTAACGACTTTTGCTCTTGACGTTGGTGCAATGACTCCTTTTCTATGGTTATTTGAAGAGAGAGAAGTGTTAATGGAATTTTATGAAAGAGTTTCTGGTTCAAGATTACATTCGGCCTACTTTCGTCCTGGAGGAGTTCATAGAGACCTTCCAGATGGTTTGTTAGATGACATTTCCAGTTTTTGTAAAAGATTCCCGAAGCAAATAGACGACTTAGAGAGATTACTAGAAACTAACAGAATTTTCAGACAAAGAAGTGTTGATATTGGTATAATTAACAAAACAGATGCACTTGATAGGGGTTTCTCTGGACCTTGCTTGAGAGCATCCGGAGTAGAGTGGGATTTGCGAAGAAATCAGCCCTATGACTGTTATACGGATTTAGAGTTTAAAATTCCCGTGGGCACAAATGGAGATTGTTTCGAAAGATTCTTAGTAAGGGTAGAGGAAATGAGGCAATCAATAATAATTATAGAACAATGTTTGAAAAAAATACCTAATGGTCCTAGTATTACATCTGATCCAAGAATTATTCCTCCAAAAAGAAGTGAAATGAAATCATCCATGGAATCGCTTATAAATCACTTTAAGTTATTCACAGAAGGTTTCCATGTTCCAGAAGGAGAAACTTATACTTGTGTTGAAGCACCAAAAGGAGAATTTGGTGTTTTTCTGGTTGCAGATGGAACGAACAGACCATACAGATGTAAGATAAGAGCACCTGGTTTTGCTTTTCTTCAAGCAACAGAATTTCTATCCAAAGGGCATATGCTTTCCGACCTAGTAGCCATAATTGGGAGTCTAGATATTGTTTTTGGGGAGATTGACAGATGAGTGAAAGTATTTATAAAACATTTGCAGATGAATCGCTTCAACCTCAAGATTTTTCCTTTAATGCTCTAAATCTGAAAAAAGCGAAAGAATTATTAAAAATCTATCCTGCAAATTATAAAGAAAGTTCGATCATGCCACTGTTGTCAATGGCGCAAGCTCAAAATGAAGGTTGGGTTCCAAAAAAAGCAATTGAATATATATCTGATTTTATCGGTGTTCCAGAAATTAAAGTGCTTGAATTAGCTACATTTTATTCTATGTATAACCTATCACCGGTTGGTAAATTTCACATAGAAGTTTGTACAACCACACCATGTATGTTAAGAGGGTCTGACTCAATGCTTAATTTATGTAAAAAAAAACTTGGTATAGAAATTGGTGAAACCACTAAAGATAATTTATTTTCTCTCGGTAAAGTAGAGTGTTTAGGGGCTTGTGTTAATGCTCCGGTTGTTAAGATAAATGAGAATTATTTTGAAGATCTAAATTCACAAACTTTAGACAAACTGTTAGATAGTCTGGTTGAAAATAAAAAAGTAAAAATAGGCCCACAATCAAAGAGATTAGGATCAGAACCAGGTAGATAAAATGATTAAAAAAGATAATTTAATTTTTACAAATTTGTATGGAAAATCTAGTCCCCACATATCTGAAGCAATGAAAAGAGGTGATTGGAAAAACACTTCAAAGCTGCTAAAGCTTGATAAACAAAAAATTATTGAAAAAATTAAGGCTTCAGGTTTAAGAGGAAGAGGAGGAGCAGGATTTTCAACCGGAATGAAGTGGGATTTTATGCCTAAATCAACAGGTAGACAACATTATCTTGTTATTAATGCAGATGAAGGCGAGCCAGGAACTTGCAAAGACAGAGACATTATTAGAAATGAGCCACATAAATTAATAGAGGGTTGCCTGTTGTCGGGCTACGCCATTGGAGCTTCAAAATGTTACATATATATAAGAGGAGAGTTTTTCAATGAGGCTTGTATTTTACAAAAAGCAATAGACGACTCTTATGCAAAAGGCTTTCTCGGTAAAAAAATATTTGGCCTGGATTTTAATTACGATATTTATATTCATTATGGATCCGGTGCTTATGTTTGTGGCGAAGAAACTGCTCTAATAGAAAGTCTAGAAGGGAAAAAAGGTCAGCCAAGACTTAAACCACCATTTCCTGCCAATGTAGGCGTTTTTGGTAAACCAACTACGGTCAACAATGTTGAAACCATAGCAGTTGTTCCATCAATTTTAAGAAGGGGTGAAGAATGGTTTTCAAATCTTGGAAGAAAAAATAATTCAGGCTCAAAAATCTTTTGTATTTCTGGTCAAGTCAATAAACCATGTAATGTTGAGGAGGAACTAGGCGTTCCTCTAAAATACTTGATACAAAAATACGCAGGGGATGTAATTGGAGGGTGGAATAATCTTCTTGCTATTATTCCCGGTGGTTCATCAGTTCCACTTCTACCAAAGTCAAAATGTGAGGATGTTTTAATGGATTTCGATTCTCTTAAAGAAGCTGGCTCCGCTTTAGGTACCGGCGGCATAATTGTAATGAATAAGCAAACAGACGTTGTTAAAGCAATTGCAAGGCTATCAGAGTTTTATAAACATGAATCTTGCGGACAATGCACACCTTGTCGTGAAGGAACAGGCTGGTTGATGAGAGTTATGAAAAGACTTGCTGACAATCAATGCACTGTAGAGGAAGTGGAAATGTTGGAGGAAGTCACTCATCAAATTGAAGGCCATACAATCTGCGCATTAGGTGATGCTGCGGCATGGCCTATTCAAGGTTTGCTCAAGCATTTCAAGCCAGAAATTTTAAATAGGATACAAAAAAAGAATGTTGCATAATCATGCCTAAGTTATTTATAAACGAAAAAAAAATTGAAGTTGAAGACGGAGTAACCGTTCTTCAAGCGTGTGAAGTTGCTGGGTTCGAAATACCTAGATTTTGCTATCACGAAAGACTCTCAATTGCTGGCAATTGTCGAATGTGCTTGGTGGAAATGGAAAACTCTAATAAACCAATCGCTTCATGTGCAATGCCAGTAGCAGAGGGCATGAAAATTAAAACAAACAGTGATATGGTAATTAAAGCCAGAAAAGGAGTGATGGAATTTTTGTTAATAAACCATCCACTTGATTGTCCAATATGTGACCAAGGTGGAGAATGTGATCTGCAAGATCAAGCAATGGCTTACGGAAAAGGTTTAAGTAGATTTGTGGAATCTAAAAGAGCGGTTAAAGACAAGCACTTAGGTCCATTAATTAAAACCCACATGACCCGATGCATTCATTGCACTAGATGTGTTCGATTTTCAGAGGAGGTTGCAGGAAATCATCAACTTGGAACGATTGGTAGAGGTGAAGACACTCAAATCACAAGTTATCTTGAAAAAACAATAGACTCAGAACTTTCTGGAAATGTTATAGACCTTTGTCCAGTAGGAGCTTTAACTTCAAAACCCTACGCATTTGTAGCGAGGCCTTGGGAATTAAAAAAAACTAATAGTATCGATGTTTTTGATGCTGTGGGAAGTAACATAAGACTCGACTCAAAAGGTGACAAAATTCTAAGAGTGTTACCTAGAATTAATGAACAAATAAATGAAGAATGGATTTCAGATAAAACAAGGTTTGCTTATGATGGTTTAAATCACCAAAGAATCGATAGATATTATATCAGACAGGATAATGGATCCATTACAGAGAGTTCAGAAGATGCAGTTTTAACATCGTTAAATAATAAATTAGAAGAAACTGACAAAAATAAGATTTTTTCACTGATAGGTAACATTGTAGATTGTGAATCTATTTTTTCATTTAAAAATTTTTTAGATAAGTTGAATATAATTAATTATGACTGTCGACAAGACAACTCTTTTTTTGTTCCATCGAAGAGATCCTCATATCTTTTCAATAGCGCAATAACTGGGATTGATCTTTGCGATTTATGCATAATCGTAGGATCTGACATTCGAAAAGAAGCACCAATTATTGGAGCTAGAATTAGAAAGAAAGTTTCAGAAAATGGTAAAGACTTTCAAGTACTTAGGTTAGGACAAAAATATGACCTGTCACTTAATGTTGTAGAGGTGGGCGAAAGCTACTCTTCATTGATTAATTTAAAAAAGAGTAATTTATCATCAATTTTCAAAAAATCTAAAAAACCACTCTTTATTATCGGCCAAGGTCCACTTTGTAGCCCTGAAGCTGAAAATATTTTTAATTTTATTTTAAATCTTCATAACAAAACTGTTAAAGATTCTAATTGGAATGGCTTCAACATACTGCAAACCTATTCTGGAAGAGTTGGAGCTCTAGATCTTGGATTTTATAATAGAAAGAATTTAAAAAGGAATCATGTAGAAGATATTTACAAAGGTAAGTATAAAGTCTTATTTTTGTTTGCCGCTGATGAAATTGATTTTGATAAAATCCCTAAAAATACCTTTGTTATTTACATTGGACACCATGGTGATAAAGCAGTGGCAAGAGCAGATTTGATAATTCCAACACCCTGTTTTACGGAGAAAGAAGGCATTTATGTTAATCTTGAGGGTAGAGCTCAAATAAGTCGCCAAGTTAAATATCCAATAGCTCAAGTTGAACATAGCTTTAAATTTTTTAATAAACTTTTAAAACAAATGAAAATTAAAGTTGATTTTAATAATTTCGAACAACTAAGAGAATCAATGTTTAATAAACACCCTAATTTAATGAAAATTAATAAGTTAAACCTTGAAAAAACATTTGAGCCAAAAATAGTTACTCCAAAATTTAGCAAAAAAAATATTTTTTCTAATATTTCAAACTTTTATATGACTGATTCCGTCAGTAGAAACTCACCTACAATGTCATCTTGTTCCCTTCAGATTAATGAAAAAAGATAAGAAATTAAAAAATGTTGATCGAAATATTAATAGTAATTTTTAAGATATTCTTAATTGTAATACCTCTGTTAGTTTTTATTGCATATCTCACTTACTTTGAAAGAAAAGTGATCGGTGCTATGCAACTTCGAAAAGGTCCAAACGTTGTAGGCCCATTTGGGTTATTTCAACCAATTGCTGATGGAATAAAGCTTTTAACAAAAGAAACAATTTTCCCCGATAAATCTAGCAAATTCTTGTTTATACTCTCACCTATACTCACTTTTGCACTTGCTTTATTAGCTTGGGCAGTGATTCCCGTAGACTACAAAGTTGTTCTTGCAGACATTAACGTAGGTTTAATGTACATTTTTGCAATTTCCTCTCTTGGAGTTTACGGAATAATTGTTGCTGGTTGGTCAAGTAACTCAAGATATGCTTTTTTAGGAAGTTTACGTTCAGCAGCACAAATGATCTCTTATGAGGTATCAATAGGTTTGATAATAATTTCAGTTTTATTGTCCTCTGGCAGTTTAAATTTAACTCAAATAGTTTTAAGTCAAGAGGGTTTATGGTATGTCATCCCACATTTTCCAATGTTTGTTATATTTTTTATCTCAACTTTAGCAGAAACTAATAGGGCTCCTTTTGATTTGCCAGAAGCAGAATCAGAGCTAGTTGCCGGATACAACGTAGAATATTCTTCAATGTCTTTTGGACTTTTCTTTCTCGGGGAGTATGGCAACATGATCCTCATGAGCGCGATGTCAACCATTTTGTTTTTAGGAGGATGGCTTCCTCCTTTTGAATGGCATTATTTTAGTTTAATACCGGGTTTTGTTTGGTTTTTATTAAAAGTTTTTATTATTCTATTTGTGTTTCTATGGGTTCGCGCAACATTGCCAAGATACAGATATGATCAATTAATGACTCTAGGTTGGAAGTTATTTCTTCCTTTGTCTTTACTTTGGATTATAATAACATCAACTGTTATGTTTATGTGGAATCATGTCTAATTTAAAAAAGTTATTATTTCTGTTTAAAGAATTTTTTCTGATTGAAATTATTTCTGGTCTTTTTCTAACTTTAAAATACTTTTTCAAGCCTAAGGTAACAATAAACTATCCTTTTGAAAAAGGTTTTTTGAGTTCAAGATTTAGAGGTGAGCACGTATTGAGAAGATACGAGTCTGGAGAAGAGCGCTGTATTGCGTGTAAGTTATGTGAAGCTGTTTGTCCAGCTCAAGCAATCACAATTGAAGCGGAGCCAAGAGAAGACGGCTCTAGAAAAACTACAAGGTATGATATTGATATGACCAAATGTATTTATTGTGGTTTTTGTCAAGAATCTTGTCCAGTTGATGCAATTGTTGAGGGACCAAATTATGAATTTGCAACTGAAACCAGAGAGGAACTAATATATAATAAAGAAAAACTTTTAGAAAATGGAGATAGGTGGGAAGTTGAAATAGCAAGAAATTTAGAAAATGAGTCAAAGTACTTATGACAGAATTAATATTTTATATTTTTTCAACAGTAACTATCTTGTCAAGTTTCTTTGTAGTCTTTTCTTCTAATCCAGTTCACTCAGTTTTATTCCTAATCTTTTCTTTTTTTAACATTGCAGTAATTTTTTTGTTATCTGATGCAGAATTTATTGCTATGACTCTAATTATCGTCTACGTAGGTGCAGTAGCAGTTTTATTCTTATTTGTTGTAATGATGCTTAATATAAACGAAGTTTTGGTAAAAGAAGGTTTTTTAAGATATTTTCCACTGGGTTTGTTATTAATCTCAATTTTTTTGACTGAGTTAATTATAGTTTTTAAGGACTTATCACTTTTTAATCCAACGGAATCGGGAATAAAAATAGATGAGTTACTAAATCAAGGAAATGAAAATACGAAAGCACTTGGTTTATTTTTATATACAGATTTTTTCATTATATTTCAAATTTCAGGATTCCTACTTCTTGTTGCGATGATAGGTGCTATAGTTTTGGCACATGATGATAGGATTAATGTAAGATCACAAAATATTTTAAGACAAAAAAGAATTCAGAAAAAAGATATAATTAAACTTAAATGACATCTTCTAATTACTTAATATTATCATCAATCATATTTTCAATTGGTTTTCTTGGTATTTTTATAAACAGAAAAAATATAATTTCTATATTAATGTCAATCGAATTGATGTTATTAGCCACAAATATAAATTTTATTGGATTTTCCAGCTCATTAAACGATCTTTTTGGTCAAATATTTGCTTTGTTTGTATTGGTTGTTGCAGCAGCTGAAGCAGCTATAGGTCTTGCAATTTTAACCATTTTTTTCAAAAAGTCTGGTTCAATTAGTATAGATACAATTAATAAACTTAAGGGATAATCAGTTGTTTTTATCGTCAATCTTCCTTCCGCTAATAAGCTACTTTTTTTGTATCTTTCTAAATAATATACTTAAAAAAAGTCTTATCAATGTTGTTTCATGTTCATTTATGGCTGCTTCAACATTACTTTCGATAATATCGTTAATTTTGTTCGAATCAAATGGTGACCAAACTATTATGCTAACTAATTGGATTGCTTCGGGTAGTCTCAACATAGATTGGTCTGTCAACTTCAACTTATTGACTGTTTCAATGGTATTAATGGTAAATTTTGTTTCAACAATCATTCATGTTTATTCTGTTGGTTACATGGAAAAAGATCCAAGAAATATCATTTTTATGGGTTATTTGGGACTGTTTACTTTCTTCATGCTTTTTCTAGTTTCTTCATCTAATTTAATTCAGCTTTTTGTAGGATGGGAGGGCGTAGGCTTGACGTCGTATCTTTTAATTGGTTTTTGGAGTCACAAGGATGAGGCCAATAAAGCCTCAATAAAAGCTTTTATTGCTAATAGAGTTGGAGACTTCGGTTTGTTAATATCTTTATTCACAATATTTATTGTATTTGGAACAATAAATATTAATGAAATACTTTTGCTAGTTAATTCTCACAGTCAATCGTATTTTAACTTTTTTGGTATTCAAGTTCATTCTATAACTCTTATCGTGATCACTATGTTCGTCGGTTGTATGGGTAAATCTGCTCAATTTGGGTTACACATTTGGCTTCCAGATGCGATGGAGGGTCCTACCCCGGTATCTGCACTGATCCATGCAGCAACAATGGTCACAGCTGGTGTATTTCTTCTTATAGTGATGTCTCCATTAATAGAAGCTTCTGATTTTTCAAAAAGCTTTATACTCATTATAGGCTCCGTTACTTGTATATTTGCCTCTTGTGTTGCAGTATTTCAAAATGATATAAAAAGAATTATAGCTTATTCTACCTGTAGTCAATTAGGCTACATGTTCATGGCAATAGGAGTGTCGGCTTACTCTGCTGCTTATTTCCATCTTCTTTCACATGCTTTTTTTAAAGCTTTATTATTCTTAAGTGCTGGTTCAGTTATACACTCAATGTCGGACGAGCAGGACATAAAAAAAATGGGAGGAATTTATAATAAAATACCATTAACTTATGTTTCAATGATGATTGGTTCCGTAGCTTTAATGGGACTTCCTTTTTTAAGTGGGTATTTTTCCAAAGATCTAATTTTGGAATTTATTTATCTTTCTGAACAGAATATGAAGTTATTTGCATTTACAATTGGAATAATTGGGGTTTTTCTCACAACAGTCTACTCATCTCGGTTAATTATTCATGTGTTTCATAGACAAAATCTCTCTGATGAAAAGGTATACGCCCACATTCATGAATCACCACCAGTTATGGTTATACCTCTCGTAATTCTTGCAGTTTTTTCTATTTTCTTTGGTATGTATAATCATGATTTTTTTGCAGGTCCATTTTTAGAAAACTTTTGGTCTGATGCGATGTATGTTGATTCTGAATTGAATAAAAGCTATTCGTTGGGTGTAATACCGAAATTAATTAAAAAACTACCGTTAGTAATGATAATCCTTGGGATGATAATAAGTTATGTAATCTATTTTAAACTTTCAAATCAGACCAATTTTTTAAAGGAAAAGCTTAAAATTCCTATATTATTTTTTCGTAATAAATGTTACATAGATGAACTTTACGAGCTAATAGTTATAAAACCAAGCTTATATCTTGGAAGGGGTTTCTGGAAATCTATTGACATTGATTTAATCGATAATCTTGGTCCGAATGGAATGAGTAGACTCATTGGAAGATTTGGAGTTATGGTTTCTAAGCTGCAATCAGGTTATCTCTATCATTATGTGTTATCAGTTGTGATAGGTTTAACACTTTTCATAAGTGTCTACATTTATATTTTTTGATGATTAGTTTACCTATACTACCAATTTTAATTATCCTACCATTAATAGGTCTGATCTTCATTTTTTTATCTTCAGAAAATGATGATGATGCAGAACAATCAAAGAAATCAGCACTTTGGACAAGCATAAGTAATTTTGTCTTATCATTCTATCTTCCAATTAACTTTGATAAAACGATACCCCATTTTCAATTTGTAAATACATTTTCATGGTTTAATAGTGATAGCTTAAGGTTTTCATTGGGAGTTGACGGACTTTCAATGCCCTTTGTTTTGTTATCTACTTTTTTAATTTTGATTTGTATCGTGTTTATTTTACCTCAATCAAAAAAGAATATGAAAATGTATTTGGCATCCTTCCTTTTGTTAGAATCATTTTTAATAGGAACATTTAGTGCGATAGATCTGTTTTCCTTTTATATTTTCTTTGAATCAATTTTAATTCCTATGTATTTAATCATAGGATTCTGGGGAGGTGAAAGGCGCATCTATTCAGCTTATAAATTTTTCTTATATACTTTATTGGGATCTGTATTAATGTTAATCGCAATAATTTTTTTATATCAAGAGTTTGGTACGATAAGTATACCAAAGCTATTAGATTATACTCTACCTTTTTATATTCAAGTATGGTTGTGGTTGGCATTCTTTTCTTCTTTTGCTGTAAAAATTCCTATGTGGCCCTTTCATACATGGTTACCAGATGCACATGTAGAAGCCCCAACAGAGGGTTCTGTTATATTAGCCGGAATATTACTAAAACTTGGAGGATACGGATTCATTCGATTTAATTTATCAATCTTACCTGATGCATCTATTTTCTTTACTCCATTTATTTATTTCCTTTCAGTAGTTGCGATTATTTACACTTCTTATATTGCATTAGTTCAAGAAGACATGAAAAAACTAATTGCATATTCTTCAGTAGCCCACATGGGTTTTGTTACTTTGGGAATTTTTTCTGCAAATATTCAAGGTTTACATGGAGCTATTATACAAATGATTTCTCATGGAATAATTTCAGCAGCATTATTCTTTTCAATTGGAAGCATCTACAACAGATATAAAACAAAAAAAATAAGTTTTTTTGGAGGATTAAATAGTAAGCTTCCAAATTTTTCAGTTTTATTTTTAATTTTTACACTTGGTTCAATTGGTTTGCCGGGTACTTCTGGTTTTGTTGGAGAATATTTAACTTTACTCGCTGTTTACAGTAAAAATACAATGGTAGCTTTTCTCTCTACAACTGGCGTTATTTTGTCTGCTTCTTATATGCTTAATTTATACAAAAAAGTTTTTCTTGGAAGTGTGAGTGAGAATCTTAATAAAAAACATGATAAGCTAAATTTATATGAACTTTCAGTATATGTTATTTTGGTGATATTGATTTTTGTGATAGGTATTAAACCAGGAATAATACTTGAGTTTACAACCTCTTCATTAGAAAGAATAATACAGTTGTATCCTATTTCAATATTTTAAAGAGAACAGATGTTAATTATACCAGAAATATTTATAGCTTTATGTTCAGTTTTCGTTTTGTTTATTACACCTTTTTTAAAAAAAGATAGTTATATAAAGATTGGTTATCTGACGCTTCTTATAATTTTTATTTCACAATTTTTAATTCTTAAAGACATATTCTATTCTCAAATTATATTTAACGGTTTTTTTATTGTAGATTCATTTGGTTCTTTTCTTAAATCGCTTATATTGATTGGTGCTGGTTTAATAATTTTTTTTTATTTGACAGTTCAGAATCCGAAATCATTAAGAAGACCTGAGTTCTCAATTATTTTCTTAATATCAGTTACTGGAATGTTATTAATGATCTCCTCTAACGATCTTTTATCGTTATTTATGTCGATGGAACTTCAAAGTTTATCTTTATATATTCTCGTTTCATTTAGTAGAGAGGATTTTATTTCTTCAGAGGCTGGTGTAAAATATTTCATTATTGGAAGTTTATCTACCTGTATTTTTTTATTTGGTACAAGTTTGATTTATGGGCTGGTAGGGTCTACAAGCTTTAATGAAATAAGTATGTTTATGTCCGAACTTTATTCTACACCAACCATGTTAATAGTTGGGTTGATCTTCATATTAGTTTCTCTTTCCTTAAAAATATCTGCAGCTCCATTTCATATGTGGACTCCAGATGTATATCAGGGAGCTCCCTCAATTGTTACAACTCTTTTGTCTACACTCCCAAAAATTGCTGCATTTGGTGTTCTTATAAGACTTTTGGTTTATCCTTTTGGAGAAATAATTGTAGATTGGGGAAAAATTTTAATTATTTTATCAATTACCTCAATGATAATTGGGTCGTTAGGTGCCCTCCTTCAATCAGATTTAAAAAGATTGATGGCCTATAGCACTATAAACCATATAGGTTTTATCTTAATGGCACTAATTCCTGGTTCTGAAGACGGGATAACATCAATTTGTATTTATTTGATTTTTTATGTAACGATGAATTTAGGTATGTTTCTTTTTATTTTAAATATGCAAAGAGATCAAGTTAGTGTCACTTCAATAAAAGATCTTTCTGGTTTATATAAAACTCAACCATTAATTGCTGGATGTTTAGCAATCATTCTTTTCTCTATGGCTGGAATTCCTCCACTTGCCGGTTTTATCGGAAAACTTATTATTTTGAATATTATAATAGATAACAATCTCTTTTTCCTTGCTATAATTGCTGTCTTAACCTCAGTTATTGCAGCTTTTTATTACATTAGATTAATAAAATCTATTTTTTTTGACGAACCAATTGATGACTTAGATAATATTAATAATAATCAATCTAAATATATGCTTTGTGGTTTTGCTTTTTTTAATTTAACGGTTGTTCTTTATCCTCAATTTTTCTTGAATTTGTGTGCATCAATAACGTTATCTTTATTTGCTGTGAAATAATATGAGCGACAGATTTTTTGATCTATATTTTTTTAAATCTCTTGCAAGTACCAATGATAAAACTAAAGAAATTTTAAAGTTACAAAAAAATAATAATAATTTAGCATTATTTTCAGTTAATCAAGAAAGAGGAAAAGGGAGAAAAAATAGAGTGTGGATAAGCAAAAAAGGCGATTTAACCTGTTCATTTGCGATTCAAAAAAAAATCAATGTAAGTGATCTTGGTAAGATTAACTTATACACGATTTATCATCTAATAAAGACTTTTAATAAAATTGGCATAAATAAAAATATTTCCTACAAATGGCCAAACGATATTTTAATCAATAAAAAAAAAGTGGCTGGAGTATTAATTGAAACAAACGTATTCGGAGGATCAATAAACCAACTTATAGTTGGTATTGGTATAAACTTTGTCTCAAAAATTATCAATAGTAAGTTTTCTTCTATCTCTTTAGGTGAGTTGGTAACAAAGTCTAATCCCTTAAATTTCTTTTTCTTAATGATTGAATGTTTTGAATATTTTTTCATGAATTACTCTAGTATAGAGTTTGAAAAAATTAGTAGTAGTCTCTCTAAAATTTTCTTTAATAAAAGAGAAAATATTATAATAAATCTAGGGCATAAAAAAGTAGAAGGAGTTTTTAAAGAAATTAATTCATCAGGGGAATTATTGATTAAAAAGTTAAATAGAGAAGTTAAAATAACTTACGGAGAGATAATCTGATCAATATTACTGTAGACATTGGTAACACAAACGTGATGATTTGTGCTTTCAAAAAAAATAAAATAATTTCTTTTCTAAAAGTTAGTACGACTAATTTAAATAAAAACAAAGTCGTCAAGTATATACAAAATTTCAGTCATGATAATATTTTTGCAAGCATTTCTTCTGTTGTCCCTAAATCTACCAGTTTGTTTAAAAAATTATTTAAAGAAAACGGTATAAATCATTCATTAGCTAGAACTTTTTTAAAAACATATAATATTAAAACAGCACTTACCGATGAGAAATCTATTGGAGACGACAGATTGATTAATGTTGTATATGGAAAATATTTATTTTCAAATTCTCTAATTATAATTGATTTTGGAACTGCTACCACGATAGATGTCATTAACAAAAAAGGTATATATGATGGTGGGGTGATAACACCTGGAATAGATCTTTCATTACTTTCTCTAAAAGAATGTACTGCAAAATTACCTTTAGTAAAATTTAAAAAAACAAAAAATATTGTAGGAAAGAATACCTTAGAAGCAATTCAATCAGGATTTTTTTGGGGTTATATTTCGATGATTCAAGGGCTTGTAAAAAAAATTGAAGAGAATCAAAAAATCAAATTTAAATTGATTCTTACTGGTGGTAATTCAATTTTATTTAAAGGTTATTTTAAAAATGTGATAAAAATAGACGAATTTTTTAACTCTAAAGGTTTAAATTATTTAATTAATAACTACTTTAGTCAACGATGACAAAATATTTATCAGAGAATTTACTTTATCTTCCACTAGGGGGGTCGGGTGAAATAGGCATGAATTGCAATCTATTCCATATAGACAATCAATGGATAATGGTAGATTTGGGAGTTACCTTTAATAGTGGTGATACAAACGCTTACGACCTCATAATGCCAGATGTAGAATTTTTATTAGAACAAAATATTAAATTATCAGCTTTAATTCTTACTCATGCTCACGAAGACCACATTGGTGCAGTTCCTTATCTTTTTAGGACCATCGGAAAAATACCAATTTATACTACACCTTTTACTGCATCAGTATTAAAACGTAAATTTGTTTCAGAGGGAATTTCAGATTACGAAATCAAAACTCTTCGATATGATAATGAATTTAAAATAGGATCGTTTTCAATTCAAATTTTCTGTATGACACATTCTATTCCAGAATCAAATGCTATCTTAATTAAAACTAAGAAAGGAAATATTTTTCACACAGGAGATTGGAAAATTGATCTAAACCCACTAGTTGGTAAACCAATATGTTCAAAAGAATTAAAAAAATTTGTTAACTGTGGAATTGATGTAATGATTTGTGATTCTACAAATGTTTTTGACTCTAATGAGTCTGGAAGTGAGGGAGATGTAAGAGAGAATTTAAAAAATATATTCTCTAAAATAAAGAATGGTAAAATTATAATAACTTGTTTTGCCTCTAATATAGCCAGAATTGAGACCATACTAAAAGTATCGAGCGAAAATAATAAATGTTGTTTAATGCTTGGAAGGTCTATAAAAAGAATTTACGAGTCTGCAATTGAAAATAATTACTTAAATAGCTTTAACAATATAGTTTCAGAAAAAGAAGCAAAAATAATTCCAGAAGACGATCTTGTTGTGATATGCACTGGAAGTCAAGGAGAGGAAAGAGCGGCATTAAGTAGATTGGTTAGAGGAAATCATAAATACTTAAGCCTATCTAGCAATGATACTGTTATATTTTCATCAAGAGAGATTCCAGGGAATGAAAAAAAGATTAATGATGTAAAAGCCAGAGTTGTGAAAACAGGTAGTGTCTTGCTTGACCACAAAAATGCAAAAGTACATGTTTCAGGCCATCCTTCAAAAATAGAATTAAAAAAGATGTACAATTGGATAAACCCGCAATTATTAATTCCAACTCATGGAGAATACAGACATTTGAATGAACACATAAACTTTGCTAAAGAATGTGGTGTTAAAAACCAACTTTTAGTTGAAAACGGTGATTTAGTTAAGTTGGATAATGATAATAAAAAAATGATAATTTCAAAAGTAGTAAGTGGTAGATCTATTTTAAAAGGTAACAAGGTCATATCAATCAATAATAAGTTACTAAGCGACATAAATATTATATCTAGCGATGGGCAAATATTTGTTAATTTGATCATGAATATTGACAATGAGCTGCTAAGTGAACCAGTTATCTTTTGTCCTTCAATACTAATTGATGAGGAGAGTAAAGATGAAATTAAAAACTTTTTAGAGGAAGAAGTAGCAGTTTTATCAAACCAAAGTATTGATGATAACGTTTTATGTAATGAAATAAAAATAAGATTGAAAAACTTGTTAAAAAAAAAAATTGGATTAAAACCATTAACCATCATTGAGATTGTTAGAATTTAGAATATAATAAAATAATGCTTACAAAATTTAATCATGTTGCCATCGTTGTTCCTAATCTTGATGAAGCATCAAAAAAATATAGTGATGTTCTAGGAGCAAATGTTTCAGATATAAATAATTACAAAGAACATGGTGTAAGTGTTGTTTTTGTAGAGTTAGAGAACACAAAAATTGAATTGATGCATCCGTATGGTGAAAATTCTCCTATAAAAAAATTTTTGGAAAAGAATAATGGAGGTGCTATTCATCATATTTGTCTTGAAGTGAAAGATATTATTAAAGCTTGTGAGAAACTGAAGTCTTTTGGTATCAGAATTTTAGGTGAAAATAAGCCAAAAATTGGAGCTCACAATAAACCAGTAATTTTTTTACATCCGAAGGATTTTTATGGAACTCTGATTGAATTAGAGCAGGAGTGAGTCTTGTTTGGCTTAGAAATAATCGTTATTTTTGTAATTATATGGTGGCTTGTTTTATTTACTATTCTTCCAATTGGTGTCCAAAAAGATGAAAATATTGTTGGTGGTAATGATCCAGGTGCACCTAAAAACCCAATGTTAAAAAAAAAGATATTCATTACAACTATCATTTCTTTTTTTCTATCAATATTTGTATCAGTGGTAAAAGATGCAATTTTCTAATTTTTTTATACCTACACTTAAAAATGTGTCTAATGATGTGAAAATGAAATCTCATGAATTGATGATTAGATCGGGTATGATTAGACAAGAAACCTCGGGTATATATTCTTGGCTTCCACTGGGTTACAAGGTTTTAAAGAAAATTATTAGAATCATAGAATATTATCATGAAAAAAACTTTGTTAATCAGATTCTAATGCCCACAATTCAAAATTCTGATATATGGAAAATCAGTGAAAGATATGACTCATATGGCAAAGAAATGTTGAAAATAAATGATAGAAATAATAAAGAGTTATTATATGGGCCAACTAATGAGGAAATGATTACAGCAATTGGCAAACAATATATAAAAAGTTATAAGAGTCTCCCAAGATCATTTTATCATATTCAAAGTAAATTTAGAGATGAAATCAGACCAAGATTTGGTGTAATGAGAGCAAGAGAGTTTTTGATGAAGGATGCATATAGTTTTGACTTAGATGAACAAAATAGTGAAAAAACATATGTAAATTTTTATAAAATGTATATCGAGATTTTTAAGAAATTAAATATTCCCGTTATACCAGTTAGAGCTCCAAGTGGCGAAATTGGAGGTAATCTTTCACATGAATTTCATTTAATTGTTGAATCAGGAGAATCAGAAATTTTTGTAAATGAAGATATCTTTAAGAAAGATTTAAAAAATCTTTCTTTAGAGGAAATATTAAATTTAAACTCTTATACTGATGAGTATTATTCCAAAATTAAAGATGTAAAAGGAGTAAAAAAATTTAAAAGTATTGAGTTGGCTCACATTTTTCTTTTTGGAACGAAATATTCTGATGCATTTGACTTTCAAATTGATTCTGAGAATGGTAAGTTTAAGCCTTTTATGGGTTCTTATGGAATTGGAATATCAAGAATACCTGCTGCATATATTGAACATTCGCATGACTCAAAAGGAATAATTTGGTGTAAAGCATTGGCACCTTTTTCAATACATTTACTAAATCTTTTACCAAATGATTCTGACTGTTCAGAGCAATGTAATAATATTTATAACGAACTAAAAAAACAAAATGTTGAAATCATTTATGATGATAGAGACGAAAGGCCCGGTAAAAAATTTTCAGATGCTGATCTTATTGGAATGCCAATTCAAGTTGTTGTAGGCAATCAATATAAAAATAAAAATGAAATTAATATTATTAATAGATTTAATAAAAGTGAGGAAGTTGTTCAAACCGGAGCTCTTTTTAAACATTTAATTAATATGATAATATAACTTATGATTACTTTTTTTGAAATTTGGATTTCTATTAAATATCTTCTTCCAAAAACTAAAGAAAAATTTTTTTCTCTTATTACATTGTTTTCTTTTTTAGGTATATCGCTGGGTGTAGCAACTTTAATTATTGTGATGTCAGTAATGAACGGATTTAGGGAAGAACTTACATCAAAAATCTTAGGTATTAACGGACATTTAAAGATTAAATCTATTTATTCAGGTGGTTTGAATGAAGATGAAAAATTCAAAAAAACCTTATTAAATACCAATAATCAATTTTTAATCCATGAAATTGTAAGTGGACATGGGCTTTTCACTTATAAGAACTACTCAAATGGTATCTTAATTAAAGGTGTTAATACGAATTATTTTAAAGAAAGAAAAATTTTTTCTAAAAAATTAAAAGAAAGCTCTTTATCAAGCTTTGATAAAGAGGAAGGTATATTTGTTGGGGAAAAGTTAAAAAAGAAATTAAATTTAAACTTAGGTGATTATGTGTCTATATTATCTTCAAAAAGTTACGAAACTTTCTTGGGTAATTTTCCTAGATCTGCAAATTTTAAGATAATAGGATTCTTTGAAGTTGGCATGTATGAGTATGATACTTCACTGGTATTTATGCCAATGAAAATGCTTCAAGAATTCGTAAATCAATCAAATAAAATTGATCATTATGAAGTTGTAGTTGGTGTGTTTGATAATCTTAGTCAAATTAAAAATTCAATTACCCTCTCAATCCCCAAATCTATGAAAGTGATAGATTGGAGAGAACTAAATCCATCATTATTTAACGCTATAGAAGTGGAGAGGAATGTAATGTTTCTTATTCTTTTATTAATCATTATCGTAGCAGCTTTCAACCTGATTTCTTCTTTGATGATCTTAGTGTCTACAAAAAAAAAAGATATTGGTATTCTAAGAGTATTGGGTATTTCAAATTTTCAGCTTCTTAAAATATTTATGATTAATGGTTTTTTAATTGGTTTATTAGGCACATTATTGGGTTTGCTAATTGGTTTACTCTTTTGTCTAAATATAAATGAGATTAAAGAATTTATTGAGTTCTTAATTGGTTCAAACTTATTTTCTGAAGAAATTTACTTTTTTTCGAATCTACCCATTATAATTGAGATAAATCAAATAATCAAAATCACTCTTATATCTCTTTTCTTATCTTTTTTAGCAACAGTTTACCCATCTATACGTGCGACTAAGATTGAACCTATTAATTTAATTAAGTGGGATTAAATTGCTGAATTTAAAAAATATTGTTCAAATTTATTATCAAGGCCAAACAAAAGTGAAGGTATTTAATAATCTTAACCTCTCAGTAGAAAAGAGTGAAATTATTGGAATAGTTGGCCCTTCTGGTTCTGGAAAATCGACATTACTAAATCTAGTTGGATTATTGGAAAACCCTTATTCTGGAACAATAAATATCTCGGGAATAGACTGTAGTAAAATGAAGAACGAAGATAAAGTAAATTTTAGAAAAGAAAATATAAGTTTTATTTTTCAAAACAATCAACTTCTTGAGGATTTTAGTGTAGAGGAAAATGTTGCACTTCCGATGATAATTGCTGGCCATTCGTTTAGAAAGTCTATTGTAAAGGCTAGAGAATTTTTAGAAATACTTGGAATTATCAACAGAAAAAACTTTAAACCTGGCCTTTTATCGGGAGGGGAACAACAAAGAGTAGCGATAGCAAGAGCATTAATTAAAGATCCATTAATACTTTTAGCAGATGAACCAACAGGGAGTCTAGATTCATTGAATACTTCACTTGTATTTGATCTGATAATAAACTTGGCAAAGAAAAATAATACAATCACTATTTTAGCAACACACAATATCAATTTAATTAGAAAGTTAAAAAAGTCTTATAAAATTGATGGAGGGAATTTATTTGATTTCAAAAGATAATAAATTTGTTCATCTAAGAAGTTATTCCCAATATTCTTTATCTAGAGGAGCACTCAGAATAAACGAATTAATTGAATTTTGTGAAAATGAAAAAATGCCAGCTACGGCCATCTCTGATTTTAATAACTTATTTGGTAGTTTGGAATTTTGTATTGAATGTGAGAAAAGTGGAATTCAACCCATAATTGGTTCCAACTTATTTATTAAAGATGATAAATTCAAAAATGGTTATATTCTTCTTTTATGTAAGAATGAAGTTGGTTATCAAAATTTAATTAAATTGGTATCCAAATCCTATTTAGACAAAACTACGATAGATAACCCATATTTGTCGTTAGATGATTTAGAAAATTTTAAAAGTGGATTGATGTGTTTGTGTGGAGGCGAGTTTGGTCTTCTTACAAAAAATTATAGGGATAACAAATTGTTATCAGACAATTTAATTAATCTACTATCTATAATGTTTAATGACAATTTCTTTCTCGAAATACAAAGATATAAAAACCAAAAGTCATATGATTATGAAAATTATCTAATAAAAAAATCTCATGAAAAAAAAATACCATTAGTTGCTACTAATGAAAATTTCTTCTTAAAAAAAGAATTTTTTAAAACTCACGATGCTCTTTTAAGTATTTCACAACAAAAGTATTTAGACAGCCATGATAGAATAAAGAGTAAAGAGGATTATTACCTAAAAAGTTCAGATGAGATGACAAATCTATTTTCAGATTTACCGCAAGTTTGTAGAAACACAATTTTAATTGCCAAAAAATGTTCATTCTATTTGAAAGAAAAACCTCCCAGTCTTCCAAAAATTAAATCCAATGAGTTGGATGAAAATACTTTACTAAGAGAAAATTCTGAAAATGGCTTAAAAGAAAGATTAAAACTAATAAATACAAATCAGATAACACAGCAATATTATACAAGGTTGAATTATGAACTGGATGTTATAATGAAAATGGGATATTCAAGTTATTTTTTAATAGTCTCTGATTTTATAAGTTGGTCAAAGAAGAATAATATACCTGTTGGTCCTGGAAGGGGCTCGGGTGCTGGGTCATTGGTTGCATGGTGTTTGTCAATTACAGATCTTGATCCTTTAAAATTTGGATTAATTTTTGAGAGATTTTTAAACCCAGAAAGAGTTTCACTTCCAGATTTTGATATAGATTTCTGTATGGATAAAAGAGAAGAGGTTATAAAATATGTCCAAAAAAAATATGGAAATCTTAATGTTGCTCAAATTATTACTTTTGGATCATTTCAAGCTAGGGCTGCTTTAAGAGATGTTGGAAGAGTTTTACAATTACCTCTAACTCAGATTGATGAACTTTGTAAGATGATACCTTTTAACCCTGCAAACCCTATAACTTTAAAAGAATTTTATAAAGAAAATAAAACTATAAGAAAAATGGCTAA
>MDTG01170389.1_pt1 | contig 23508 bp, 18 predicted proteins | sample 811421 | NCBI WGS metagenome assembly MDTG01 (sample SAMN05326645, study PRJNA326480) | marine metagenome | isolation source: seawater | place: Pacific Ocean: South East | collected 2011
AGACCTTCGGGCTGTCGTCAGACCCTATGGGTCTGCAAAAAGAGCCACTGGCGAGAATTGAACTCGCGACCTACGCCTTACCAAGGCGTCGCTATACCTCTAAGCCACAGTGGCGTGAAGGCGGCGACCATTGATAGTGATTTAACGGCTACGCAGAGCTTTTTGGTGACGGGAAAGCGTATGATACCGCCATCATGCTCATATCGTAAAGGTTGCACGCCGGAACACTGCCGAGGTCGCATAGCCTGGTATCGCGCGTGACTGGAAATCACGTGGGTTCTCCCGCCGGAGTTCAAATCTCCGTCTCGGCGCCATTGAGACTCAAACCCATTTGCCAAATTCCACGTTCAGCCTACGGCTGTTGGGGCATTTCTTAATGCGATAAGGTCGCAGGGTGGTTTGATGACAGAGGAGGCACCCGACGAAGAGGAGACCGACGAAGGGTTGGTTTTCCATGATGGGACTCGTCTGACAGACATGAAAATACGGCAGAATCTGTCCATCGAGTACCCTCGACTGGAACCATTTCACCATATCAAAATTGAATTGATGTTTCATTTTTACAAAATCCGAAGTACCTGGGGCCGTAGCTACTGGATCACAATGGGAGTCGGCATCGCCGCAGTGATTCTTTCAGGATGGGATTTGGGAATCAATCAACTATCGACTGGAGGAGATTTCTACACGACTGGAGGTGCGTTTTGGGACGAGGAATCAGGAATCCGAAATGTTTCAAATGCCGCAGCAATATTGACCTTGGCAACGCTTGGCTTATGGGCCATATTTCTCGTGAGACTTTGGTCGATTTTCCCATTGATGCGGTCACAATCAATCAGCCTGTATCTGGCATTATTTGCAGCAGAATTCACACAGTTCTGGGCTCACGGAATGGATGCAGATTTCCCGTTTGGATTCAGAGGTGATGCAATTGCAATCGCAGTTGTCGGATTCATTGTGATTACGTTCATTGGATTCATCTTGAAGAGGGCCGTTACAGATACCCGCGATTTGCACGTAGAAGAGCGGCACTGGCACCCGGACCCGAGACAGGTCGACCTTGCCATGCGTGACCATTCACTTATCGCATGGAGTTCAGCACTGTTGATTTACTGCTTTGCAATCGTCATCCATGCTTGGGCTGGGGCCCACTATGTTGCCGTTCGACAACCGGGTGTTGTGGCTGGATGGGGGTTGCTAAAGTTACTTCATTTGTTGTCAGGCATTCTGATTGTATGGTTGATGATGCATATTCTATGGTACCCCCAAATCATGCTTGGAACATCTGAGTTGACCATCGAATCTCAAAGGGCGAGACTGGTCAACCCCACGAAATCTGGCAATTTAGATCAAAATTCAAGCTCACCTGCACGTTCAGGAAAATGCCCAGATTGTGGCGCTGCAACCCCAGTAGAAATGCGTGCGAATGGAGAAATCAATGCCTCTTGTGGAGTCGTAGGCTGTGATGGAAACGGCACCCCTGGAGAAAAGTGCAGTATATGTGGCACTCGAATTTCTTCACGAATCATTTGCGAAGAGTGCAACTCCAGTGCCCCGGTTACCAGCCACTTCACCGATGATGAAGCGTGGTGATCAAATGGATGTCAGTGGTTTTCGTTCGCATTTCCCGACATTGCAAGTCGACGACCCACCCGTATATCTCGACAATGCTTGCATGACCTTGCGACCTCAACAGGTCCTCGATTCCATTCAGGAATATTATGCAAAGAATCCCTCCTGTGCAGGTCGATCTGTTCACCGCTGGGGCATGTCAGTCTCACAAACCGTCTCACGCTGTCGTCGAAAGTTGGCAAATCACATCGGTGCAAAACAATCGCGAGAAGTCGTATTCACGCCCAATGCAACCCATTCGATCAACCAAGTCGCTGCAGGAATGAGTTGGGAGCGTGGAGATATTGTCATCACAAGTGATCGCGAGCATAACTCTAACTTGGTCCCTTGGCTACAATTGCAAAATCAAGGTGTTGAACTTCGCATCGTCCCCAGTCGCGCCGACAATACGTTTGATTTGGAAGCGTTTGAGGCTGCATGTGCTGATGCCGGAGACCGATTAAGACTGGTCTCATTGGTTCATGTGGGGAACCTTGATGGTGTGGAAATACCGATTGCGCAAACATCGAAAATAGCACATGACCATGGTGCAATTATGCACGTAGACGGTGCACAATCCGCACCTCATCTGCCGATTGATGTCGAGGAGCTTGGATGCGACTTGTTCTCCTTTAGTATTCACAAAATGCTCGGACCAACCGGAGTCGGCGCTTTGTGGGGCAAGGAGGAGATTTTGTCATCACTGGAACCAATTTGTGCAGGAGGGGGGACTGTCATTTCAGCCAATGCTTCCAATTATTCGCTTCGAACAATTCCCGACCGCCTCGAAGGGGGATTGGGCCATTACGCAGGCATCTGTGGAACTGAAGCCGCCTTGGATTTACTATCAAATTACAACATGCATGAATTTGCAAGTCAAGAAGTGAAAGTCAATCAAATCATTACGAGCGGAATCAAAGATTTGCCAGGCGTAGAAATCATCGGCCCCACTGACGCATCTAAGCGAGGTGGAATCTGTTCAATCCTTTTGGAGAATTTGGACATACAGAATGTTGGGATTTTGATGGATGAAGTAGGGAGTGTGTTCGTCCGTTCGGGACTGCATTGTGTCAACCAATGGTTTGAACCCCGAGGCAATAACCATGGAAGTTTACGCGCCTCTGCCTACGCCTACAATACTGAAGAAGATGCGAAGTGTTTTGTCGATACATTTTCAGAAATAATCGAGGGGTTGAGTGGTGATTCCTGATGGTTGATGACTTTGTTTCTGAATTCGTTATGCCAGCTGCTCCAGAAATTGCCGTCAGTGGTTTCCGCCGCTTCAAGCGCGGGACAATCATCTCAGGATTGGTCGCTTTCGCTTTATTTTCTGTATCAATTATGCTGGTGCTCTTTGCAGTGAATATCCTGTCACAAGGGGTACTGGGGCCCGATCCTGAACTTTCACAACGGCACCAACAATTCATCGAGGTTTCTGGTTTTGACAATGTTACAACCAGTGGTGCAGGCGTCGATGTTTGTATTGTCGATACTGGAATAGACATGAGTCACCCCGATCTTGAACATGTTCAATTGGCAGGTTGGAGTGATTTTGTACAAAATCGCGACGAGCCGTACGATGACGAAGGTCACGGGACTGCAATGGCAGGTATTTTGGTTGCCAAGAATTTGCTCCCTGGAATCGCCCCCGATGTCAGCCTACATATTGCAAAAGCCATCACAAGCAGTGGTACTGGGACCGATTCAGTCATCGCTTCAGCTGTCGATTGGTGTACAGACAGTGGTGTGGATATTATTTCACTCAGTTTGGGAGGCCAACAGGGAATCAACCTGATTTTCTTGAGTACTGATGATTTGGAGGATGCTGTGAATCGTGCCATAAATCAGGGAATCTATGTCGTCGCAGCTGCTGGAAATGATGGTGGACAAGATGACGATGGAGACGTCTCGAGCCCTGGAAGTGTGGAGGATGTAATCTGTGTGGGGGCCATCGACACGGATGGAAGCATATGGAGAAACTCTTCTGTGGGAGACAATAACTGGCAGGCATGGCCCCCAAAACTAGCTCGGAGCGACCCTGATAAGAAACCCGAACTGGTCGCACCAGGAGAGCGCATTCCGATGCTCAACGCTCAGATTGGAGGGACAAACTCACTGTATGCGTGGGGTTCTGGCACCAGTGGTGCAACGGTGTGGGTGACTGGTGCAATCGCCCACATGCTAGAGGAACGACCTGATCTATCGCACAATGGCTCGGGTAGCAATCGCCAAACGGTTGAGAATGTCAAACAATGGATTAAAGACAGTGTCTTACCCCAAGATGGGCAAACTGGCCATGATGATTACTATGGCTATGGCCGATTGCAAGTTGATGCATTAATCGCATTGGCTACAGCTTAAGATTGAATGATTCCAACCAGTGTGCCCCCAAACAAAGGAATGAAACCGACCGGATGAGTCGAACCGATCTCGTTGATGAATTGGACCCATTGGTTGAAGGCAACAACTCGAGCTTGTTCGGCATTTGTAGGGCCTGATTCAGGGATCTCGCCTACATCCTCAACAGGAACTTCTGGTTCAGCGGTCAGGATTAGGCCACCTGGCACCAAGAGATCAAACGCACGTCGGATCGTATCGACTTTGCCAATATCTCCAACGTCGACGATGATGATTTCGTAAGGTGCACGCAATGGAGGTGCTGAAGATGCTGCCAACTCGCCCAAAGTTGCATTCGCGGCCTTCCAACTGTCCAATTCAGCACAGAGTGACTCAAACTCTCCGACCCTGACATGTGCCCAATCTTCAGCATCATAACGACGCAATAAGCGCGTGAGGATGACACCGAATTTTCCACCTGCTTCGATCATGTCAAAGTGCTCAGGTACCGAATTTTCCGACCAATAATCAAACAACCACGCGCCAAGGTGACCAATACCAGAACCGACTTCGCAGACACGCTTTGGTTGAACTCTAGCGACAATGTCGCGAATTCTTCGTCGTAATCCGGTCGGCATCGAAGTGAGTTCCATATGCTCTAATTGCGCACCAATTGAGGCTGCAACATCGGGTTCTTCTCGAGGCATGTCAGGATCTTTGGCCATCAATGCGGCTAGCGCGTCTTCGATACTGAGGCCCATATACCACCGGGCGCGCAATCGGTTTTCAAATCTAGTCGCAACGGGATGTCTGAAATACCCCCTGTGGACCGATTCATCCGAGGGGAACCATGGACGATGTCGTCGAGGAGTTGAACAACGTCACACGTTGCCCTGGTTGTAACACACGACATGGACATGAAATCCTAAAGGAAAAGGAACTGAAAAATGGCAATGGAATCGACTACCTGCTCCGCTGCGAAGGTTGTGGACACGTGCACAAAGTAATCTTCCGTGATTCCAAACCTGTGACTGTACGTTTCACACTTTCCGATGGACCTGATTCAATGCCATTTGAGATGGAAGTCGATGACGATGAAATTTTTGCACTCAATGATGAATTTGAGGTAAATGATGGTACCTGGATCATCACCAAACTCGAGGTTGAAGGTGATGAGAAACGTAGGACTGCGGACGCAAGAGATGTGAAGCGCGTCTGGGCCAGCCGTATCGATCTGGCTCGTATCAAGCGAACGTTTAGCGATGGGGATGTGTCTTTTTCCGATATGATTGAAGTGGAGCCCGACAAGGTATTCTCTTGTGGAACCATTGTCAAACATCGAGGAGAGACATGGAGGATTCGGGCGCTTCACTCCGGCACAGGAAGAACACTATCTGGAAAGATGGTTGCAAAGAATATTCGTCGAATCTTCCTCCACCGGCCACCTTCACCAGAGGAGATTGCAGAAAAGAGAATTGAAGACCGAGGTAATTGGAAAGGTCAAAATTTCCCTGGTAGAGAAGAGCACCAACAGAAATGGCGGGGTGGAAGACATGAATGAGCGCCATGACCCGAGTGCTTGTCGACGTATCTTGCGTAGCGCCAAAGAGAATGGGCTTTCACGGGATTTGCTTGATGCGGCGCAAGAACTCAGGGATGGAGTATATCGAGCTGAAGCACTTTGTGGCCTTTGCCGGTTGTCAGAAATGGAGGATGAGGACCGCAGAGAGTGGGTTCCAATCATTGTCGACTCCATGTTGGAAGAGGAGCGGTCATGGCGATTGGCCGAGAGCATCGGCATTGTCGCTAAATCTGCTTCCAAGTGGCCGAAAGGTGCTGCAAGAAAAACGATGATTGAGAATTTAATTTCCTTGACTGGAGGTTTGCCCACCGGCAAGGACAGAGTGGATGCGCTGAAGTCAATTTCTAGCAGAGTTTCAGATCACCACATACCCGAATTGATGTTGTTGGCGATTGAAAATCAAGGCCTTGAAGCAAAAGCAGCCAGGCCCGTGATTAAGGCAATGGTTCAAACAAAGAATCACGACATGATTAACCAAATCATGCCATTATTGACTGAGGGCACCCCAGATTTGTCTGTCAGGTTACTTGACAGTCTACATCGAATCAGCACTCAGGAAAAACTCCAGATCCAACCCAGTGCATTGGAGATAGCACTGCCACATCTCAATGGTGCGGAGTTTGAAACTGTTCGAACGATGTGTAGCAATGCACGGTCTTTGCACGATGTCAAATTACTCGCTGAAGCGCTTCACGGTTCAGACGAACGCGCCATCCGGTTTGCGGTAACTCTGGCGGGACGAGCCGATCGCGCAGGGGATGCGGGGCTGGCACAATCATTGTTGGATGAGGCGGCTGAAAATCTGAACTCAATCGAAGTTCAACTTCAAGGAAATATTGCAAAAAACATTGCAAAGGGATTTGAAAGGCTTGGATTACATGAGAGGGCTGCCGAGATTAAACCTGTTCGCACCCCATCGATTATTTCAACCAAAATTGTCAATGCCGATAAGCCCAGAAAAGGACATACATTGGCGTTGGTCGGTACCTATGAAGGAAGTATCGGGACACCACATCTTCGTGCATTGGCCAGGGCCGCTGGAATCGCCTGGGGATTTGGTTTGGATATTGCACTCATCGACTGGCCCACCAACGATTTGGAGGGGCTATGTATCCGTGCAGTCAAGGAATCTGGTACTGCCGGCGTGAACCATCTGGCGCAGTTGCTGGAGGCTGAGCGTGTTGTTCTTTCATCCTCTGAAGACGCCCTCGGAGGATCTCTCGGACACCCCATTGTGACAACTCATCAACCAAGAGGTGGGTCTGTCGACTTGACTTCGTTCGAAGGGAGTTTGTGTGTCATGATTGGACTCGGACGGAATGGTTTACCTGGAACTGTGTTGGAGGCTTGTGATGATCAATTTGAGTTGACTGGAATTGGAGCAAGTTTGGAGACTGCTGTAGCGATGGGAGCCATCGCACAATGCTTATCCAACCTCAATTAACGACGATTTGTCCATGGCATGAACATCGATTTCACGATGTGCATTGCAACGTCAGGATTCTCGTCAAGTCGACGCATGCTGTACTCATACCACCGATGCCCATATGGGATGTAGATTCGAGTACGATGACCTTCTTTTGCAAGCTTCCTTCGGACATTGCCGCGTACACCGAGGAGCATTTGGAATTCATACCCTGGACCTTTTCCAATACGAGTTGGTGGCCCATTGGCACGTGGGTCGTCAACTTTAGCCCCCATATTCTTCTGTTTGAGGGCTGAGAGAGAATGCTCGATTACTGGTAAATCATGTGATGCAATCCCAACATAAGCACCACAATCTAACATTTGACTGATGTGTGAATTTAGGGCTTCGACAATTTCCTGATGGCCAGTAAGCGCGATCTCATCTGGCTCAAGATAAACACCCTTGCATATTCGGAAATCAGCCGCACCACCAAGTTGCTTGCAAATCGATTCAATATCATCGGTAGTTCGAAGAAGGCGGGACTGAAGCACTGTACCCACATTCGTGAGCCCCTTACCATGCATTGAAAGGACAATGTCAATGGTGGATTGTGTGACCCGATGATCTTCCATATCCAGACGGACAAAAATGTCGTGTTCAGCAGCATTTTTGAGAAGACGCTCAATGTTTTGATAAGCAGCCTTTTCATCGATTAGGAGACCAAATGCAGTCGGCTTGATGCTTAGATTGGCATCTAAATTATGCTCGACAATCGCGTCCAAAACTCGATCGTATTCATCGATGAAAAATTGAGCTTCGTCCAGTGAAGATATCTCTTCCCCAAGTACGTCAATGGTGAAGCAAGCATCTTCCGAACTGAGTTTTTGCATGACTTTTACCGCACTAGATATGTCCTTTCCAGCAACATACCTTCGTGCCACTGCAGCAATCATAAATCGAGGCATACACTTGGTAATGCCGACCATGAACTTGCCAAATGCACCCATCTGTACCTCTCCGGCGTTATGTCGCAGTGTGGGAGCACCTTGACAATTGCTTAGGAGTTCTCCCCTTCAATTGCAAAGGCCGACCATTGACCTAGGTTGTCTAAAACCCAGAAACCCTCATCTGCCCTGTCCACGATTTTATGCCCAATTTCTGCTCTGATTCCTGAATCGGGTTGCGAATTGAATTGTGATTTAGACCATCGTAAATCTTGCCTCCATCCTGTAATCATCCAAGACCCATTGGACAGGGTTGCATCTTGAATCGGGCCATTGACATTGGCAACAGAAATGTCTCCATCTTCCGAATTCCACCATGCAATCCGATTTTCACTTAACCCAAACAACCAGTTCCCATCTCCATCAAACCAAACACCATGGATACTCGACTTGAATTGATGAATGCCTTTGCGAATGACTTGACCGCTGTCGCCTTCAATTTCGGCCCACCCGCCTCCAAGAGAAAAGGCCCAAATCGAATTGCCCACTGTCGTCAATACAACCAGTACGTCACCGTCAGGCAAATTGCCTAGCAAATCCCAAGAAAGGGGTTTACGCCTCCAAACTTCTTCGGAATCCACACCAATTCGGTAGATACCACGGTGGTGTGTACAGAATACAATATCTCCATGATATTCGCAAATGGCCAATGGTTCAGCATCTAAGATGTGAGACCAAATCGCACCTGCTACGTGATGATGATTCGAGCGACCGCCATCAGCGGCCACACGTAAATCGGACATATTGATGCCAGATTGTATAGGTTCTCGCAAATCAAGAAGGGCCAATCGCGCGAGAGATAAATCACGCTCAACCCAAGTTGCAGCCATAAACGCCTCTCCAACAAGAGTTGCATTGGTCACATCCCCTGGGAAGGGATGTCGAATTGGATCAAGTGCATTGAACCGTTGAGAGTGTAGTAAACACATCCCCCCCTCTGTATCAATGTGGACAACGCGCTCTTGATTCATCAAGAGATGCCGGGGCGGAGTCGGCGTATTGGGTAGCGACATCGTCACGTGGCAGGGGCTGTGATTGAAGAATGAATGGGCAGAGAATGCTGAATACAAATGACCTTCTGCCCGCCTCAATGGTAACGTTGCTCATCGTTTCAGAACCCGATATTGCATCGACCATTCAAGGTGATGCACTACTCGCGAGGGGAGGTTGGTCTTCTTGCGAACCAGTTGAGAATGGGGACGTGTGGGCACATGATCACGCCGAGGTTTACCTATGGTGGTTTAGACATCGAGTCTTGATGGAAGATCATCTCGATATCAGATTTTCACGAGCATCCGGTCAAGTCGTCAATGAAGTGATTTTCCTCTCAAGGCATTACGCCGCGAGCAGTCGGCCCAGTCTGACATTACATGTGATTGGCGTCCCTGGTGAAACTCCCAAAGGAGAAATCGCTGAATTTGGAGGAATCAAAGGACAAGTGGTTTTGCCCAATACTAGATTTGCGGCATGGTACCGATTGATGTGTGATGCAGCACACCAGCACCAATTGGTCCCAGAGTTTGAATTAACCATTGAAACCACCCATCATGGACCTTGTTTGACCGTACCGACCATGTTCATCGAAATCGGTTCATCGGAATCCCACTGGGATCGCATCGATGCAGCAGAAGCTTGGGCTGATGTGATCGAAAAAGGACTCGGACTGGATGGTGGAAACGGAGTTGGGAACTGGAATTCACTGTCTCAAGAAGAGCGAAAAAAAGCGAAAGTCATGGTCGGAATTGGAGGTGGGCATTATGCTCCCAGACATACGGATGTGCTGCGGAAAACAAACTGTTGGGCAGGCCACCAATTGGCCAATTATGCTTTGGAAATGTGCAAACCTGAAGACAATGAATGGGAGCCTGACGAAGGTGAACTACCTGAGGGCGCGTGGAAACATTCGATTCGTGTTTGTGTGGAGAGTACTCGTGCGGCATTCCCAGATGGGGTGGTCATGGCCCACCTAGACCGGAAATCGTTCAAGGGTTGGCAACGCAGGGTCATCAAGCGATGGCTCAAGGAACTGAATGTCCCTGTGGGAAGAACTGTTGATTTCGAGTAATTACTCGTTCTTCACAGTGTATCCGCAGCGACCACAGTGCTTGCGATCACCATGTACAGCCAAGAATACACCTGGCCCACATGTGGGGCAGAATTCCTGCTTGCGAGTCAACTTACCATCTTCGATAGCGTATTTTGACCACTTGGCAGTTGCACTAGGATTGTCACCCATTACTCCTCACCTCCAGCGATTTCGGCGTCTTCTTCAGACGCTGCGGCCGGCTCATCTTCAGCAGGTTCACCCTCATCTGAAGGGGCTGCTTCAGAGAGTTGTGCGTGTCGCTCAAGGATGTACTTCGGTTCTTTCTCCATATCTTCGCGGTTACTGTAGACAAACGCATTGCCCGTCGTCAAAGGCTGACCAAATCGTGTGTTTACTGATTTGACCAAGACAAGATCCTTGGTAGCACCCGGTTCGAGTTTTACCACGGCTGCGATAATTGCACCACGGGTAGGCGTTGGAGCACCTACATGCCGCCACTGCCATGAAATTTCAACGCGATTTAGAATTGAGTTTTCTTTTCGATCAATAACTTCCATTTTCTTCCCTTCCTGTTTACTGGTGTCTTACCTTAAGAGCGTAATTTCCTGGTGTATCGATACCCAATGTCCGAGCCACTTCGCTGCGATTGGGTTCGAGCAGGATTGTCAAGCCTTGCCAATCAGCACTAAGTTGGGCATCTGGACAGCGAGAGCATCTTGGTTCTGATGCCTTAACCCGCTCGATATCATCCTTGTTTTCCTTCTCCCAAGCCTTACGTTCCTTTTCATCTGGATCGCGACCATTGGCGGTGGCAAATGCCAAAATTGCAAGGGCTTTCTTGTTTTTTGCTTTGAGCTCGTTGTTGGATTTGAGCCACCAACCGAGATTGCCAACTTGGACTTCAATAATCATGTGGCACTCGGTGCATGCTAGTGACTTGACAGGCATTGATTAGTCCTCCTCATTGAGCCAATCGTGTGCTCCAAGTGCAGTTTGCTTACAGGTCAAACCGATCTTACTGGAACGGGGGTCGTGAGGGTTGAGGGACATTGATACGATGCGTGCACGAACTGCTGTCCCCTCAGCCAAATATTTGCCCGATTGACGACCTTCGATTCGTCGCAAGCCAACGTTGATATCGATTTGTTCATCCAATATCTGACTCTTGTGAAGAAGAGCTTCCATCGGCCCGATTCGGACGAATGCGCCGAATTCGTGAACTTCACTGACAGCACCATCTACAATTTCGTTACCATCCATTGTGAACAACAGTGCCTTGAATCTGACTTTTTGGTAAATCGCACCATCACCGTGGATGATACGGCCACGACCCTGCAACTCATGATCGAGTGTGAGCAGGATGTAATTCCCATCATCGTCGAATTTACCCTCAAATGCATCGTGAGCCAGACGGTCAACGTGCTCTGAAAGCGACTTCCCCTTTTCGATGTACTCCGCTGGAATTCGGATGGTATCTTCTATCATCTCAAGACTGTACATTTGTTTTGCCCCCCCCGGATTTACTCTTTCCAAAGGAGGATGCCAAGGACGGAAGACCCGTAAGCCTCCCGTCCCTCACCGGCTTCCGCCTCCAGAGAAGAGGTCGTCCAAGACGTTTCGGCGACCGAAGACCCCTCTATGAACGCTTCGCAAAATAGTGGATTTGGAAAATCGCGTTCTGGGTTACTATGTAACCCATGAATACCCTCAGCGTACGAACGTTCAAGAGGTGTTCTGTGACCAATGCTACCAATGGCGAGTGGAGGCGATGGATTCCTACGCAATCAAATCCCAATGCTGGGATTGGTCATTCTCCTCATAGGCCAGAGTTTGGTTCCTTTCGCAATTGGTGAGGATTCTTCACCCATGCCCACTACTGGACGAGATGTCGAAGTGTGGACCGATGGTGGGGTTCACTGGCCACAGTTCTCGCGAACCCCGGGACATGAAGCCATGGTTCCTGCCCACTCACCTTCAGAACCCGGGGTCGATGAGCTACTGAGTATCACTGATCCTGTCGTCAATTGGATCCACTATCCAACTGAAGATATTGGTGTCGAAACATTGGGTGTCTCTGCAGGTAATTTCTCAGCGAATATTGACACTGGGGGCCTTGTTCTCGATTCTTGTGCGAGAGATAGCCTGTCTCCGGTCTTTGTTCATCAACAAACCATTGGTGGCAACCCTCATGCAATCATGCGGATCGTCGATGGCGACACAAGCCAAACGATGTGGCAAGTCGATATCGGTGCCATCGATTTGGAAGTGAAATCTACTCCAATCATCTTTGATGCAGATGGTGACGGCACCCTTGAAATCATCATCGTGTATGATGCAAATGGTCAAGCCACTGTTGAATTATGGTCGCCGAATATCGAATGTGATGTGACTGGTTGGAAGCCAGGCGGAAGCCACGAAACTGAGCGTTTGTGGAGATGGAGTCATGCTACATTTGAGATGGCGGCAGATCGTGCTTGCCAAACATGCCATCGGCCTGTAGCACAACCCTTGCTTGCTGATTTATTTCTTGATGGGAGCCCAGAATTGGTCTTGGCCATGATGGACGACATCAATGATGAGCCAAATGTAGTTGCACTCCCCCTCCCTACAACAGGTACACCGAGTACGATTTGGGAAGTGACCATGGACAAGGGCACACATCCTTCAGACCCTGCTTGGGTTCAAATTGATGAAGTCTCATCTGCGATTTTGTTGACGACTATTGATGAAAACAACGGCAACATGTGGATTTGGCGACTCAATGCAGCCAATGGACAAGTACAGTACGATGACACATTAAACAATCTTGACGGGGACACTGCTTCACCACACGTCAGACTCCCAGGACCCATTATCACTCAACTTGATTCTGACCCGGCACCAGAAATGGTCGTCACCATTCCGTCCGATATGGATGGTGCAGGTACAAGTGATGGGGCTCAATTCGTAGGCCTAGATGTCATAGATGCATCTGAAATATTTTCCTTTACATCATCGAATGGGTATGCCGATGCACCACCCGCCCTACTCGACTCTGATGACAATGGCATCACAGACAGGATTTGTTGGAACACCTGGTATAGAGATGGATTCTCTTGGCACGGCATGGTCGGCTGTCACGATTACAATGAGGGGAATCAAAACACATTCCTCGATTGGAACCAAATCATCGAAGGAACCTCGGGCAACCCAAATGACGAGATTGCAGTCTCTGCCCCAACGGCAATGGATATTGATGGGACCGGGATGGACGAAATTATTGTGACATTTGGGAGAACGATGTATGCTCACGATGGGGAAACTGGTTCCCGCTCGTCGATCAATGCCGAGTGGGTATCTGGAATCGAATTACCACACCGAACATGGGCCAGTCATACACTGGCTGATTTCGATAACGATGGAGCACTCGACTTGTTGGTTGGCGACATGCTGATTTCGCAAGCGGGCGCCGATATTCGGCCATTTGAAGATGGATTGGCCATCACATTCAACCCGAGTACACCTGACCCGGGAGAAAACGTCACAGTCACCGCCTATTTTGAGAATGCAGGTACTGATTCTACAGATACGGACACATTTGCCAGAATGTACGTTGATGGTGAGCTCAAGTATACACATCGCGAAGGTGTTCTTGAACCAGTGGCACCTACCGGCGATGGGAACTTTGCCTCATTCTCATTTGGATGGGATGGAGGCTTGGGCGAGCACAGCTTCGTCTTACACTTGGACGAACATGAAAATGTCACACAAACCCGTACAGACAACGACGTCACGAGTACCGTCCTGAATATCATCGCCCCGTATAATGTCAGCATTGGGGTCCCACCTGACCCGGTTCGCGTCCTACCAGGGGGGCAACAAGACATCATGCCATTGATTACATCCACAGGTCGACTTGCAGGGACATGGAGCATGACCATTGACACTTCTGGATTGCCTACAAATTGGTCACTCACCGACTTAGATCCAAGTGCATCATCCGGAGTCCAAATTGGAGTTGGAAATACATGGAGCCCCACCCTGCGTGTCACAGCACCTCAGGAGGCACTGGGAACCGACAGTGGATTTGTGACCTTCACCATGACATTAGATTCAGATCAGAATGTCACTCAAACGGCCATTTTGGCCATCGAAGCCGAGAGGACTAGAGGGCTTTCACTGCGTGGCGCTGATGGAACTGCAAACTCAAATGGAGTCGGCATCCCTGGAGAATCAGCCGCAGCATGGATACTGGTTGAAAATCTTGGAAATGCCCCCGAAACCGTATCTCTACAGTGGAATTCAACAGCTTGGGGAAATGACATCACCTTGCATGACTCAACTGGCCAGGAAGTCATCCCACTGACACTTGCTCCAAGTGAAATTCGTGAGTTGACTGCTCGCCTGGATGTACCAATTACCGCATCTCTCGGAGACAATGTTTCAACGCAATTGACCATGTGTATTGGTGCGGGTTCAACAGAGGAGTGTCGGCCGATTGAACTCACATTCACAGCCAATTTGGTCCAAGTAATCCCACCACACATTCGCTCAGTCCCTGCAGATGATCGAACCTGGAATATTGAAGTCCAGTTCCCCTCTGGTATCGATGAAATGGAATGGGACATGGCCAGTGCAGGAATGGTGATGGCAGGATGGAACTGGGAGGCCACCGGCGCATTGACAATCGATGGTACCACCTTACGTGCAAATGGTAACGCAGGAGGTAGAGTGACTGGAACTTTGGTCGTAGACATGCCTTATGCAACTCCACCCATGCTGCATACATGGACTTCTGAGGAAGGCACACACGCTGGTGCATCATTGTCCATTTCACTGCAAGTGTTGCAAATTCATCGGGGTGAAATCGAAGTCACTTCACCTGTTACTCAACCACACAAGATGGATGTTGGCATCCAGGATACACTGATGCTCCGGTTGTCAAACCCCGGCAATGGCCCAGATGCTTACGACATTTCATGGTCCATTGTACAGAATACAAATTTCTCTCAAGACCCTGGCCTGGATATTCAATTCCCATCGACACAGTATGCACTTGGTGCAGGTGAATTACGAAGCGTGCCAGTATCTCTGACTCTACCGACTGAGATGACTGCGGCAGTTACGCTACATTTGCAATTCCATATGGCATCTCAAGGTGATATTGGAGTCATCTCAACCACAGACATGCTGATTGAAGCCCGTCAAGATCACCGGTGGGATATGACCCTGATTGCAAACGGTGTCGAAGTTCAAAATGGTGGAACAATCAATGCAGATCCGAATACTCAACTACAACTTGAGTTGAATGTAAGTAACATCGGCAATCTGGCAGATCAGATTACCATCAACCCTGAATTCATTGTTCAAACTGCTGGTTCCGATGACGGTACAGGTTGGTCATCATGGGGGGATTCCAGTGATTTCATTGCAGTCAATTCGTCAGAAATCTTACAAATCGGTGTGAATGTTTCTGCAACAGCGTGGAAGGATACTGAGGCCACGATTTCATTTGCAGGAATCAGTGACGACACTCAAATTCCTCCATTTGTCATTCATGTTCGAGTCAACCACCTTCCTGGATGGTGGATTTTGGCGGGTGGAGCCAATTTGGATATTGATCGAAACGGTGCAAATGTATCCTTGGTTGTTGAACAACGAGGGAATTCACCTGCCGTTCCATTCATCAATGGTTGGGTTGATGTCGGAGGTTGGACCCTCAATATCAGTGAAGATTTGCCCATGTTGGACCCCGGAGAAAGTACTCAATTCAATTGTGAGATCATCCCACCAGAAGGTGCGATTTCAGGTTACACGGTCGAGTTGACACTAAGAGCACGTAACGCAGATGGGGCCGGCATGGGCCAAACGACGCTTCCACTTCGTGTTGCTGCATGGCATGATTATGCATTGGTTCACGATGAAGCCTGGCTTATTTCACCGGCAGGAGGTTTGCCTTTGGCAATGCTTTCGAATTTGGGCAATGCTCCAACAACAATCAATGTAGAAGTTCTAGGATTGCCCGATGGTTGGACCCTTAGTGGCGCCACACAGGTGAGTTTGGGCATTGGTGAAAGTGTGGGCGTACCATTGTCCGCCATCCCACCAACGGAGGAGACCGGATTTGGAAACAGTGTCACGCTGCGAACAAGTGATGAGTTTGATACACAAAAAGAAGTGACCTTGACACTGACGCAAAGTGATCGGTCATGGTCAACCAGTCCCGTTTTATTTGGAACATCAGGTGATGTTCTCGAGCTGATGTTTGACCCAGGATTTGATGTGAATTCTGTACAAGAGGACGGCATCCCGTTGCAGGAAACAAATGATGGAAGTTGGTTATGGAGCGTACCACCTGTTGATACTGATGACACCTTAGATGTGGACGGTGTTTCTCTGGACTATTGGGCCCGTGTACGTGACCCACCAACAAGAACTGGGACATGTGTGCTAAATCCGCTAGATTCCAATCCCATCGCTTCATGTTCTATCCAAAATGGAACGAGTCAAATTGATTGGACGGCCATTTTGCGGGATGAAACTGGAGTTGTAATCGATCACCAAGCAGGAAATGTCGCGACCAATACGACCCTGAGTAGCATCAACCTAAGCGCGAGTACATGGCAACCAGAACCAGGCGAACATACACTAGAAGTGATCCTAGTTGACGAGAATGGGGCCTTGATGGCTCAAGCAACTCGCGTTGTCATGATTCGAGATTCAAACTGGAATTTGGGTATCACTGAGGTTGAAATCCGTGAAGATGGAGTTCAGCAACAAATTGTAATTTCAACATCTAGACAAAACCACTCAAAACTCGCCAACTCGAATTGCTATTTGCAACTGAGCGCCAGTGGTTGGGAAGCCAAGCATCTTGTCGATGTGGTCGGAGATTTGGCACCGCAAATTGCCGTTGACCGCCCGGACTTACCGGCTGGGACCACTGTCAATCTTGAATTGACTTGTGATGCGCCTTGGGATCAGGATTCAGATGAAACTGACAATGTAAATCTGATTGTTTTGCCCGGGGGTATTGCTGAACCTGGCGAAGAGCGAGACTACGCCCTCCTACTCGGTAGCCTAGTAATCGTCTTTGGAACCATGGGCTTATTCGGCCTTATTCGACCAGAGGTCGGACCTCGAAAGGTAGAGCGGAGACAGCGTGTTCGAAAACGAAAGAAGCAGACACTGACCCAAAGAACCGCACCTGTTGATGAGATGGATGACGACATTCAATTCGATGACGACGAAGAAGAAGATATTGAAGAAGATTTAATCGAATTTGAGGATGATGTGGAGGAGGAAGAGATTGTCGAAGAAGTCGAAGAAAAACCGATTCCATTGGACGATTTTGAAGCGAGACTCGAAAGGTTGCGTGAACGCCGTGATCGACTTGGAGGCGAGTGATTGGAACAGATTGATGTTTCTTCAGTAACTCCATTTTACACCTTTGACCCCCTACAGGGAACTGAGGTATCTCTATTCATTGAGATGCTCAATGATTGCCACAAAGGCATTGACAGGCTTGCCCTGCTTGACTCAGAGTGCCCAATGATTGCAACAAAATTGAGCGAACAAGGTGCCAACTTTTCACAAGGTAGGGGAGATGTCTCATGGGATGACGCCACCATCGTATTTGTCGCATTAAGAGGAACTGAAGCCGATGGGGCGCCTTCGGAGCCCCTAGAACGAGGCATCTCTATCGAACGTCTAGGTCGATTTCCAATGAATGAAGGGAACTCGATTGCCTACTTGCGAGCACATTTGATTCCTGAAGAACCCGGTGATGAAGGCATCCAACTTCTGGCGCAACTAGATTCTGGACTCAGAGCAGAATCACTAACTCACGACCACTTGAGCATCGGCTTTGGTGGAATGATCTTGCACGGTTGGTTAACATCGGATGATGTGACTCAAATGCGAACCTATCTCGAACAATCCCTTTGGAAAGTGGACCAAAACGAGCCACTCGATGGAGGAGTTCGTGAAATCGTACGGCATCTACTGATTGTCCTCAAGTCCGCCGAAAAGCGAAATCTCGGTATCTTGATGCGGCGCCATTGAATCAAAATTCTTGGCCCGTTAACCGCTCGTACATACTTGCGTATAGCGATGAGGTTTGGTCAATGACATCTTGTGGAAGAGCCGGGATGGGTGGCTCTTCAGTGCCAGCCTCTCTAGCATCATACAATTCATCGTGGTGACCAGTTCCAAGGTAATGCTCACGAACGAACTCTTTCGATAAGGATACAATTTCACCATTCTCATAATCTGCAGCCGCCCACCATCGATCCTCATCTAGAGTCCCAAAAGAATCCACGAGAACTGGGACACGACCTGGACCCAAGGCAAATTCCTTCTTTCCATCGACGTGAATGAGACCACGCTTTGCCGCCTCAGTGTGGATGATTTCATCGACCTTGACGACAATTTCCATAATCGAATCAAATTCTTCATCAGTCAGATTTGAAATTTCCAGCGCTTCCTTACGATCAAGTAGGCGATCGAATTTCTCGAACTTTGTTGAGACTTCAAGGTATGGCTTTGGCAATTTTATCCCTTCATGTAATTCAACGCCTGGTTCAAATCCAAATTCCTCAGAACCCACATCTCCACGCTTGTATCGGCGCCAACCGCCTCCGGCAAGGTAGTGCCTGCAAATGACTTCTAGAGGTACGAATACGTTCTCCATGTCCCGTGGAATTGCTCCGGGTTCACGAATGACTTCGAAACGACGTGCGAGAACACGGTCGGGAGCATTCATCTCAATGATGTGTGTATCACAAATGCCCGCTTCTTCGACCAACTTGAACCAGTGACATGATGTTCGATTGAGACTCTCACCTTTTCGTGGAATCAATGAAGGAATGATTTGATCAAAAACAGAAATCTGATTGGTGTATCGGAACTCAATCACATCTGGATCATCGGTACTCCAAACTTGCTTGACTTTGCCTGAATATAGCAACTCGCCCATGCGCAAATCGCTGCCGAATCCGTCTTTGAACATTGGGTGGCGCCAAAATGCTCAGATGAGGCCCAAAGCGTCCTCAATTCGATTCAATTCTGGGCCCGTGGTTTGCGACCCGGCCCAAGCCCCTTGGTCGGTGGCAATACATCCAGAACCGACGTACGGAGAACCGAAGTTGACCGTCCCCACCATGGCTGGGACATCTAGGACAGACTCGATGGTTTCAACTTCCATCTCTGTGACATCAGGGTGTAAGAGTACACCGTGGTTGTTGCAAACGGAAACGCTTCCTGGCGTGTCATTTCCTGCAATTCCAATGGCCACACAATCGACTTTGAGAGTTTCAGAGAGTACCTCGATTCCTTCTTCAGGAAGGATAGGGCTGGCGACAGCTCCGTTCTCGTTGACAACCAATAGGTTGCCCGCGGCATTGACACCACTTTCCATGACAACGACATCTCCGAATGAAGTCAAGCGATCAATGTCTTCTTCAGTCGCAATATCTGCAACCGCGATACCATTGGAATTCCCTGCAATCAGGGCACCGACCAAGGAACTACCACCAACAGACATTTGCGCAACCTCAAGGCCTAGCGCATCCTCAAGATTTGTGATATCCTTCTTTGTGAGTTGCATCGGCGCAAACAAGACTCGCCCAACCATGGCTAGATGAACGCCCACCTGGCTGGTTCCAAGGATGTCAGATGCTTTCAGGCTCATACGGACACCTCGTTGGTCAGTCGTGATTATGGGTGTCTCTTAGCCGTGCCGATGCACAAACTCTCCTATTCCGGATTCGTACTGAAAAATTGAGTTGCATATGTACGTGCATACTCGGTATCATATCCGAGTGCAACCAGCTGATTTGTATAAGCCTCAATTCTCAAGGACAAAGCGTCTTCTTCCAATGCTGGCTCAGAAGTATCCTTCTTCCGTGCTATGAAGAAAAGAGATATCATGGACATGGCTATAATCAAACAAACGGCGATTAGCACGTATATCCACACTGAATCATCACCATCTGACGAACCTTCTACATCTGAATCACTCTCTGACGTAGAATTGGCCTGATCATTCTGCGTTCCATTCTCCGCGATTGTTTCAGTTGTTTGATTTGTGCTGTTATCGGGTTGCTGCGTGACCTCTTCACAATCATCCGGCACCCCATCTTGATTCAAATCGGAATTGTCGTCACTCCCGGGACAAATGTCCAAAGAATCCAACACACCATCGCCATCCGAATCATCACAACCATCAGGAATGCCGTTGTCATCGACATCTATTTGATCAGAGTGGCCTTGACAAAGATCCCACAAATCGACAACTCCATCGTCATCAGTGTCGATTTGATCGGGTGCACAACCGACTTCATCCACGAACAAGTATGTTGTATTTGGGCAAGCATCGTCAGAGTCCAACACCCCATCACCATCCAAATCGGGGCAACCGACTTGCCCTTCGATTTCTGAAGAGCCGACGTGTCTCGGACAATCGTCTATATCGTCAGTGAATCCATCATCATCATCATCATTGTCACACAAATCACCAAGATGATCCAAATCCGTGTCCGTTTGTTCAGGATTGGGGAATCTCAAGCAATTATCTTCTAAATTCGGAATCCCATCTCCATCCATGTCAAGCAATGGAGCCTGTACGAAACGGTCTTGTCCAAAGCTACTGACATTTGTTGGAAGGGTTCGGTTGTAATCGCTGTCTATGAGATTATGATATCCCCAGCACCAGATATTTTCCACCGTAAAACGAAGGCAAGGTGAGCCTCGAGAAAGTTCTGTATGCCCATCAATGTCTGTGGAATTCCAGAACAGTTCTGGCCCGGTTGGAGGCACTTCGTTGTCCCACAAACCACCCCAGCAGTACATTGTTTGATTTTCAAGCAATATACAATATGCAGGTTCAGATATTGCCAGCGTTGTATGTGCTGAAACCTTATTCGATGTGAAATCAATCACATTACCGGACAAACCAGGTACCTGAATGGGCGTAGAACTGGAATCGCGTGTCCCATCCCCAAGTGAAGCACCGGAATTGCTACCCCAGCAGCGAACATCTGCATTGAACCCGTGACCAGAGGGACCATCGTGCACACCATGGTCGTCATGGTCGTCATGGTCGTCATGGTCGTCATGGTCGTCATGGTCATCGTGATGGTCATCAATCTCACTGACTAAGATGCAAAAATTAGAAATTGTTGACAGAAGCATTTCCACACTGAGCCCCTCTTCAAGATCAATGAGACCTGGTGTATTTCTAGCGTAATCAGTGCTGCCATCACCGAGTTCCCCATCATAATTGGACCCCCAGCACCATACTTCATGAGAATGGGTTAGCGCACACATTGTGGAACCTGCTGTCCATACATCCCATGCGGGATAGGATGAATCGAAAACATCCACTGTCGTTGGCTCCCAACTGTCAATCCAAGTACCATCACCAATGGCTCCAAAATGTCCGTCACCCCAACAACTCACCTCACCATTAGATTGTACCGCACAAGCTACACCATTGCCTATTGCAAGTGAGGTCGCAAATCGAGACGTGCCATATTGCGGCACCTTGGTTGGAGTCACTCCTTGGTTGCGCGAACCCTCCCAACACCAAATTGAACCGTCATCAATCAACACACAGGCACGAGTACCCCTAACTTGAAAATCCACTACCGAACCTCCGAAAGTAGAAAACGGGTGGTGGTAAATTGAGTGTATCGAGCGGTCATCTGTGGTCCCATCTCCAATCGTCCCCAGCTCATTGTCCCCCCAACAACCCAAATGGCCGTCACTGAAAATAGCACAATATGTACCCCATACGGTTTCATATAAATGTGTCAAATCAGGAATTGTATCAATCTGAACAGGCTGTTCATAGGCGTCAAGCGAAGTCCCATCACCGACAGCACCGACAGAGTTGGAGCCCCAACAATATGCCTTCCCAGTGGATGTCACTGCACAGGTGTTTGCACCTCCAGTACCCACTGCAACAACTGGGTCATCCACAGTAAATCCTTCAACCAAAGTAAGTTCTTCACGCGAATCCCAGGTCCCATCCCCTATCTGTCCATGTGAATTGTCGCCTCGACACAGAAGTGTGTGATCAGACAATAGAAAACAAACGTGGGCACCGTGATCTGAATCTCCAGCTCCTACAGCGAGTGAAACTGGTGAATGAGGAGAAAATGAATAGCTACCTGAAATCCCTCCATTCCAACAAGTGACTGAATCGTTGCTTAGAGCCACACACATTCCTGACACAGGAATTCCATCCGACCCCGCACCATAGTTCGAAATGGATTCTACCGAAATCCCTTCCCCAAATGAGTAACCTGGATTTGGTCGATCTTCCACATAATTACCACTACCATATATCCTGTAAGCAATACTGCCCCAACATGAAAGGGTACCATTGTCCAAAATCACGCATGTGGAAACAGAATCTAAGCCAATATCTACAGCCACTCGACCATCTGGAAGAGGGAGTGTGTAATTCGGAGAATTGGCCTCATCCCAAGCTCCACGTTCAACTCCATCTCCGAGCTTTCCCTCATATTGTTGGCCCCAACACATCACACTGCCATTCGCGATTAAGGCACAGGCATGAGAATGTGCCACGACCACCTTTGAAACTTCGACATCGTGGACATCAGTGATAACTTCAGTAGGGCTTACTCGATCATCATCAGTACCATCTCCAACATAACTCCCAGCGCCCCAGCAAAACAATCGTCCGCTTTCAAGCAATACACAAATCGTCATTGTTCCAACCGCGACCTGAACTGCCGGATCCCCAAACGGGAGGCCTTGAACTTGTGTTGGTGTGGAAGAGTATCGCGAAACTAAATCGCCATTTCCGAGTTGTCCGTAACCCCCACCCCACATGCGATTATCACCCCAGCAAGAAACGTTGCCATCATTCAATATCACACAAGTTGTGTAATCCCCCACGGAGATGGGAGAGTGAGATGTGAAATTGGTAGAAATCGAAAATTCTGTATGCATTTCTTGCAAAATCATCGAGTCAAGTTCTGCAGCCTCTGTATCATTATCGACGAAGTGGAATGCGGAAACGCAGATGAGTACGAACACCATCGAGACAGAGGAAAATTTGCTCACAAAATTTCCATCAATCTTGAGGACATAAACATTAGCCCTGCTTGAAAATAGAATGCGCAGGAATCAGCCTTACGGCTTTGCTGGAAAAAAATGCGGGGGTAAAAAGAAGTTGGATCACGGCCGGTCCGAAGACCGGCCGAGATCCGGAAAGAGGAGTGAAGGAGACACAACGACACGCGTTCCCGTGGACTCTCGTACCACAGTACAAACAGTGACGCAGGAGGTCTTGACTGCCGGGTTCGGAATGGGACCGGGTAGACACCTCCGCTATGGTCGTGTACAACTCCTCTAGAATTTGAATCGACGTTTTTATTGAACAGAGGCCCACACTAAATGTGGTGCGGAAAAAAAAGAAGATGCTCGAGCGATTAGTGCTGCTGGGCTACACACCTCGGCGAACCTTGGTGCTTACACCCGCAGTCTATCAAACCGATCTTTTATCGGAGCT